>JGI10211J34971_10003180_pt1 | contig 13224 bp, 12 predicted proteins | sample Etolagsediment_FD_34971 | JGI IMG/M metagenome (IMG submission 34971) | reverse complement strand
GAGTGCGCCGTCCACCGGGGTCACCTGGCGCGGCCAGGGATATTCCCTATCGGGATGTGTCGCCTGCAGACTCCGCTGTCGCTTCGTAGTGCGCGGCCCGCAGAATTTGCCTGCAGCGGCTGCGGGTATTCCCTGTCACTATTGTGCGGCACGGCTTCGCTTCGCTGCAGAGTGCGCCGTCCACCGGGGTCACCTGGCGCGGCCAGGGATATTCCCTATCGGGATGTGTCGCCTGCAGACTCCGCTGTCGCTTCGTAGTGCGCGGCTTGCTTCGCTTTCGGTTGCCGGTCACCTTTCCCGCGCCGAAAGGAGGGGCATTGGGCATGAATGCCCTGCGACCGCGGCCGGAAAATTTGTTCGACGGCGAATTGCGCAGCAAAGCGTAGCTTGCCGGCGAACAGATTTTCCGTAGACAGGTCGCATGTCGGGGTCATTTCTCCACCACCACTCCTTTCTTCAGGATTATGTTCGCGTACAGCGCCTTCTCACCGGTTGTGACGGTCACGTACGCCTTTCGTGCCCGCTCGTAAAAGGCGAAGCGCTCGATATTTTCTATGCCACAGTGGTCCGGTTCCCGTTTTTCCACGATCTTCCGGTATTCGTCCCAGATGGGTGTCTTGACCGGGTCGCCGGGGGTCACCTGCATGAGTGCCACCGGTTTCTCGACGTAGGGGTCCAGCGGGAAAAACTGCAGGATTGCGTCAAGCAGTTCCGGAATGCCCAGACCATCGGCGCGGATGACCCGGGGCGCGTGGCCACCGGCAAAGTAGTTACCGTCACCCAGAACCATCTCGTCGCCGTGCCCCATCTCCATCATGATTTTCAGCAGTTCCGGTGACAACACCGAAGGGATGTTTTTCAGCATATGGCCTCCTTATGTCGGTATTTTACTGCGTTTTCAGCGCCGGTGCATTTGCAAGAAGGTATTTTTCCGCTTCGGCACTCCACAGGCCGTCGTGCCGNTCGGTGATTTCCGCAAGTGCGGCCCAGAACCCGGCGTCCGGCGCGTCCGAGCGACCCTTGTCCGCGAAATCCTCGATCGCNACGAGGGGCAGGTCCACGTTGGTATACATGAGTTTTTTTCCGCCGGGTATCTTCGGAAGGTTGAGCGTCGTTTCTACCACTGCAGTGAGGCCGCCGACGTGCGTAATCATTATTGACGGGTTGATTCGGCCCTGTTCCATCATTTCGATGGAGATGCGCATGTCCTCGGTGTTTCCGCCGCTGGTGCCTACGAACTGGTGTCCTTCGTAGTGGAGGTCGTAGAAATTGATCTCGACCAGGAACGCGGGGTTCGTGGGTCCGGCAAAGAAGTTCATACATCCGCCTTTTGCAAGGAGGCGGTCTCCCATCTCTACGACCGGTTTCACAGGAGCCATTACGAAGACATCGTCATATCCACCGTCGGTTAACGCGCGCAGCTCGGCAACCGGATCGGCCATCTCCCGCGTGTTGATGAAGTGGAGCTCGATGCCGTCCGCCGCTGCGGATTCGGCCGGAAAGAGACCCCGTGCCCGCTCCAGCCTCGCTTCGTCGATATCGGTTACGACCAGCAGTGCCGGTCTTATGTCTCCGTGCAGCGCGAGGTCAACCGCGCCAAGTCCCATAGGCCCGACCCCGGCGAGTATTGCCATGGTACCTCGCGGTTTGATTCCCATCTGATGGTCATACGAGCCTTGCGCTACATGATAGCTGGCGCGAAACGCGCCGACGATGCATGACATCGGTTCGGTAAGGCTGCCGTAGTAGTAGGCGTCGCCGTCGTAGGGAAGGAGGCAATCCATCTCCATAACCTCATGGGGCATGATGACGTACGTCGCATCTCCTCCCAGCCAGCGATAGGAATACCCGGGAGCGTCAAGGCTTCCCTGGTAATTCAGCGCAGGCTGGATCACAAAACGTGCTCCCTCCCGATATTTCCCTTCCCACTTCTTTCCCACCTTCACGATCTCACCACAGAATTCATGACCGATCATCGTCGGATTCTGCGCTACGTCGGCGGGGACCCGTTTGTGGTCTGCTCCCTGCAGTGCCGCTTTGTGCGAGCTCATGCAGATGCTGTCCGAAACCACGTGTGCCAGGATTTCGTCGTCGCCGACCTCGGGAAGTTCGAACGTTTCGAGCCGAAGATCCATTTTGCCGTACAGCCGTACGGCCGTGGTCTGTATTTTCTGATTCATACCGTTATCACCTCAATATTCAGAGATTCCATCTCTACCCGCGCTTCCGGCGGGAGTCCCGTGTCACTGATGACCGTATCAATCCGGCTCAGATCCTGAATGCGGAAAAATCCGCGGTTGTTCCACTTGCTCGAGTCCACCAGGAGCACCGTTCGATCCGAGTGGTCGGTCATGGTCCGGACTACTTCGGCTGCCTCGACGTGATGGGTGGTCAGTCCCGTCTGCGTGCCGAATCCATCGGACCCGACAAACGCGATTTTCACGTGGAACTGGCTGAGTTCGCGGACCGCTACCGGGCCGACCATCGATTCGGCGTCGGCTCTGAATGATCCGCCGACGAAATCGACCGAAAGTGCGGGGTTGGACCGGACGTACGGGAGGATCAGCGTTGAATCGGTTACAACCTTCACTCCCTGCTTTCCCAGGAGGTAGCGTGCGACGAGGGCGGTTGTGGTCCCGGATTCAATCATGATCGTGTCTCCGTCCCCAACAAGAGCGGCCGCTGCGTGTGCGATGCGCTGTTTTTCTTCCTGACGGCTCTTCTGGCGTTCCACGATTGCCGGGTGAAAGGCGGGCAGTGCGCCCCCGTGGGTCCGGATGAGATATCCCTTGTCGGCGAGGCTTTCCAGATCACTCCGTACGGTCACCAGACTTACGCCGATGGCGCTGCTCATGGCCTGAACCGAGGCGTTCGGGTCGTTTGCCAGCAGGTCTACGATTTGTCTTTCCCGGTCTTTCAATCTGTCTATCATTATATTACGTATCGCTTTCAGTATTCTTTTTATTCTGCTTTTCGTCAACTTCGGGTCTCAATGAATTCGGGGATTCTCTATAGACATTTCCTGGTTTTTTTCTACAATAAAAACAAATGTCGCCGAAAAATACCGATACCGAACCGAATGACTGGATCCGTGAATCGCTGTTGGTTTATGTGCTCAGTGACGACAAGCGAATCAGCCTCGGTTTGAAGAAAATACCCGAGATGGTAACCGTTGAGCTCGTATCGGGGCTTGCGAAAAATGCCGTCTGGCTTGCCGAGCACGATTTCCCTGTCACCGTTTTTGACCCGCACGACGAGTCGCTTGCGCGCAGCCGCGAGCTTGCGAAGCGTCGTGGTGTCAACATCAACGTCCGCCGCGGCGACCACACCAAAGCCGCCAGACCCGAGGACGCCTGGGCGGGGATGGCGGATCTCGTTGTCACGAGTTTCTTTCACGTGGCAACTACCGAACAGCCGGTATTGTTTGACGGGTTGCGGAACCTGACCGCGCCGGGCGGATTGGTCCTCGCGGAATGGTGTCATCCGGACCAGGGGCGAAATCGAAGCGCATTGTCGGCGCTGGTTGAGTCGTCCGAAATGGTTGATCCAAAAGACTTGCGTTCGGCGTTTCCGCGCTGGAATATTCTTGTGTGCCGGCGAATGGTCCGGGACGTGGACGAAGGGCTCTACAATGCGAGAGGGGTAATAACGACGCAGTTCGCGGCGCAGAAACCGTTCAACTCCCGGTAAGTTCTGCACCGCGAAAAGTTATGCGGCGCGGCAGGTACCGCGCCGCGGTATGCGGTTATACGCCCGGTTTCACGAACCCCAGGATGAGCGTTGTGTCTCCCCGGCGAAGGCGGAACGATATTTCGTCGTTGTCTGCGGACGCGATCTGCCGATAGAAGTCGTTCACCGTCGTTGCGCGTACTCCGTTCACCGCCATGATGACATCTCCCTGCTGCAGGCCGCTTCCTGCGGCCGCCGTACCCGGTGAAACGGACGCAACGATAACTCCCTGTACCGTTGCCGGAATTGACGCCTGCGTTCGAACCTCATCGGTCAGTGCCGTAATCGAAATGCCGGGCCAGAGCATGGTCGCGTCGTTTCCCGCTTCCTGTGCGCGACGGGAGGTCACGATACTCAGGGGCACCTCGGACCCATCCCGGATAATCCGCATCGAGATCCGCTCTTCCGGCGGAAGGGTTGCAACCGCCCGAACCAGCGAAGTAGCGTCGGTGACCGGGATGTCGCCCACCGCAACGATAAGGTCACCCGCGGCAATCCCGCCGTTTCCCGCCGGAGAATCCAGATAGACGCTGTAAATGAACGCGCCTTCGCGGCCTTGAATATCGAGTGCTTTTGCAGTCGCATCGTCCGCTTGCCCCGCCAGAACGCCCAGCCATGAGTATGCGACTTCACCGGTGGTGATGAAGTCGCTGATGGCGCGCTTGGCCATGTTGATCGGAATCGCGAAACCGAGTCCGATACTTCCGCCCGTCTGCGAGGCAATCCACGTGTTGATACCCACGACGTCGCCGTTCAGGTTAACCAGGGCGCCGCCGGAGTTGCCCCGGTTGATTGCCGCGTCCGTCTGAATATAGCTGGTGATGTTGCTCATTCCCGAGCCGGGTTGCGCGTCCCGTTCCATCGCGCTGACGATTCCGGCGGTAACCGTAGACTGGAATCCCAGCGGGTTCCCCACCGCAAAGACCCAGTCGCCGATCTCCAGGGCATCGGAATCGCCCAGCGTGGCGACCGGAATATCTTCCGTCGTTTCGAAGGAGACGAGCGCCAGGTCCATGAGAGAGTCCGCGCCCACCAGTGTCCCCGTATAGGTGCGACCGTCGTTGAGTACGACTTCGATCGTGTCGGCGTCGGCCGCTACATGGTTGTTGGTGAGGACGTATACCGTGTTCCGGTTCTTTCCTACCAGAACGCCCGAACCGAGTCCTTCCTGCTGGAACTGTCGTTCCTGCGGTTTTGCCTGACCCTGTCCGCCCTGCCCCTGAGGGCCAAAGAAAAACTGGAAGGGATTCGACGGCATCTGCTGCGTAACCGTGGAGACCACGTTGAGTTCCACGACTACCGGCATGGTGGCCCGGGCGACCTCCCGGAAGCGCTCCTGGAACGCCTGCGAGACGTCGGTTGCCGAATCCGATGCGGGCAGGCCAACCGGCACGGCTGGTCCTCCGTCGGTTCTCGAGTCGCTCCCGCGTATTTCATTGATGACGACCGGTGTGGAAGCGGTCCGGCTCAGATTCGATCCGAGGTATCCTCCTCCCAGGGAGAGGCCGGCCACCAGGACCAGCAAAGTCGCTATTCGTATATGTTTCATGGAAAACCTCCTGGATTCTTTGTCCGTGGTTCAATCTATACCCCGGACCCTGCGGGAACCTTTCAGGAAGGTTACATTTTTGATAGGATGGAAGCGGTGATACGGGGTATCGGAACATTACAAAAATGTAATACTCCCGACAGGTTTTCGTAATTCTCGAACGGCAGTATACCAACAATACGAAACGAAGAATGCGAGGCTTTGATGGTTCAGTTTGAAGCAGTGTTTAAGCGTTATGGTGATGTGGTGGCGTTGCGGGACGTATCGTTTTCCATCCCCCGCGGCGGAATCGTCGGACTTCTGGGGCCGAACGGCGCGGGTAAGACAACGACCATGCGAATCATGACCGGGTTCCTGGAACCGACGAACGGTTCGGTTCTGATTGCGGGCCGGCCTTTCTCTCCCGATACCCTTGAAGCAAAACGGAAAATCGGGTACTTGCCGGAATCAGCGCCCGTCTATGGCGATATGTTCGCGTGGGATTATCTGGTCTTTGGCGCACAACTCCACGGACTGGACCCGAGCCACCGCGTACCCGAGGTGATCCGGGAGGTCGGACTGGGGCAACACGCCCACAAGCCGATCCGCGAGCTTTCCAAGGGATTCCGGCAGAGAGTCGGCCTCGCCTACGCCCTCCTGCATGACCCGGACCTTCTGGTACTGGACGAACCGACCAGCGGCCTTGACCCCAATCAGATCATTGAGATCCGCAATCTTATCCGCCGCATTGCGGAGACAAAAACGGTCATCCTTTCCACCCACATCATGCAGGAAGTGGAAGCGCTGTGTGATCGTGTCATCGTCATCCACGAGGGATCGATTCGCTACGACGGTTCGATTGCCGGTTTTTCCGGTTCCGCACAGCGATTCCGGCTGCGTGTTGCCGGGATCGAGCCGGTCCCCCTCAAAGAGCTGGTCAGACGGTTCGCCGGATACCGCGATTTTTCCGTGGACGAGTCGTGTGAAGAGGGACTCTCCTGCATAACGATCACTACCGATACCGAAACGGATTTGCGGCCTGAGCTCTTCAACCTCGCCGTCGAAAAGGGGTTTGTCATCTACGAAATGAACCGCGAACGGACCTCGATGGAAGATATCTTCCACCAGCTTACCCGTGACGAAGCGGTGGTACCGCAGGAGGAGACGGCATGAGTGACGCAACGACCCCTGCGATATCTCCGGGCGAATCTTCCGGCGTTACGCGTGCACGAGCGACGTTCGCACTGTTGAGACGGGAACTCGCGTCGTATTTTCAGACCCCGGTAGCATATGTCGTTGGCGTCGTCTTTCTGGGCGTGACGGCGACGCTCTTTTTCTCGGTCTTTTTCCTCTTTGAACGAGCCGAGATGCGACAGTTTTTCGCATTTTTACCGCTCCTTCTGGCGATCATGATGCCGGCCCTGTCGATGCGCCTTATTGCCGAGGAACGACGACGCGGTACCTACGAACTGCTGGTGACTCTGCCGCTCCGGAACGTGGATATCGTCATCGCGAAGTTTTTGGCCGTCTGGATAACGGGACTCTTTCTTCTGGCGCCGACGCTGGTATTCGTGGTAACGGTACGGAGTTTTGGCCCGCTCGACCTTGGCCCGGTNACCGGAGGGTACTTCGGTACAATCCTGCTGGTAGCCGTGTACGGGGCAATAGGNCTGTTTACCTCGACTATCGCCCGGAACGAGACGGTGGCCCTGGTGACCGGCCTGGTGATCTCGCTCTTTTTTGTGCTGCTGGACAGCTTTCTGATTCTGATGCCCTCATCGATCGTACCGTTCGCCGAGTTTTTGAGCCTGAACTACCACTTCGGTGGATTTGCCCAGGGAATCATCGACTCGCGCTCGGTGGTTTATCTGGTGAGCCTGGCCGCGGGATTCCTGATTCTCGCCGAACGGCAGATGACACGGCAACGATAGAGGTCGCATGATGAAACGATTACCACTCAACCTTGTACTACTCCTCGCAATTCTTGTGGCGGTTAATCTGGTAAGCAGCAATTCGTTCTTCCGGATCGACCTGACAAAAAACAACGCGTACAGCCTTTCGGCGGTCAGCCGGGAGACGCTCTCTTTGCTCGAAGATCCCTTGCGGGTTCGTGTTTTTTACTCCGCAGACCTTCCGGCGCCATACAACGGTGTACGACAATACCTGCTCGATCTGTTACGCGAGTTCGACGGTGCCGAGGACGGCTATTTCAGCTACGAGATCGTCGACATGGAAACGCCGGAAGGCAAAGCCGAAGCACAGGGGTACGGACTGCAGCAGGTCGAAATTCAGGAGATTCAGTCCGATGAGTTCCAGTCGCGCGCGGTTTACATGGGCGCGGTGGTTCTCTACGGGACGGTTGTGGAGCGGGTAGATCAGATCGGGAGTACCGATGGCCTCGAATATCGTCTTACCACCGCCATGAATTCCGCTGTGACCCAGGTTGACGCGCTTTCCGGGACATCGGGTGTGACCATGCGCGTCTTCGCGTCGCCGGCGCTCCGGGAACTGCAGATCCAGGGTTTCGCCGAGCTCGAGAGCGAGATGCGCGATGTGCACAACCGGATCAACCGGGACAATTTCGGGCGCATCGATTACGAGTTTCTCGAACCCGATTCGGACGACGCCATTCGTTCGACGGTGGAAGAGTATGGAGTACAGCCAATCCGGTGGGAGAACCGCACCGGTGTCCGCCGTGGCGTACTGGGAATAGTCCTGAGCTATGAAGACCGGGCCGAGCGTGTTCCGCTGGAGATCTTCTCCCGGCTTTTTGGCGGGTACGCGCTGGACGACCCCGCCAATATCGAGGAATCACTCCGACAGGCGATCCGGAGCCTTGTCTCGACAACTTCGCAGGTTGCGTACGCCGTGGGTACCGGCGAGATGGACGTGAACGACTACCAGCAGGGCGCCGCGCCGTTTGCGCAACTGCTGAGCGAGCGGTACGAAATAGTACCGGTTGACCTTACCGGAGAGGATATTCCGGCGGGAATCGACACGCTCATCGTGAACGGGCCTTCCGGGCAATACTCGCAGGAGGCGCTCTACCGGATCGACCAGTTTTTGATGGGCGGCGGTTCGCTCCTGGCGTTCCTGGACAGCTACCGGCAGATTGTCCCCACTCAGCAGCAGATGATGTCGGGCGCTCAGCCCTACTGGGAGCCGGTGACGACGGGGCTGGAGCCGCTGGTGGAACACTACGGAATCAACCTTTCGGAAACGATGGTGCTGGACGAGGAGAGTTTCCGGACGCGACCGGGTACCGGCGGCAGACAGAGTCAGCAGATCTTCCAGGCTCCCGTCCTCGGCGGCCAGAGCATGAACCGGGAAAACGTCGTCACGGCGGGTTTGCAGGACCTCATCGTGTTGAATGCGCGTGAGCTCGCCCCGTCAGCCGCGGGGCCGTCCGCGCCGCCACCGCCGCAATACACGGCGCTGCTTCGCACATCCCCGCGAAGCTGGGTGGTGGAAACACCCGAAGATATCGGGCCATGGACCACCGGTGTCCCCGCGGACGCCGAGGCCGGCCGGAAGGACGTGGCGGCACTGGTGGAAGGAACGTTCACCAGCTGGTTTGAGAGCGCCGTGGATCTGGGTATCCCCGCGCAGGAAATGTCGTCACCTGACTCGGCGGACGGTCCGGACGCGGCCGTCGCCAACGCGAACGCGGCCGTCATCGACGCGAACGATGGCGCCGGAGAGGTACCCGAACAGGGAGTGACCGATGTTTCGGCTCTCCGTATCGACTCGTATCGTGCGACCTCCATTGAACCGGGCAGACTTCTGGTGGTAGGGAGCTCGGCGTTCACGACGCCGCAACTGCTGAATCCCCAGGCACGAACGCCCAACGGCACGTTTCTCCTGAACGCCGTTGATTACCTCAACGGTATGCCCGGAATGGCGGAGCTGCGGAGCAAGGGGCTGGGCGTTGCACGGATCGAAGTCGTCTCCGATGCCTCGCGGGTTACCGCTCGCTGGGGTAATACCATCGCGGTGCCGCTGCTTGTCGTAGCCCTGGGAATCATAGTCTGGGCACGACGGCGGGCGCGGGCGCGTTCCGTTCGCTCGATCTTTCAAACCGGAAAAGAGGGCTGACCATGAACGACACCTTACTGTCACGCAAAACACTGATTTATATCGCCATTCTTCTGGTCCTGGTGGGCATCTTCATCCTGCAGGAGACGGTAAACCGGTCACACAACGTGATATCGGTTCCGGAAACCGGAGAGACGGCCGAGCGAATCGAGATCGAGACCCCGGAAGGGACTCTTTCTCTTCAGGGCGGGCCGGAACGCTGGACGGTGAGTGACGCCGAGTACCCGGCCGACGCCGAAGCGGTCGCCGCGCTCCTTGACGCAATTGACGCTCTGAACGAAGTGGACGTCATCAGCGACCGCGGTCAGTACGCCGAATACGGCCTGGAACCCGGGACGGCGAAAACCGTCCGCATCTCGTACGGCGGAGACGAAGAGCTGATCCTCCATATCGGAAACGCTGCCGCCGCCGGAAACGCCCTCTACGCACGGGTCAATGCCGGGAAGCCGGTGGTGCTGCTCCCCCGTGCGATCAACAGCCATATCTCGATTGACCCCTCGGACTACCGCAACCGCGTCATGGCGGCGATTCCCGAAGAGGCGGTCCGGCAGATAACGATCTCCGCGGACGGATTCGAACCGCTCACCATTCGCCGCCGGGAGTTGGGGACCGACGAAACGCCGGCCATCGAAGAGACGCTCTGGGAAGCGACAGGCGGGGATGCCGCTCGTGCGGCCGCACCTGCGTCGGCGAGCGCGTCGGCGAGCGCGTCCGGGTCGGCAACTGCCGCCGCGACCGGTACCGGAGAGGCTCTCGTTTCGCCCGGCGCGTTCCGCAACCTCTTCCAGGAGCTCTCTTCGCTCCAGGCGCAGGATTTCGTCGCGACGCCGCCGGTTGGCCCGCCGTTCGCCCGACTGAACGTTGCGCGGGCAGACGGGCCGGATGCGCAGATATCGTTGTGGCCGCCGGACCGGAATGACCTGTTCACCGTGGAAGTCACGGGAAATCCGTACCGATTCACCATTCCGCAGTGGCGTGCCCGGCGTCTGCTGGCGGGACTGGAAGGCTACTTCACGGCGTTTTCGGACGACACGACGGAGTAGCCGGACGCGGGCCGGACGCCCCCGGCGGGCCGGACGCCCCCGGCGTGTGATACAATACCGGCACCATGCGCATCCGGGAGCGGTTCATTCTCACCAATACGATCGTCCTCGCGGGGCTCATCTCTACGGTAGTCCTCTCCCTCTGGTCCCTGAACGAGTATCGTTCGATAAGCGCGACAATCCAGCAGGGATTGCGCCTCATTTCCGACGCCCGGCGCGTGCACGTACTCATGAAGGACATGCTCATTGGCGCGTTCACTCCCGAAACCTACGGCGAACTCAAGGACATCGTGCACCTCGAAGGGATCAACACGACGCGGCGGGTCTGGCAGGATGCAGTCGATGACTTTGGCGGCGCGTTCGAGGCTTTTATGACCGTACCGCGACTGCAGCGGCTGGTTGCGGGGGATGCCGTCCTGAAGGACGAGTATGCCGTTGCGCGGCGCCTGAGCGACCGGGCGTTCGAGATGGTGATCTCGCTGGAAGAGCGAATGACCGTGCTTGAGCGCCGCGGATTGCTGGGGCGCGACGACCTCTACTACCAGATTCAGCGAAGCAACGATCCGGCGCTGATCGGGTTTTTTTCCGAGATCCGCGAAAGTTCCTTTTTTCTGACCAACACCTTCGAAAGCTTTCTGCACCACTTTGTCGGCTCACTCCAGGCCGAGGCCGAGCGGCTTCAGCGGCGGGTCATCATGCTTTTTGTCGCACTTGCGTCGGTGATTGCGCTGGTGAGCCTGGTGGTTCCCTATCTGCTGGCCCGGGTAATCGTAGAAAACGTGGATGTCGTTGCCGGCGCACTGCACCGTATTTCCCGCGGCGATTTTGCGGCGCCGCTGCAAATTACCAGCCACGACGAATTCGGCGATCTCTCGCGATCGTTTACCCGGTTCATGGGTGATCTTCGGAAAAACGTCGAGACGATTGTCGGACTTCAGGCCGAGTTGCAGTCGATTGCCGGGCATGAAAAGAGTGCCGAGGAGGTACTGAACCTGGTTGTTGCAACGATTGTCGCACAGGGCACGGTAGATGGCGCCCGTCTGACTTCGCCCGACGGGGTGCTTGGCGCGGCGGGGAAGGCGGGGACAATCGACGACGGCGCTACGATGATGACCGCGCCGGTCCACCTGACGGGCAGAAGCGGCGTCGAGCTTTGCGGATACCGGTCGGCGGAGTCGGGACCGTTCACCGACCTGCACCACACCATCTTCAACAGTTACGCCGAGTTCGCCGCGCTGGTTATCGAGAACCACTACAGCTATCGCATGTTACTGGAGCGCCGGAACGCCCAGTTCCAGGCGCTCCAGGCGCAGATCCGGCCGCACTTCCTCTATAACGTGCTCAACAATATCGTCGGGCTCAACCGGGCCGGTGAGCGGGACCGACTGGAATCGTCGATCTTCGCGATGAAAGACCTGCTCCGGGCAAGCCTGGACGCCGATCCGTTTGTCCCGCTCGCCGACGAGTTCAGAATCGCGAAACGGTACTGTGAGCTGCAGGCTCTGCGATTCGACGAACGATTCCGGTTCTCCCTGAACCTCCCGGATGAGCTTTCCCGGGTATTGGTTCCCACGCTGATCCTGCAACCGCTTATCGAAAACGCGATCATTCACGGCCTGGAACCGCTGGCGAATCCGGGTGAGCTCGTTCTGGAGGCGCGAATCGAAGGTGGATCGGAGCAGTCTCGTGTTTGTATCGAGGTGAGGGATACCGGAATCGGGTTTTCTCCGGAACCGCTGGATCCCCGGCGGCATATCGGGTTGTATAACGTCCGCGAGCGTTTGCGTATCGCGTATCGCAATGCCGGGCTGCAGATGGAAAGTTCTCCGGGTAACGGAACAGTCTGCCGCATCGTCATTCCCTCTTCGGAGGTGGAATCGTGCGCGTCCTGATTGCCGACGACGAGCGTCTGGTGCGCTACACCATTCGCTCCATGCTTGAAGAGATGCCCGTCTCCTTTTCGGCGATCCATGAAGTCCGGGACGGAGAGGCGCTTGTGGAAGCGGTGCGCCGTCTGGAACCACACCTGGTGCTGGCCGACATTCAGATGCCAAAACTTAATGGTCTCAGAGCGATTGCCGAACTCGTTCGCGACTATCCGCAGACGGTGTTTATCATTCTCTCGGCGCACAACGATTTCGGGTACGCCCAGGAGGCGATCCGGCTGGGTGTCTTCCGGTACCTTCTGAAGCCGGTGGAGCCCGCCGAGCTGGAACCGGCGATCCGGGCCGCGGCCGGGCGGATTGTCGTCGGGACGGGTCCGGAATCGCCGGTCGCGACGGCAGGACCGGACGAAACCGGCGGCGTACGCTATTCGTCGCTGATTCGCCGGTGCCGGCAATGGATGGCGGAAAACTACCGGGAGCCGGCGGGACTCAACGAAGCCGCCGGTGCGCTGGGAATTACCCCGGCGTATCTGAGTACTACCTTCAAGGCGCAGACGGGAGAGACGTTTCTGAAACGCCTCACGCGAATGCGCATGGACAAAGCAAAGGAACTGATTGAGCGCGGAGCCGCTGTCGGTGATGTGGCGCGGTCGGTGGGGTATACCAGCGCCCGCCATTTTGCTCGGCGGTTCCGGGAACAGTTCGGTGCTTCGCCCACTGAACTGCGCGAGAATACTCCAAAAAAAGACTGATATTCGAAAAAACGGGCACCTGTCGCGAACGTCTTTTCCGGTCGTACACTGGTAGAAATCAACGAAAAGGAGTGTTGTATGAAACGACTGATTGTAGTCCTTCTGGTTCTGACGGTTGGTACCGGCGCATTTGCTTCCGGAAAAGCGGAAGCGGCAGACGATACCCTGCAGATTGCAGTGGGGGTTAAAAG
>JGI10211J34971_10003179_pt1 | contig 13226 bp, 10 predicted proteins | sample Etolagsediment_FD_34971 | JGI IMG/M metagenome (IMG submission 34971) | reverse complement strand
CTCCCACATTGGGGAATCCTGTCGCGGCACACGGTGCCCCTCCCACATTGGGGAATCCTGTCGCGGCACACGGTGCCCCTCCCACATTGATGATCTCCTTCTGAATGTCATGATTCCGCTTCCTCCTTGGCGCGCATCAAATCAATCGGCCGTCCCGGCAATTCACCGGTCATCCCCGGGCGACACTGATTTCCCTTGGGCAGCCCGCAGATATCGGTCACGAGCGTCTCGCAGTCGACGATATCGTCGTCGAAACGGGCGAGCCAGTCGCAGGCAAGACGTTTAACGGGCCGCGGAATACTGGGACCGTCTCAAGCCAATTGTGGATCTCGTCCGGACCACCCATGCCGAAGTAGCCCGGCAGTTCAATGCGTCCGCCCGCGTCCAGCTTCAGGCAAGCCTGGCGTGCGACATCGTGCATGCTCAGCCAGAACTCCGCGTCCCGGCAGTCCCGGCCATTCTCGCCGACGACGTGGCAGTGGTATCGAGGATAGAACCCGGCCATCCAGGCGAACTCGAGGCTGTTCAGCGCGGTGATGCCACGACGCAGGACTGTGCCGCGGACGCCCTCGACGACGCATGCGTTCACCATCTGCAGATCGATGGCGTTGTAGGCGTTGCACAGCGTGATGTTACGCAGCGTCGTGCCCCCGCCGGCGATAGCGAACGGACAGGGCACGACCGCGTCGGGCCGCTGGTCGGGATAGTAGATGGTCACGCCGATCACACCCGTCTCATGGTGCGGCGGAACAGCGATCAACGGCGGGCCGTCCTCCCCACCCGCTCCAGGACACGCCAGGAGCACCGTTCCCGCGAATGCATCGGGACCATCGGGATCGCGCCACTCCCCCTGCAAGGTCGTTCCATACCCCACGCGTAGTCCTGATCCGAGCCGGTACCGGCCAGCAGGCAGGAACACCACTCCGCCGTTCTTTGCAGCAACCGCGTCCAGCGCGTCCTGGATAGCGCCGGCGGCATCGCGTTCGCCACTCGGGTCGGCGTTGTAGGGTGGGGCCGTGACCACTGCCGAGGCCACAATGGTCTCGCCGTTGCTGACAGCAAACGTTGGGTTCATTCGACGACTCTCCGCCGTCTCCTGCGCGGCGTCCAGCCGGCAGACAACACCCACGGTGAACAGCAGCAGTAACCCACTTCGATGCAAATCTGTCTCTGGGAGGCGTAGTGTCATTGCGGAATCAATCCCCGGGCAAAGTCCTGACACTGGCCCGCGCCACCAACTCCGGCCGCAGCCACGTCGACTGGGCGGGTGAGGTGTCTCCCGCCAGGCGCTGCAGCAGGCGCTCCGCCGCCACGCGCCCGATCTGCCCATGCGGCTGCCGCACCACGGTCACGGGCGGGTCCACGATCTCGAACGCCTGGATGTCGTCGATGACCACCAACGACCGGTCCTGCGGAATCCGCAAGCCGAGCTCGCGCGCGCACGCCAAGCACTGAATGCCAAGCCCGTCGTCGCATGCCACGACCGCGGTCAACTCGGTGTGTTCACGCAGAAAACCATGGACAGGGTTGGTCCAAGCCGTAGCGGCCGGGTCCGACTTCGTCGCGGAGACCCGGACTCGGGGCAGCGCCGCAAAGTCGATCCCGACGTCCCGCAGGACCTCTGCCATCCCATGGCGCATCATCTCCTCGCTGGCCGAGTCCACATCTTTGTCCAAAATGCCGATGCGCCGGTGCCCATGCGCAGCCACGTGTTCGGCCGCCAGGCGCCCGAGCTGTCCCCGGTGGGTGGTTACCGCGTCCACCTCCAAACCAAGGAGCTCGGTGTCGACCAACACAATCGGCACGCGCCAACGGTCCACCAGCTCCGAAAGCTGTGACACGTACTTCGTGTAAGGCGGAGGGTACACGATGGCTCCCGCAACCAGCGAGTCCGTGAGGCCGGCCAGCATCTCCAGTTCCTCGCTGTAATCGCTGTCGGCGACCTGCAGGAGGAGTCGGTACGAGTCGTCCCCCAAGCCTACCTTCACACCCCGGATGACATCGCGCATGTGTTCGGGACCGAGGCTGGGAAGAACCAGCGCAATCGTCTTACTGGCGACCGGAGACGCCGGCACAAACGTCCCGCGCCCCACCTGCGCGTCGAGATAACCCTCGGCCACCAAGACCTTTACAGCCTGTTGCACCAGAGCGTGGCTCACACCGAAGTCCCGCGACAGCGCGCGCAGACTCGGAATCCGGCTGCCAGGCGGAAACTCGCGACTCCGGACCTGACGTCGCAGTTCCTCCAGGATCATTGCGCCATTCATGCGGATGTCCTCCGAGAACGGTCATCGCTCGTGGTCACGACTAATAGTATAATACACTCGACCATTAATGTACAGTTCTTTTTTGCTGGCGCCAAAGTCATTTCATTCGGAGGAGACGGAACGGGGTATCCGACGTCGAACGGTCTTGTGTCGTCCGTCCGCATGTTTGAGGGCTACCGACACGCATCCCTTCTGTCTCCCTTCCTCTCAGCGTCTGGCCGCAGCGCTCCGCCGTGGCCGTGATTGGAATCGATTCGTTCCGCAACAGCCATCGTGCCCGACCGGTACCCGCGGAGATCAAGTCGTCCATGGGACTGGCACTGGAACCAGGGAAGACGCGGCCTTGTTCACGTGGTAACGTAGCCAAGGGAACGGCACACTGGCGTGTCGGCCCCCTGACAGAAGAAGGACTTCAACATCCCCAACTGCGCGGCGCACGCCGTTGTTTTCAAACGCATGCACCGCTTCAATGAGGAGCACCGATGACACCAGCGATGCGCACCGAACACAGCAAGATGAAGCGAGCGTTTACCGCCGCCTTTGTGATTGCGGGTTTCTCCCTGCACGCCCGAGTCGACCCGCCTGACGGCAGAGCGCTTGCCTGGATGCGATTCGAGAAGAACGTGGAGACCTATGCGGGAACACCCTACCTGTGGCTGGGCAGACAGGAAATCGAGCTCAAGATCGACGTGACGCCCGGTCCGGGCCTCGTGCTGGATCTGTTGTGGGGCTCGAAGAACGACGCGCGGACAGCCACGGTAGTCGTCAACGGCACATCGCTCACGGTCGAACACGGCGGTTATGACGGGTTCCGCTGGAAGCGCGTCCCGTTGCCGGCTGCCCCAAAGGCCGATCGCTACCAAGTTGTGATAAAGGCAGGCGGAGGCAAGGCGGCTTTCATCGCGGCGGTCCAACTGACCGATCCGGCGGGAACGCAAACGAAACAGGCGGAGAAGAAGGCGGCGCACAATGTGACGTTGGCGACGAAAGCGATCCTCCCACCTGCGACCCCCGCATCCGGCGGGGCGCATGTCCCCGGCGAGGAGATTCTGGCACAACTTCCCACGGACCCGTTGGAGCGCTCTGCGGCAATCGCAGGTTATTCGCTGAGCAAGGTCCAGCGTTGGCTGCACGAAGTCGCGCTGAGCAAGATCGATCCCGAGACCAAGCTCTACATCTCGCACTCCCGCGGCAGCGGCCGCTACCGCGAAGCGCTCTGGAACTACGACGACGCGGCGGCTGACACCTATCCGTTCCTGTTCTGGGCCGCGTGGTACACCGATCTTGACAAGATCACCGGCCCGATCCTCGACGTGCTGGAGGCCGAGCAGCGGATCTGCAATCACCTCGATCGGATCCCCACGGCAGTCAATCACAAGACGCTGGAGAAGGTGGTCAAATCAAAGGACAACCTGATTTTCGCCGCCTCCGAATACGTAAAGGACGGGCTCATCGCGATCGTCGAGGTGTCGGGCAAAGACACACCTTGGTTCGAGAGAATGCGCGCGATCGAGGACGACATCTGGAAGCACGCCGACATCGACACGCCCTACGGCAAGATCCCCACGGAGAACCTGGAAGCGAACGGCGAGCAGATCCAGGCACTGGCGCGGCTCTACACGATGACCGGTGAAGACAAGTACCTCGACTGGGCCGAGCGCCTTGCCGACTATTACCTAAGCCCGGGCACGTTCGTCCCGCACAAGCTCAGGGACCACGGTTGCGAGATCGTCGGCGGGTTGGGATTGCTGCTCGGGGTCGAATCCGTGCACAGGCCTGGGAAAGCGGCATTCTACCGGGCGTTGATCCGCAAGATGCTCGACGAGATTCTGAAGCGCGGCACGAACGAAGACGGCCTGATGTTTAACCATCTCGACGCCAAAGGTGGTCTGAGCGACGGCTGGGGATACAACTACGTCGGGTTCCTGTGCTACGACATGGCCACGGACCGGCCGGTCTATCTCGACGGCCTCGAGCAGACGCTCAGAAGCCTGGGCAAGCCACGGTACCGGAACGGCTGGGGCAACGGCCAAGGCGGGAACATCGACGAAGTGGCCGACTCCATCGAGGGCGGGCTGTACCTTCTGAACCGTCTCCCCGTTCCCGAGGGGTTGGCCTGGGCCGACCGGGAGATGGTGGGGAACGTCACTCGTATGGGGGCTCCCCTGGCAACAGCGCCGCTCTGGACCACCTACAAGCTCGAATCGAACGGCGTGCGCACCGTGCTCATCCACGCGCTCATGCACACCCGCGGCCTCATTGCCCGTCCATGGCAACAGGGCCTGAAACTCGGCGCACGCGAGACCGAGAACGGGCTGGAGATTCTGCTGGAGTCGGACAGCGCGTACGAGGGCAAAGTGATCTTCGACATTCCACGGCACCGCCTCTACATGGGGTTCAAGCACGACTGGCCGCGCATGAACACCATGCCCGAGTGGTTCACCGTCGAACCGGACAAGGAGTATGCCGTTGCGGACCTCACAACCGGCACGAAGGCAACCCACTCCGGTCAGCAGCTGCATGACGGTCTGCCCATCGCCCTGCAGCCCGGCGGAAATATGACGCTCATGGTCAGATGACCGCCGGCAACAGCCTTGGCGTTCTGCATAGCGGCAGCAAAGGAGTTGAAAAAAATCGCGTCTCGCCTCCAAAGTTTCTCTCTTCGCCTGGTCCTGGGGAGCACGACGTTCGTCCTCGCCGCCTGTACGTCCCAACCCCGAGAGGAGCGTCCGATGAGTCCCACGCCCCCGGCCGCACAGCAGATCGACGCCTCGGCACCCAAGCGCGCCCGTCCTCTCCTGGGCGTACAACGGTGGGATATGTATTCGGGGAAGGGCGCGACGCAGGAGCAGGAAATCGGCTATCTGCCAGGTAAGCAGGGCTTCCTCAAGCCTGCCGAGTGGCATGATCGGGCGCCCTTCTTCTGCCGGCTTACGAAAGACGTTGACTGGGTGGAGCATCCCGAGGATGTCGGGCCGCTCTGGTGCAACTACCCCTTCGAACGGGAGTACCTGCAGGAGGCGATGGATCAGGAGATTCGCTTCGCCTACAACGCGGGCATTGATTTCTTCGTCTACCACGGACCGGTACGGAGACTGTTTGCCAACAGCTGGGAGCTCAAGAACAACCTGGATGCCCATATGGCCAGCACCATCCCGGAAGCGAAGAGGATGAGATTTGTCTGGGCGTTGTACGGGCATAGCGCGATCCACTACACGCGCCCCAAAGTGAAACTGATGATGGACGAAACCGTCGATTACATCAAGATGCCCAACTGGCAGACGGTGATGGACGGCCGACCGTTGATACCCGTGCTTTGGCCTGACGGATTCAGGAAGCAACTCGCGTCGGCCAAAGGCGACGAGAGGATGACAGGCAGCGAGTTCGTGGCATACGTCCGGGGGCGGGTGAGGGCTGCCGGGCTGGAGAATCCCTACATCGTCGGCATGATGTGCCCGGCCAAGAGCTTCGAGCATGCCGCATCATTGAAGCAGGATGGGTACGATGCGTTCATGGACTATGCCGGTGGCTACGGTGGGTCGGTCGGCGAACGGGACAAGGCACCGACGTACGCAGAAGCAACGAAACGCCTGGTCGACGCCTACAGCAACTCCTTCTTGAACCGCGGGCTCCCCTTCATACCCCCGTGCACCAGCATGCAGTATCCCTGGCCGCGAGCACTCGACAGCAAGACCGGTAAGCCGGAGGACAGATGGTACCACTACCAATGGCCGAAGAAGGGCGATCTCGCGGCCCGGGTGAAAGCCACGTTCGATTTCGTGGCCGCCCACCCGCGTGCCTGCGAGGCCCAGACCGTGATCATGTACTCTTGGAACGAGCACTCCGAAGGCGGCGCTCTCTGCCCGACCATGGGCAAGCCCCCCGGGTACGAGCCCGTGACCACATGGCTCGACGAAGTCGCTGGTGCGCTGAGACAATGGCGGTACCCGGGAACAACGTCACGAAGCGCTGAGTAATCGCAAACAGACCTAAGTGACACCGGTGCCCCGGGAAGAGGCGAGGGTTCGTGTTGCGCCGCGAGACCATGTCGGTCGCGTCCCATTCAGAGCCCGGTTGACAGACGTGTCAACAGGAAACGCGCATCTTGGCGCAGGAACCGACACGCCGAGGTTTCGGAGGCAGTCTGTTAGCTTCACGGAATCAATGCATTATGGTTTAGGCATACGGACTTGGCAGCTATCCTGTTAATCACCGCCTACAGACGTTTAGAACTGGCCCGTGTCCCTCTCTGGCCGGGAAGCGGTTCTTACACAGCAGCTCTAACAAGCAGCAAGGAGACGACCATGACGAGCATGATCAACTTGGCCGGCAAGAGAGCAATCAGAACCGCCGGGGTACTGGCGTGCGGTTGCGTTCTTCTGAGCACGACTGGATGCGGGTACTTCAAGAACGTGCGCGACGACGTGATGGACTTGGGCACGTTCGCTGTCGGGGCCGTGCCGCCGGTTGTGCGCGAAGACGACAACTACGAAGGCGTGGGACCGATTCCCCCCGCCATGGGGATCTACCTGCAGGCCACGGATTTCTGTCATCTGGGCGCCCTGTACAAGATGACGAAAGACATTGAGTGGGACCGACGTGGCGCCGGGGTGGTCAAGGACGCCCGGGGGAAGTTCGGCATCGGCCCGTTTCACCACGTCCGAATCGAGCAGGAGCCCATTGCCCCCAACAGATACAAGGATCCGAACAGTGAAATGGTCGGCTGGCACGAGCACATGGCCCGGCTCGGAGAGCCGTGGTTCGGGATCGGTGCCAAGGACATGATTTTCGAGCCGCAGGGCTATATGCCACTGCCGTGGGACGCCGGTCCGCTGGGAATAGACGGTTCGCTGCCGTGGATGCCCTATGGCTGGCAGGACTGGGAGACGATATCGGCGGAGATTGCGTTCCCCGAACCGTTCCTGTTGCACAGCGGCTTCTACATCAGGGCGGGATTCGACCCGTCCCAGCTCCTCGACTTGCTATTCTCCGTCGTTGGTCTCGACCTGTATCAGGACGCGGCGTACGACGTGTGCGGCAATCTGAAGCATTGACGCTTGACAGCTTGGCTGGCCGAACGGCGGACGTCTCGTGAGGCGTCCGCCGTTTCCTGTTTCGGGGATATATTCCAAGGATTGACGCGACACCGTCGAATAAGTGAGGGGCACGTATCGTCATGCTGTATGAAGTCCCGCAGAGCGGACTGAGCAGATTCAGAGCGTGTCCGGAGCAGGCATGACCAACACCGGGCACAATGAATCCGAGCTGTTCGCTCGCGCACGACAGGGCGACGCGGAAGCGTTTGCACAACTCTTCGAGCAATACCGTCCGACTCTGTGCCGAGTTGTCTACAGGCTTGTAGGAGCTGACGACTGTGAAGACGTAGTCATGGAAAGCTATCTCAAAGCGTGGCGTGCCATCCCCGGTTTCCGGGGCAGATCCGCACTCAGCACATGGCTGTGCCGCATTGCGCGGAACTGCGCGATCGATTGGCAGAGGCAGTCCACGCGGCGAGAACGGCATCACGTCCATGAATACGAGAGCGAAGAAGACGAAGCCCCGTTGATCGAACGGACGCCGGACGAACAGCAACCCACGCCCGAACGGCAGGCGCACCTGAATGACTTGGGGCAGATCCTGCAGGAGGGCTTGGCTCAGCTCAGCGACGAGCACCGCACGGCGTTGGTTCTGCGTGAAATCGATGGACTGAGTTACTGCAATGTCGCCGCGGCGACCGGTGTCTCGATAGGCACCGTGATGTCGAGGCTGTTCTACGCACGACGGCGCCTGCGCCGGATCGTGGAGGAGAAACTCGCATGAAACGCGTGAGATGGCAACAGATCCGCGCAACACTCCGGGAGCAGTGTCAGCCTCCCCCCCTGCGTTCGGCGGACGAGTTCTGGGCCGATTTCCGGGCCAGGCAACAGCTCGTTCCGCAGATCGCCGATGACCCGCTGGCCGTTCCCCCGCGCTTCGCCGTTTCTTGGCTGCCTGCTTTGACGGGGCTTGCCATTGTGGCTCTCGTGGCTGTATTGTTCACCAAGAACCTCCACACCCCTCCGCCGACCCCCGTTCAAGCGGCACGTTTGTCGGAAGTGGAGGAGGTCGAAGTCATGGTCGAGTACGGCGGTCTGATGATCATGCAGGACGCTGAGAGTCGTGGGACTCTCGTCTGGGTCACGGGCATGGAGACGCACGACGGATGAGGAGTCTCGGAATGAAAACGACGATACACGTAGCAGCACTGGCTGCGGCAATCCTGGCGCTGGCAGGTCCGATGGCATTGGCTCAGGGGGACGCCGTGCTCGTGCGCTTGGTGGCGGCAGACAACTCCGAGGCCGGAGACGGCAACGGTGAGTTGGCCGACGTCCTGCCTTTGCTTAAGGACAACCTGCGGTTCAAGTCGTACCAACTGCTTGCCTCCGGGAAGGTGGCCACGGGCGGGACACAGCCGACGGCGGTCGGGCTCGGCTACAGCATCCTCGTCACGAAGCAGGGCGCCAACACGTTCTCTGTAGATGTCAGCAAGGGCGGCAGGAGCTTGGTGAAGACACGCGTCATCCTTGCCCCGCGGCAACCGGTCATGCTGGGCGGGTTCCCCTACAACGACGACGGCAAGGTAATCGTCGTCGTGTCCCTTCCCTGACCGGGCGCCGACGCGCACCGTGAGGCCCCGGTGAACAAGATCCCGTTCTCAGCCCCCGACCTCTTTGTGCCCGGCGTCGAGTCGCCGTCACCCAACGGTGAAGAGCTGTGGTTCGCTCTGAAGGGGAACGACCTGCTGATCCGGCAGAGCGATTCGTCTGTGCGGATTCCGCACGGCGGCGACTTTGACGGGACGCCTGACCGCGTGCTCTGCCGACATTTCCTCGGAACGCTGGGCGACCAACGGTGCCACGTTGCGGAGTTCGCAGATAGCGAAGTCATGCCGGAGGGAATTGTCCCTGTCCCCCTGCGGGAGATGTTCGGTGTGCTCCCCGAGGACCATTTCGCGTTGGCGGGGCGCGCCACTCAGATCATCACGTGGGACCGCACGCATCGCTTCTGTGGTCGGTGCGGAACCCGCACCAGGGACAAGCAAGGAGAGCGGGCCAAGGAATGCCCGGCATGCGGTCTCCTGAGTTTCCCGCGGGTGTCGCCTGCGATCATCGTGGCAGTCGTCCGCGACGACACGCTGCTGCTGGCCCGTTCAAGCCGATACAGGAACTTCAAGCGCTTCAGCGTGGTAGCCGGGTTTGTAGAAGCCGGCGAAACGCTTGAGGACGCCGTCCGACGCGAAGTGATGGAAGAGACCTCCGTCAGTGTCCGCAACATCCGGTATTTCGGGAGTCAGCCCTGGCCATTTCCGCACTCGCTCATGCTCGGCTTCACCGCGGAATATGCCAGCGGGGACGTGCACCCCAGCGACGGCGAGTTGATTGAGGCCGACTGGTTTGCCGCCGACTCATTGCCCGAGATCCCCGATCATCTGAGCATTTCCCGCCGGCTCATCGACTGGTTCGTCGAGACGCAGCACGTGGGGACATGATCAGGGAGTCAGCCTGACTGCACCCCAGCCAGCTTCGTTACGCCAGCAATGCGGACTGGTTCCCTGCCAGTAGAGCGCGTGGTCACGGCGCTCGCCGTCATCGTCGTCCTGCACGCCGATCGTGAACCCGATCGTATCCCCGGGCCGGACGTTGCCCCCCATCACCTTCCAGAGCAGACGATATTCGTAAAAGAGAGTGAAACCACCGTCAGCTTCCTGTCGATGACTGACTGCGCCTTGCCAGTGGTCCGGCTTGCCGAAACTGTCGGGCCACGCCGTGCAGTTCGTGGTAGCCGCACCGTTTGTCACAAGAGAAAACTCGCCGCCGTACTGATATTCCCTGCGTTCTTTGTCACGCGCGTCCGGCGCACGATTGAAGTTGCCGTCGATGAACACCTCCACGGCATCGTCTTCCCACGCCCTGGCCGCAGTCTCTCCCGGTTGCGTGCTGTCGACCACCCTCACGTCGTCCGTGACCTGGACAGCCACGTACAGTGCGTCACTGTCGCGGCACACGGCAAAGCGGTAGCTGAGGTCGGCGGCGGAGTCCGCATTGGACGATGTGCCTTCGGTCTCGAACACACCCGAGCGGGGTGTGACCGTGACAAAAGCAACGCCTTCCCAGTCGTCCAGCTTGCCGTCCACCACGATCGTCCGTGGTAACGCAGTGAGCGTGGGCACGCCACGTCCCGGGAGCAGTGACCGACAGGAGACACATGCCAGGCACAAGATGCCCGACAACGCGGCACGGAATGCAGGAAACTGAACGTCGCGGACCATGGCATTGACTCCGTTGCTGTGAAACGATGGTAGTAGCGTAGCACATGCTGAGCGAAATGTGCGGCATGGGACGGGGAGGACGGGGCCGTTTCGTTCTCCGTGATGTCGTGACCAGCCATGACTCGGCGGCGCCACGAATCGCTGCCTGGCTTCAGGTGTCGGGTTCCAGAACGTCGACTCCTGACACTCGCCAGGGCAGAACGGCCTTGTGCGGAGGACGAAAGCAATGTCGAAGCGGGTGGCAGAACATGCCAGAGCGGCATAGGTTAGAGTCGACACGGAATGACCGGATCCGTTCTGACGCGACCATTCGCGGGAGCACACAGGAATGAGAGAGAACGCACGCAACGAGTCGCTTCTACCTTTCACGCGCAGCGCCACGGCGCTGGTGTTGATCGCCATCATCACAACCTCTCTATGGTGCCCGCCATCCACGGCGACCGGGGCATTTGCTGACGTCGCGCAGGGACTCCTGAGAAGGACACAGGCTCCCGGAAACATGCGTCCCACGCTGCCGTCGCCGGACTATGCGCAGGAAGAAGTGGTGAGCGACGCGGCCGTCGCGCCAGAGAGCGTCTGGCTCCGTTACGTCCCTTCCGGCCTGCTCGTCTTCTCCGTGCTGATCACTTTGGGGGCAGCCGTGTTGCTCGTACTCAACCGCCGCCTGCGTCACGAGGGAGGACAGCGTCGGGAAGCGGAGGAAATCGCCCGACGCCATGAGTTCATCACCAACTCCATCCGCGACCCCATGAGCCTGGTGAACCGGGACTTCGTCTACGAAGCGGTAAACGAGAGCTACTGCTACGCCCTCGGCAAGGACAGGCGCGACATCGTGGGCAAGACCGTAGCCCAGGTATGGGGAGACGAGGCATTCGACCAGAGCATTCGTCCCAGTTTCGAACAGTGCTTCTCCGGGGAACAGAAGACGATCTCGACGTGGCTCGAGTTCGGCAGGCTCGGCAATGTATTCTTCGAGATCACTTACTACCCGTACTACAGCGAAGGCGGGGACATTACGCATGCCGTGGTAGTCACGCGCGACGTCACGCCCCAGAAGCACGCTGAGGACGCGCTTATCCACGCACGCGACGCTGCCGAGGCCGCCACGGTGGCCAAGAGCAAGTTCCTGGCAAACATGAGCCACGAAATTCGCACGCCGCTGAACGCTGTGATCGGATTCACGCATCTGGCCTTGAAAGGGGACCTTCCCCCGAAAGAGCGGGACTACCTCAAGAAAATCGAGTCATCGTCGCAGGGATTGCTCGGGATCATCAACGACATCCTGGACTTCTCCAAGATCGAAGCTGGCCGAATCGAGTTGGAATCGATCGAGTTCCGACTCTCGGGCATCACGCGCCAGCTTCTTGACGTGTTTGGATTCAAAGCCCAGGAGAAAGGACTTCAGCTGCACTTTGCCATCGACCCGGAAGTGCCGACGACACTGGCGGGTGACCCGCTCCGTCTGCGACAGGTCCTCACGAATCTGATGAGCAATGCCATCAAGTTCACGGAGGCAGGCCAGATCACCGTATCGGCAAAGATCGCGACGCAGAGCGAGGACAGAATCCTGCTCGCCTTCTCGGTACAAGACACCGGAATCGGCATGACGCGGGATCAGATGGCACGGGTGTTCGACGCGTTCAGCCAGGCCGATTCGACCACCACGCGCCGGTTCGGCGGCACGGGCCTGGGGCTGGCAATCTGCAGTCGACTCGTCGATCTGATGGGCGGGCAGGTGTGCGTGGACAGCAAACCCGGCGAGGGGGCCACGTTCTCGTTCACCGCCATGTTCGGCGTTCCGCCCAAGGAAGCCGGTCGGCGTGGCTCGCAAGCGCCAAAGACGTTGCGCGGGATGCGCGTTCTGCTGGTGGACGACGAAGAGGCAATCCGCCGGCTCCTCGGCCGTGTTCTGGAGTCTCTGACGCTCCGGCCATCCGTCGCGAGCACGGCCGAGGACGGGCTGAGCATGCTGAAGGAGGCATGGGACAACGATCCGTACGATGTCGTGATCATGGATTGGCAGATGCCGGGGATGGGCGGACTGGACGCCGCCGACCGCATCCGGGAACTGCGCGGCGTTGGGGGCACGCCGCGGATTATCCTCATCAGCGGATATTGGGACGACGCGCTGGCCAAGAGCCTGGAGGCGGGACGCGTGGACGCCTTTCTGCTCAAGCCGACCAGTCCATCTTCGCTTCTCGAGACCATCATCCAGCTCTTCCCGGAGGAGGCCCTGGGCATCGCAGACCGCCATATGGGCGGTGCGCAGTTCCCGCCCCCGGACCTGCGGGGGGCACGTGTCTTGTTGGCCGAAGACAACGATCTGAACCAGGAAGTGGCTCTCGGCCTGCTCGCGGAGACCGGATGCGACGTAACGGCTGTGCGGGACGGCACCGAGGCTGTTGCCGCAGTAAAGTCAGGGAAATTCGATGCCGTGCTCATGGATTTCCAGATGCCCGGTATGGACGGGTTCGACGCCACCAAGTGCATCCGCGAGTGGGAAGAGACAAGGGCGAGGGATGAAGGAGGAGGGACAAAGCAGGAGTCAGGAGATCGCTCGTCGCCGGCGTTGCCGATTATCGCGATGACGGCCAGCGCGATGAAAGAGGACAAAGACCGTGCTCTGGGGGCGGGCATGAACGATCATGTCG
>JGI10211J34971_10003178_pt1 | contig 13229 bp, 6 predicted proteins | sample Etolagsediment_FD_34971 | JGI IMG/M metagenome (IMG submission 34971) | reverse complement strand
TTCACAAAACAGTAAATCGGTTTCATTAATCATTGCAACAATCATTCAAATATTTAATCTCATTTATTAATACATCTGCCTTATCATAATCTTCTTGCTCTGATAATATTTGAGAACAAGCAAATGCTAAATCCATTTTTATAGCATTAATAAAATCTGTATCACTACATAACAACTCATCGTTACATCCCTTACTTAATGCAGAACAACTTGCCTTTATTAAAGCATTAGCATAATATCCCGCACTATATTCTCTTACTAAGATGTTCTCTGTTATATTATATTTTTCAGGCAAATTCGCCTCTAATATAACATCCCAATCAGACGATACGCCAGGGGTTGTGTTATATGTGTCAGTATTTGCCTGATATAGTGTACCAGAATGGTACACACAATCATCCTCATCGTAAGTGTTGTAGTTGGCTGAATATTTTTGAACAACATTATTTGCGTTTGCGTTAGCACCTCCACCAATAAAAATATTATCAGCATCAACAAAATATATATCATTTAACACATTACTTAATGGACTATCAAGAGTTTGTGTTACCCAAGTCGTCCCTCCGTCTGTTGTTAATTTTACAACACCACTTGTTCCACAAAAACCACCATTGTTGCTATCATAAAACATTATACTGTTTATGTCAGTAGATACACCACTTGATACAGATGTCCATGTTATCCCACTGTTTGTTGTTTTAAATATAATACCATTAGCCCCTGCAACATATCCTGTTGATGAGTTTATAAAAGATAATGAGTATATATCTTCTGATGTAAAAGCAATGGCAGGTGATATTGTTGCGAATACTGATTGCCAATTTGTTAATGTTATAAAAGTACCATTATCACCTACAAGATNTGCAACAGTAGAACTTATTATCTGAACATCGTTAATGTTTTCAGCTGTCCCTAAAACAATTTGAGACCACGAAGCACCACCGTTTAAAGAAAAATAACAAGTACCACTATCACCAACAACAAGACCCTTGTTTGTTCCANTGTCATTTATAAATTTTATAGCATTTAAANTAACCCCGGGTGCAACAANTTTTGTTGTCCACGATGTTNCTCCGTTGGTGGTATAAAAAACAAATCCTACTGCAAAACAAATCCATCCAGTGTTTGTATCTATGAAATATAAATCAAGAGGGTTAAAACCAGCATCAGATAAATTTGATGTCCATGTTGTTCCTCCGTTGATTGTTTTGTAATAAGTATACTCCCCAGCAAAACCGGAATAATGTAAAANATATCCTACATCTTTGTTTATAAAATGAACCGCAGGAACACCCCTAATTGATGTGTTGACTATTTATGTCTGTCCATACAGGTGTTCCTTCATTTTCCCACGTAGGTACAGCCCTTAGTGTTACGTTGTAAATACCGTCTTCTTCGTATATATACGAAGTCTGTATAGGGGTTGTTGAGTAATTATCCGGGGTTAATATACTTTCATCACCACCAATTAATGTTGAATAAGTGTATTCTACACCTTCGGGGTTAGTTACTATTATTTTTTTAAAGTCTTCAAAATCAGCTTTCAAATGTCCCTGCTCTGTTGAAGCTATGTAGTTACTATAATCATTTATAACCATTGTGTTGTCCGAAGCAGTTAATGATATATTACCACTACCGTCTCTTAATGATACTGCAAATTCAGGCATAATCTATAATTTAAATTTTTTGTCAAACTCTCTAAACTCCTTTTCTATATTATCAAACTCACTGTCAAAATCATAATCAAATATAGACTTGGGTTTTTTCTTGCTCTCTTTTTTCTTTCCTCTATTTAATGTGTAATCACTATATCCAATAAAATCTATTATACTATTATAGTTGCCGTCAACAACCTTTTTGTAATTCCCATAAGTCAAATTTTGTAACTTTTCTAAAGGCATACCTGTCAACGCCTCTCCCGATAATGTTAAAAATTCTATAAAATCTTCTATGTTAAATTCATTTAACATCTCGGCAAACTTTCCACTTGCTCCAATTAAATTATCAAAAGCAGGAGTTATATTGTAAGTCTCTCTCGCATACGGCTTTTCTCTTACCTTATTAGCAACATAATTTAACATATCACCACCAAATACTATACCGGATAAAGACGTTGTTCCCATAGCTTGTAAAACATCATTCTGCGATTCTTCATCTTCTAAATCAAACGCCTGTGCAATAAATTGAAACATAGCAGGTAAAACAGCATTATACATTATTATATTCTTATAGTCCTTAGTCGTAGCCCTGCCTCTGCTTATATTTCTTACAGCGGATGTTGTTTTTCTAAAATACTGCATCTGTGAAGTCTTATACATAGTAAATAATTTAAGCAAATCACCACCACGCTGAACTCTTGATAAATTTTCTATATATGATGACTGCTGCGCAGAACTCGCCGTTTCAGCAAAACTCTCTAATGCTAATCTCTTTGCCTCATCCGGTGTATTATTTTTTAAATATTCCTTATATTTGATTCTATAATAAGGAATACCACCTAAGACAATAGCCCCAGCATCACCCAATCTTGTAAATAACATTAGCTGTGAAGGAAAATCATTTACCCTTTTCATTTGCCTACCAACCCTATTAGCCATAGCAAGAGCAGCATCCCTATCAAAAGAACCACTAAGCCACCTGTCTTGAACAAATGGAGTGCTTATTAATTCTTTAAAATCTCTAATCGTNCCACCCCAATCANCAAACATTTTTGAAAATTGTAAAGAAAATTCAAAAGGATTTACATCCGCAGNATAAGCAGGAAAACTCGATAACTGCTTTAACATTACAACAGGATTAATTCCAAGCGAAGCTGTTATAAAATTTTTCCTTATCCATGCTATTGAACGCCACCTATTTTTACTGTCTATACCATTGGTGGCAAAGTCTTGTAGAAAACCATTTATTATCCTGTTTAAATAGTTTCCATTTTTAACCCTTATTGTTCGCTGAACTTCCTTATCACCTATAATCCTTGTAATATCTTTTAATGGCTCTGCAAAAGCAATATAATGTTCCATTTGCATTACATAGTCAAGAACAACATCATCTATACTTCTATGCAAATCTATGTCGTTCTTATTAACACGCCTCTCTTTTAATGAACCATGATGTGTTGATACAAATTCTTGATTAGCATTTAACATATCCACTTCCTCTGTTTTAAAATCAGTTCTTTTAATAGGCATGTATTTTTGCGTATATCCCAAATCTATATCATTAACATTTCTGTATGTTTCGTTTACCCTTTCGTAAATCTTTGGAAAAAATTCCTCTAATACCCAATCAGCATATTCTTTTAATTCAGGTTTACTTTCAACCTCGTCCATTATTTTGTTTACTACATCAAAATCAAAACCCATATTTCTAAATGTCTCATCAAGTGTTTCATCTTGTAATAATGTGTAAACATAAGCAAGTTCGTTTGCTGAAAATTTAAATTTTCTTGTCTTTCCGTCATTGCCCTTTGTTTCTAAATTAAAATATGATATGGAGTTTTTTGTGTCATTCCTCCTTGCTTTCTTACCATATAACTCGGATTTAATATTTCTTATATCTTTTAATGTAGATAAATAATTTTTATTATATATGTGCCTTGCATCGTTAATGGGCTTTACAAGAAGGTTTTTTAAAACTTGATTTTTACTCCTATCTAACATCTCAACAATACCCTCCCAACCTTCATGATTGGCTGTTATCTTATTAAATAATTCTACCGCCTTTTTTATTATACCCTTTTGCCTTTCAAAAGCAGTTACAGTGTTTGCATCAATACCTTCTTCAAGTCCTTGATTTTTCATTATATCCTGCTTCCCCCTTGTCAGTCTTTCAACAGTCTCTTGATTTCTTTTTTTCTTTAATTCAATACCATTGTTAATTATTTCCTCTATATCTTCTTTGTATCTTTTTATGTTCTGTTCCGGCATATTTTGTATAAGAGGATATCTAAGTGCTAATATCTCTACCTGTTCTTCAGGAGTTAAATCCCTGCCTTCTGCATTTCTTTTTATTAGTTCAATCTTATCATCAGCTTTATCTAAACTTAAATCTTTATATTTGTTTAATATTTTAACCCTATCTCTTGTTGTTACGTCTATCTTTTTGCCCTTTACAACACCACCTTCACGCTTTTTGTATTTATCTAAATTTAATAAATTATCTATTTCTGCTAATAAATTTAATCTTCTGCTTTCTTTTTTTCTTTTTGTGTCTTTTGTTATTATATTTCTAAAATAATCTATTGCCTTTATTAAACTTTTTTCAGTCTTAATATCATTAACTTTTCTCAACATGGCTGTCCTTAATGGTGTATCAAGTTTGTTTATTAATTCTTGATTATCTTTAACCCATTGCTGAAAATCTTCTTTTGCTTTTCTTATACGTTCAAACTTTTTATCCTTTTTGTTTGCCCTTCTTTTCTTTACCTTGTCAAGTAAATTAGTTACAGATTCTTTTATTTCTTTATCTTCTTTAGTTTCTTTGGTGTCTTTAGTCTCTTTTTCTTCTACCTTTTTCTCGGTTGTGGGTTCGGCTTTCTTGCCTTTCAAATAATCAATATATATCTTTTCTATATCACCCAAACTGTCATCCGTAAATTTATTTGCCCTATCTAATGCTTGTTTGTCTTTTATGTTTTCTTTAAAATAATCTTTCATCTTTGATATTAAATCCTCAAAAGATGTTACTCCAAGCTCGGCAAAACCCTCAACTATATTTTTTATTGACTGCATAGGGTCGGGTCTTTTTTGTCCTTCCGCTAATTGAATACCACCAAAAGATGTTAACAAATTGTTAAATCCTTCTGATATTTTTGTTTTCGCCTGTTCTTTTTTACTTCCTTGCACAAGTGAAATTTCTTGTGTTTTATTAGCCTTATTCCATATGTCTGTTAGTTGGGATTTTGTAAAAGATTTTTCTTGGAAAGCATTTGGTCTATAAATATACTCTTCTCCTAATGGCTCTGTTATATCGTCAAGAACATCTCCCTTTTTTACTTTAGATTCTACTACACGCTCTGTTCCTGCATAATCTTGTGCTATTTGTTTATTTGTAGTTATAAAATCTCCTGGTAAAAGTTTTTCACCTGGAGTTCCTCTGTAAATAGTAATAATATCGTTAGGAGAGCTACCCATGGTTTTATCTAAAGTAGTTATGTTTTCACCTAACGGAGCTTTTGCACGAACATTGGGACTGTGTTCTACGAAAACGCTTCCTGTTGGATTGAGGTCGTTAATTGAACTACTCACAAACTCCTCTGCACTCTTATACTTCTTAGCTTCTTCTATAAGAATGTCTGTTGTTTCTTTAACTTCTTTAGCAATAATATCTTTTGCTTTACCCTCTTTATAAAACTGATAATTCCCTTTGTTTTTTTCCCACCATTGTTTTGCCTCTTGTTCTGATATGTTCTCATCAAAACGTATTGCCTGAACAACCTCTTTGCCTGTGTCTTTTTCTTTGCCTCTTAACTCTCTTATACCTTTTGTATCTGTATCTTTCCATGAATAAGTGTCTTCTTCTATGTTTGAAGGCGGTTGTAACCTAAAACGTATCTGTCCTTTGCCCGTCTTTGCACGTGGTGAATTTTCATCTAACTCAAATGGACGCTCAAATCCCATTGCTTCTTTGTGTAAATTGTCAATATCTTTGTCTGATAATTCCTCCACGTTTTTATCTATCTTACTTTTTTTTAAATGCTCCTCAACAATGGCAGTCTTTTCTTCTTGTAATGCTTTTTCCGGTTTACCTTTTGATATTATACCTTCGTTTTCTGCCTCTATAGTTTCTTGCTGATTTTTAAAAGCATTTTGTTTTTCTTTTAATAAAGGAATTATTTCTTTTGATTGTTCTTCTGTTATCAATCCCTGATTATTTAATGAAGCATATTTCTTTCCTATGTTCGCAGGATTTTTTCCAACAGGCAAGGAATTTAATTGTTCTATTATAGTATTGCCGTCAACTACTTCTTCCGCAGGTGCTTGAAGTATTCCACCTGTCTCAACCTCTTCTCTGCTTGCTTGCGGTTCTTGAACTCCCCCAAATTCTTCCCCGATTTGCTCACCACCCTGAAATTGTTCTTTACTTTTAGTATCATATTCTTTAGGTTTAGGTTTTACAATGTCTTCTATCTTTTGTTTTTGTTCTGATATTTTTTCTTCATACTCCTGTTTAAAAACATCATCAACATTCTTTGCTTCTTCTTCTAATCTTTTCTTTTCAGCCATTGGCTCTAATAATTGAGACTTCTTTTCATTGGATAAATCAGGTGGTATCTTTTTAAATAAATCACCATAATACTCAAATTCCTTCATTATCTTTGTGTGCTTATTTACATCTATTTCATTGTTTTCTAATTTCAAATCCATGTCTTTAACGAAAGCATCTTGAAGATTATTCTGATAAATAGAACTGTATATCTGTGATTTATTTANTCCATGAACATTCCCACTACCCATTAATCCTGTTGTTAATGTTGTTATCAGAACAGTCTCTTTTATGTCATTAAAATTAAATACATCTTCACTAAACTTGTTTTTGTCTGTTAATCCGAAATGTAAATTGGCAAATATATTACTTATACCCTCTGCGGTATTTTGTGTTATCTCTTGTATGTTTTCATAACCAACTTCTTTTAATTGAGAAAAAATAGTTTTTGTTATATTGTTTGCAGATAAATCTTTTCCTATATCTTTTATTATTTTTGACTGTAATTCTGCACCCGACAANCTNCTNGCTATACCTTTGTTTGGGTTTACAAGCTCAAGNAAAGATATTAATGATGTNGTTTTTGATGAATATTCTATTGCCTCGCTTGGAGTTAATCCTTTTTCTATAGCCATATCATAGTATCTGCCATGTTGTTGTGTATAACTTGTTGCAAATAAACTCGCATTATAGGCAGTATTAGTCCCAAATCCANCTGCTTTTAAAGGTGTTGTAAACTTTCCTGCACCATATAATAATAAAGCCATGTCTGTTGCTGTTGAAGATACAAGACCAGGTAGTCTGTAACCATTAACACTTCCGTCTTCATTAATTAGTGGAGCATAAGACTGTCTTGCCTTTATATAACTTTCAAAAAAATTACCTATCTTTTCAACAGCTAATGCACTTGTTGTTTCGTTAAAATCATCCTTGCTTGTTGATGCAACGGTTTCTGTTATACTAAAAACATTATCTACGAGAGTGTTCCATATGTTTGCACCAATCTCTCCTTGAAATGTTTGTATCGACTGTGCTATATCTTTTGATGTTACATCACTGCCCTTTAAACTTACTAAATCACTTAATATGTTATAGCTTTTTTGTAAGTCTTTTTCATATTGCTCTTGTTCTTTTAAATCTTCTGTTATTCTTTCGGGTGCTTGTTTGTATAAATTGTTTCTCGCAGTATTTAATTTGTTTTGTCTATTATATAATTCTTCATACTTTGTTAATATGTCCTGTTCCTCAACGCTTAGATTGTTAATATATTCAGCTTTTAAAATATCATTGCTTTGTTCATACTGTTCTTTTAATCCATTTATTATTTCATTCTTTCTTTTATTGTATTCGTTAATATAATTAACCTGTGCATCTTNGCTTGATATATTTTTAGACTGTATTAATTCGCTGTATTTTTTTGTTAATTCAGCATCAACATCCTGTAATGCTATCTGTAAATCTTTATTGTATTCTGATTTGATGTAATTATCTGCCTGTGTTGTTATTTCGTTATATTTTTTATCCCACCCCCTCGCTTTATAGATGTCTAAATCTTGTTGTATTTTTGTATTACCATGCTGTAATATCTTTAATTTTTCATTAAACATTTGTCTTTCATCAGCAATATTTGTTCTTGCTAAATACCACGTCTTTCTTTCAGGTGTTTCTAAATCGTTTACATAGTCATTAGCAAAATCCCGCAATTCATTATTGTTTGATATAAAGTTATTCATATCAACAGTATAATCAAGCTCGGGTTTTGGTCTTTCTATATTGGGTATTGTTGTTGCTTTTAGTATTTTGTCATATCCACTATTAAATTCTTTTTGCATATCAGATAACTCTTCATCACTATCATCATGCTTTAATAGTTTTTTATTATAAGAATTTAATACAATGTTTGTGGCATCATTTGAGCCGAAATTGCTTGATGTTTGAGCTTGAAAATAATTACTGAAATATTCTTTTGACTTATCCTGATTTAAATAGTCTTGAACAAGCTCGTAGTTACCCGAATAATTATCATCAGGATTTGTAATATATTGGGGTTCTAAATTTGATTTTACAACATTTCCTATAGATGTTCCCGAAGGCACGGGTATATCTTTTGAAATAAACTTTTGCGTTTCTTCTTTTTTTTTTATATCTTCTACAGCATCAGGAAAAACTTCTAAAAATTCACCCTGCTTTTCTTTTGGTATATTGTAAATTTTACCATTTGCATTATATTTTATAACATCAGGTGTTGGTATTACACCAATCTGTTTTGCATCAGGATAAGTTGATAAAAATTCACCTTCCATGTTCTTTGGAATAGCGTATGTCTTTTCGCCTACTTTATATCTTATTTTTTCTTCTGGCATAATTTATTATTTATTTTATTCCAAAAACATCCCATTTTTTCTGTTGTTCTGTTATATAAGTTTTATTATTTTCGCTTGACTTGTCTTGTGTCTCTTGATATTTAATCTTATCACTTGTTGACATTTCTCCTATTATGGAAGTATTAACATAACTATCTTCTACATACACCGTTTTTACTTCAGGAGTTTCGGTAACACTTATTTCGACACCACCTTCTTTTTCCTTTCCTGTTTTGCCAGTAGTCGTCTTTCCTGTAGGAATATTTAATACAGCCATTAATTTTCTACCCTTAACCAATGTTCCATTATTAANTCTTTCTTTTGTATTATTATCGTCTTTTGAATATACCCAAGTCTCCCCTGTTTTTGGGTCTGTTACAACGTCCATCCAATCACTATATAAATGTTCTGCTTTTGCTCCTTGATTAAGAGTATAGGTTTTTCCGTCAAAACCTGCAGCTCTGAGAACTTGTGGAATTTGGAAAGTTACACCAGAACCATAAGCAGTATTACTGTTGCTTGTATGCTCTACCTGATGACCATTGGGTAGTATTATTTTTGTAGAAACAATCTCTGGGTCTGCACCTATTTTCATTTTTTCCTTTTCTTCCCATACTCTCGCACCTGCATTATATTTACCTATAGACTTTAATACACCCTTCTCATCTCTAACCATAGAATTTTTTAACCATTTTGTAAATTCTTCTCTGTTTGGTCCTTTACCCGCAGGGTAAGAATTATTGTAAACATCATCAGCCCATTCACTAAATTCAGTATCGTCAAATTCAGCACTGCCATTTTCGTTTGTAAATACAGAACCGTCATCATTCTTCTTTAAGAAATGTCCTTCAACACTATTCTGTAACCATAAATCATAATCGCCAGTGTTTTTTATTTGTTTGTAAGAATAACCTAAATCTTTTCCTAAAGTCTTTACAGCAGCATCTATTACAGTGCTTGTTCCAAGATAACCCTGAATATCATTTACTATACCACTTAGCTTGCTCATGTTCTTTTCAAAATTATCAACACCACCATTAACAAATTCATCAAGCATTTTAGGGTATTCGTCTATCGCTTTAATAAATTCGGGATGATAATATTTCCCCTCATCAACGTCTTGCCTAACTTTAGTAATTGTTTCAAAAACTTGATTATGTCCTTCAACTAAATTGTTGTATTTCCTTATATTGTTTTGAAATTCAGGAGAATTATTTAATATTGTACCCGCAAAACTCCTACTGCCTGTATTTTTTTCAGACATATCAGCAGCCCAATCATAATATTTGTTCACAAATCCATGAAAGTTTTCCTGCAACAAAACATTTTTATTTAAATCAGATAAGTCTTTTAATTCAGGCATTTTGAAAGGTGCTGGTTGCATTGCCTCTCTTTGTTGCAAATCAGCTATACGCTTTTGTATTATACCCATAGGCAACAAGGCAGACGTGGGTGCTATCGTTGGTATGCTTACACCATATCCCGAAAACCCCGGCTGTGTCATTTGGTCTTGTCTTGTTGGATAATACTCGTAAGGTGAAGCTTCTATTGCCGAAGGAGTACGTCTTTGTCTTAAAAAGTTTTCTATCTGACTTTCAGATAAAGCATCTATCTCATCCGGCATAAAAAAATTTGTTGACATAATATTTGTCTTTACAGACTTTTCGTCATTAACACCCTGTGTTTTGTTTTCCATATATTTTTTATTTTTATCCCTTATTAATAAATACCTGTCCTATTAGACCACCCTCTCATCATTCTCATATATTCAGACATCCTTGCATTATAAGGCAAATCCATATTTTCAGACATTCTTAAATATCTATTTTGTGCCACACTTCTTCTAATACCTTGATATCCTTCATCTAATCCTTGCCCTAAGTTACGCCAAAATTGCCCTCTACCACCAGGAACACTTTCTTTACTCATTCCACTACCAACATCACCTGCACTCATAGTCATTTCCTCTCCAAATGTTCCACCAACTGCTCCAACACCATTTCCTCCAATATCTTTAACTCCGCCCGCTTTACCCAACGGTAAACCAAGAGATACGGCACTCATTATTTGTTGCTGTCCTGCCTGTTTTAATTCAGCACTCTCTCTTAATTTCTGCAACCTGTCAGCCATTTGTAAAGCAAATTTCCTTTGAGCAATTTCTCTTGTTTGTTGTGTTGCAAGCTGTGTATAAAATCCTGCCTGCTCTTGCTGTTGAGCTATCAACCTATTTGTTTGGTCGCCAGCAGCTCTCTGTGTCATAGATAAACCCGATAAAGCAGCTCCCACATTTCCACCAGTAGCTCTTAATACATTTCTCTGCGATTGGGATAACTGCCTTCCTATTAAGCCACTACCCAAATCAAAGCCAGCACCACCACCTCTTTCCATTAATTGTCTCTTCCTGTTTACCTCGTCAAGTAAAGCTCTTTGTTCGGGGTCTTCCATTGGGGGTGTTGCCCTGTCTGCCTGTCTTTTCTTTATTCCACCTGTAACCATTTGACCTATACCAATAGCAGCTTGAGCACCAGCAGCTATAAGCATGGGGTTGATTACACAATAATAATCAGAAATATTGCCAAGCTGTATAAAATTACTTGCAATTTCCTGTGCTGTATTTATTAATATATCTATCATAATATTTTATATTTAACAAAGATAATAATTAAATTTGTAATTTCAAAGTTTTATAATTAATAATTGTATCTATTATTGAAAAATCCTCATCAGCTTCATGTATAATATCATAAGCCATATACCTTCCTTGAACCCTATCCCTGTTTCCTGCAGTCTTTCTTGGTATCTTATTTGTCCATCCATTATAGTCTTTTAAATAATATGTGTTTGCAGGAACACTCATGTTCTCATATAGACTACACTCAGGTAATAGTGATATGCTTGTGGCAAAATCTATCCTTGTTGGTTTTATTTCACTTGATACTTTTATTGCTATATATTCTTTATCTAATGGCTGTTCTGTATTAGATACTGCTGTTAGTCTTGCCTCTAATAAATTTCCTTTGTAGTAATTTGTTGAGTTTAAAAGATTTACCGTATTGTAAGAACTATCATCATCACCAACACCACAAGTTTGTGCCTGCTCATTATTGCCAGTGCTGTAATTAATACCATATTTCTTTGATACATATTGCTGAAAATTATAATCATACTCACCAATCCATACCTCTCTATTTATATCATAAACAAATGTTTTTTCTATAACTCCGTCTTCGTATAAAGATAACCAATATTCATTATGTTTTAAATCAACAATAGAGGATATTCTTGTGTCTAACCCATTTTTTATATACACAATACCATTATTGTAAAGATTGTTATAATAATCTATCTTGCCAATATCTGTTACTTTATTATCATATAAAGAATATACACTCTTTGAGTTTGCAAATAACAACATATTATTATATTCAGAAGCACTACGCCACATCTCATCGTTCATACCTATTGTCTGTTCCAACCAATATTCATCTGTAATAAATTGGTCTGACTTATTTACAAAACCTAAAGCATCACCACCGGCATCCCTTAATTCAAATTTGTTTGTTAATAATAAAGCAACCCCATTATTTGTTATTGCATAAAGATTATTACCCTTTCCTGATTCTGCATCAAATAAATATTTTATCTCACCTGTCTTGTCTGCCAAATTGTAAATATTTGTAGAAGGAAAGGTTTTTAGGTTTGGAATATCCTGAACATTTACTTCTCTTGTCTTTGACCATATAACCTGTGAACAGAAATCAACCTCCTCTTTAAAACCAACTGTTGGTTTATCATATCCGTATTCATAACTATTCCATGCAGAATAATCTAAATTAAAAACAGGTTTAGTCCAAAATCCACCATAACCCCAATACTGACATTCGCCAGGATAATCAGTAATATAATCGCTGGAAATATTTCCCCCACCAAAATTATTAGATAATGAAGTATTCCATTTACACGGTCTCATAACATAATGTATTCTCGGAAAACTTCTAAATCTGCTTATACCACTACTGTAATCAGTCCCTGTGGATTTTATATTATAAGTCATAGGTATATTACTCCTACTTTCACTTGTAAACATTACAGCTATCTGCCTAAACTTTTCTTGAAAACATTCAATCTTGTTTTGTATTGCCCCTGTATTACCATTTTTCATTATTTTATACTGTGGGTTAAGTTTATATGCTGTGTAAGGAAATCCGCCCAAATAAAGCATAGATTTCAACATTCTTCCGTTACTACCATTTGTACCGTCAACAGGAGAAAATATACTTTCACCAATATAAGTATCACCACCAAAAACCTTTATAGGAAATCTGTTATCATATTTTACTATTACCAAAGAGTTTGATGTTGGTATAAAATAAGATTTATTATAAGTGCTATATGCAGAGGGTTGTTCAAATCTTATGGTAAATGTTCTGTTATCACTACCCCACGTGTGCCAATATACCCCATATATAGTATATCCCTCATGAGTATAACTACCACTACCGGCTGTTAGTCCATTTAGTATTGTTGTTATTGTTGCTGTTGATTTATTTGTTACATTAAGCCAGCGCCTTTCTATATTTTGTTCTTCATCTTTTATATAAACAAATAGGTTGTCTGATAAGTTTGGGTTTGATAGTCCGTCTGAATATTGGGCAGGAATAC
>JGI10211J34971_10003177_pt1 | contig 13231 bp, 10 predicted proteins | sample Etolagsediment_FD_34971 | JGI IMG/M metagenome (IMG submission 34971) | reverse complement strand
CCGCCCTCGACACTCTCCAGGAGGAAAGAATAAGGATGGCGGGCAACCTTCAGGTAGGCGGAAACCGGCGTTTCCAGGTCGGCTACTATCTCACGGTAAACTGGCACCAGATTGCCGTATCTCTTCAGTTTTCGTACCTCGTCTAATGTAGGGTAGTACATAGTATTCCATCCTTAATAAAAAAACCCTTCGCCCTTTAAGGGGCGAAGGATTCAAATTCGCGGTGCCACCCTTATTACCCCGCATTAGCGGGGCATCTCTATCAGGTACGCCCCGATATATCGGGGGATACCCTGGGCTCTGATAACGGTGTCCTCTCCGTCAAAGCCTACTTCCCCTGCCTGTTGGGGGTTCGGTTTGCGACTCCCAGACCCATTCGTACACCCGCGCTGGTATCGGTTCACACCTGACCCGACTCTCTGACCCTCGCTTGGCGACTACTACTCCTGTTCGCAGTCTTTGCCTTATTCTATTGTCGATAAAGTGTAACAGAGAGACCGGGGAAAAGTCAAGTGTCTCGCTAAACCTGGGGAAGCTGCCAGAACTTGCCCTCGCTCTTTATGGAGGGGGCGAGCACCATCTCGGTGTGTTGCATCTCTTTGATGGAGAGGGCGCCGCACATCCCCATGGAATTACGTAACGCCCCAATAAAATTTTGTGTCCCGCCGGTGACCGTAGCTGGGCCGAAAAGGATCTGCTCTAGACTGCTGCCGCTGCCTACCTTGATTCGTGTCCCCCGAGGCAAAGCTGCATGAGGGGTAGCCATGCCCCACTGATAGCCTCTCCCTGGTGCCTCTTTTGCTTGAGCCAATATCGAGCCCAGCATTACTGCATCGGCGCCGCAGGCGAATGCTTTACATAAATCTCCACCGGTGCGAATACCACCATCGGTTATCACGGCAACATACCTTCCCGTCTCTTGGAGATACTGTTCCCTGGCTGCAGCGCAATCCATCGTCGCTGTCGCCTGTGGAACCCCAACACCCACAACTTCCCTTGTGGTGCACGCTGCTCCAGGCCCCACCCCCACAAGAATTCCTGATATCCCTTCCCTCATCAATTCTAACGCAGCACTATAACTGACGCAGTTGCCCACGATGATTGGCACTGGCATTAGATGGTAAAGCTCGGAGAAGATGAGACCGTGATAGCTTTTCGATATGTGGCGGGAAGAGGTTACTGTGGACTGGACGACGAAAATATCCACGCCGGCTTCCACGGTTATATGAGCAAACGTTTTGGTGTTCTGAGGCGTTACCGAAACGGCGCAGATACCTCCGGCGTTCTTGATCTGCTGTACGCGATCGCCGATGAGATTCTCTTTGATCGGCTGAGAGTAGACCTTTTGAAGGAAAGTGGTGGCTTCATCCTGAGGGGTATTGGCGATTTCCGCTAGAATTTCGTCGGCATTTTCATAGCGGGTTTGCAGTCCTTCTAGATTGAGCACGGCTAATCCTCCCAACTTGCTCAGCAAGGCGGCAAAGTGAGGGTCGACCACCGCATCCATAGCAGACGCAAGGATGGGAATGGGGAAGGTAAAATTGCCCAGGGTGAATTCAATGCTAACCTGCTCTGGGCTGATGGTGATATCCCCGGGTACAAGCGCTATCTCGTCAAACCCGTAGCCACGTCGTATGTCTTTAAACCGAGGGGCATCCATAAATTATCTTTCCTTGTCCTTGATTTTAGGGCACACTATATCAGAGGGGGTATCCAAAGTCAATTCGTTAACTGGACGGCGACGCCAGATAGTAGTATAATTTCCTAAGTCATCTTGGAAGTGTTGCTGCGAATCGGGGCTAGTGATAGAGTTAACGGGCATACTATCGTGGTGGAAGCCGGTGCCCATTCTTTAGGGGGAGGTAAAAGTGAAGCGAGAGGAATTGACAGCCAGCAGGAGAGACGTTCTGGGCAAGAAGGTCAGATTTCTGCGCCGGAAAGGGTTAACTCCTGCTAATGTCTATGGTGCAAATATCGAATCTATCCCTCTCCAAATAGAGACCTCCCTTTTGGAGCGACTTATTGCTAGCGTGGGCAGGAATGCTCTTATCAGCCTCAAGATTGATGGAAAGCGAAAGGTGGCTATGATTCGCGATATCGACCGGGATGCGTTAACTGACGTTTTGCTCCATGTCGGTTTCTTCCAGGTAGAAATGACACATAAGGTGAAAGTTGAGGTGCCACTTGTCTTTATTGGCGAGTCTCCTGTGGAGAAGGTTAGCCGGTTGATGTTGCTTCATAACCTATCTGCTCTCCACGTGGAGGCCTTCCCCTCAGATCTGCCCAGGAGCATTGAGGTGGACATCTCACAGCTTGCGGAAGCTAATCAGGCTATTCACGTCAGAGATATCCCGGTGGGCGATAATGTGGAGGTGCTCACCGAGCTCAGTGAAGCGGTGGTTCAAGTAATGGAAAGCCGTGTTGAAGTTGAAGCTGAGGAGATCAAACCTGAGGAGGTGGAGGCCGAGGGGGTGGAGCGTGAGGAGGAAGTTGTACCTCAGGTTGAGGCTGAGTCGGAATAAAGCCTAGAACACCTCGGGCCCAGGGCGATCAGGACGAAATAGGGCGGTGTGATACCGCCTGAATTAGAGTGGCTGCATTAGGAGGATAAAAAGATAAGCATTCCTATCCCATCTCGTGGGGAGACCTATTAAGGTCGTCTGGCAGGAAACGGAAACCTTTGCCCTGCGAGGGAGAGATAGATGTTAGCAGGTTCCCATCTCAACATGGGAGCAGTGCTCCGATGAAATGCCTCTGCCCCCGCACGAAGTCCTCAGTGCTCATCTCCCTCTTCCCTTCAAGCTGGACCCTTAAAAGCTCGAGAACCCCCTCCGCGGTCTGAACGCCAACGCCTTCCCCCGCAAGCGTAATCACTCTCCCTGGCTCACCTTGTGCCCCAGGCAGGTGAGAGGCATCGACAACCTTGAGAGCTTTCCCCCGCCATTGAGTATAGCAACCGGGCCAGGGCTGAAAGGCTCGCACTTGGCGCCATATCTCGAGGGCAGGGAAGTGCCAATCTATCTCCCCCTGTTCTTTGCTGAGGGACTTGGTATAGGAAGCCTCGTCATCGTTTTGAGGTTGGGGGATAATTGCATGGGAAAGCCAGCGAGGCAGTGTTTCCTCCAGGAGCTGGGCGCCAACATGGGCAAGCTTTGTGATGAGTGACTCAGCGCTATCATCGGGCGCGATGGGCAATCTCTTCTGAGCAAGGATGGGGCCGCTGTCAACTCCACGATTCATGAGTATGATGGTGACGCCGGTACAGTTATCGCCGCTAAGAATGGCTCCTTGAATGGGGGAGGGACCGCGATGCCTGGGTAGAAGAGAGGGATGGATATTGACGCAGCCGAAGGAAGGCATATTGAGTATATCCTCGGGCAGGATTTTTCCAAAGGCAGCCACCACAATGACATCGGGGTTAAGCTGAGCCAAAGATTCAAGCACATCAGCTTCATTTAAACTGTTCGGCTGGCGCACCTCAAGCCCGTACTTGATAGCCATCTTCTTCACCGGAGATAGTGAAAGGGATCGCCCTCTCCCTGCGGGTTTATCAGGTTGAGTGTAAACGGCAATCAAGGGGTGCTCACTGGCAACAAGTCGCTCAAGGGTCGGAACGCCAAACTCGGATGTCCCCATAAAGGCAATTCTCATAGCATTTCCTCGACGAATTCTAACATGGAAAAGGGGAAAATGGAATTATAAAATTGGTGCAAAATTGGTGCAAAAACCTCTTGACCAAAGGGGGATGGTTTGTTATTCTTTTTGATGTTAATCCTCAGGAGGAGTTCCTCAAGATTGGGGCACCGCCCCAGGTTATTCGGAGTGGTTTACCCCCGAAACCAGTGGTATTATTGTATTGCCTTTAGTAACGAGGCGCTCGTGTACGCCTAATGTCTTGACAAAGGTAATCCTTGATGTAGAATAGTATGAGCTCTCTGGGTTTTTTTTGCTCACCTAAAGGTACCGCTTGGAGAGCAGAGGGATTAGTCAAAATGATAGCAGCGAAGGAAACCTGGGAGGCAGTGCTTGGTAAACTTCAACTGCAGGTTACAAAGACGAATTATGATACATGGCTCGGGGGAACTGTTGGCCTGAGCTACGAACATAACTGGTTTGTGGTGGGCGTGCCATCGCCATTTAACGTGGAGTGGTTGGAGAAGCGGCTGCGCTCTCTTATTAAAAAGACCCTCATGGACATCACAGGGCGAGACATTGATGTCAAGTTCCAGGTTCAGCAAATAGAAGAGAGCAATCCATCCCTTGCCAAATACAAGAAGCGTTCGTCAGGCTTTAATCCTAAGTACACCTTCGACTCTTTCATAATAGGCAATTGTAATTGTCTAGCTCACGCTGCTGCCGTGGGGGTAGCGGAGAAACCTGGTTCAGTCTATAACCCCCTATTTATCTATGGTGGTGTTGGGTTGGGAAAGACTCACCTGCTGCATGCTATAGGAAACCTGGTCTCCCAAAACAATCTTCGAGTGCTTTATGTCAGTACAGAGCAATTTACTAACGATTTCATAAGAGCGATTAAGGAGAGGAAGACAGAGGAGTTTCGCCAAAAGTATCGGGGTGTTGATGTACTGTTAATCGACGATGTCCAGTTTATCATCGGTAAGGAACAGACCCAGGAAGGGTTCTTCCATACCTTTAATGACCTGCACAATGGAAATCACCAGATTGTAGTCACAAGTGACCGTTCACCGAAAGATATGCCCTTACTTGAAGACCGATTGCGATCCCGCTTTGAATGGGGGCTCATTGCCGATATCCAATCCCCTGATCTGGAGACTCGCTTCGCCATACTTGAAGTTAAGGCAGAGCAGATGAGGGCAGAAGTACCCAAAGAGGTTCTTGGTTTCATAAATCGCAAAGCCTACGACAGCATTCGGGATTTAGAGGGTTCACTGAATCGTATTGTTGCCTTTTCCAAGCTTGCCAAAGCTCCCATCACCATTGAGCTGGCGATTAAAGCTCTGGCAAATAACTCCAACAATTCCACCCATCGTGCTTCTAGCCCCTTGTTCATCATCGATGCTGTGGCCAAATACTTTGATCTCACTCCAGATGCTTTGAAAGGGAGAGCTAGGGATAGGCAAACTGCCCTGGCACGCCATATCGCAGTTTATCTTATCAAGGAGGAGACAGACCGCTCCTTTGCTGATATTGGAAGGGAGTTGGGCGGCAGAGACCACTCAGTCATTCTTCGTAGCTACCAGAAAATGTCCTCCGAGTCGGAGAACGACCATCAATTGCGTTCTGATATCCTTGAGATCAGAGAGAAGATGCACCACAAAGCATCACGTAGTCGACCCGCGCTTTCCAAAGTAGGGCGTTAGTCGAATCGCGACAAGCCAGGGTTCAGGTAGTGAAGAGCGTATACTTGTATCAGATTTGACGCGCTACCTCCGCACCTTCATGAATTGCATACAGGGCATCTCGTGGCGTTACACAGTCTCCTATAGTGTAAAGCTCTGAAATCACATCCTTAAGACTAGCGGCCAATTGGTTTTGGGACTTCATCCCCACGGCTAGAACCACAGTGTCGGCCTTCAAGAAAACGAGGTCACCGTTGAATGCCATGTATGTACCATTCTCCTTGATCTCCACAAGCGGGCAATTTTGGAACATGTACACCCCTTTATCAATCAGCCTGTTTCTCAATTCGAGATAGAGGTTTCTTTCCATATCCCTGCCCAGCAAGGAGCGTGTCGTAAGGTAGACTTCTTTGTCCTGACCGGCGAGTTGATCAGCGATCTCCATCCCGAGATATCGACCTCCGACTACCACCACCCTTTTGCCAACTTTAGCCTTGCCCAGAATCACATCGACTGCCTGCACTACATTCTTTCCATCGGCACCCTCGACATCTAATGTCTGAGGCACCGCTCCGGTGGCTACCACCACAGCATCGGGTTTTGCCTCCTTTACCATCTCGGGTGTGACTTCAGTGTTTAGCTTCACCGTGACCTTAGCCTTGTTCAAACCCCGTTCCAGATAGGCAAGGAGCGGGAAGTAGTCCTCCTTCTTTTGTGACTGCCGGCTAGCGATGTACCATTGCCCTCCAAGTTTATCACTGGCTTCGTATAGGACAACCTCGTGTCCCCGCTCGGCGAGAGTCCTTGCTGCCTCCATGCCAGCTAACCCGCCACCGGCAACCATCACCTTCTTTGGAGAAGTGGTGGTAGTCAGGGCAAATTCCCGCTCCCTTTGCTTGGCTGGATTAACGGTGCAGGGAATACCGTAGGTCAACACATAGTTTAGGTGGGGGCGGAGGTTGAAGCAATTAAGGCAGTATACACACGGGCGGATATCTTCAAACCGCCCTTCCTTAGCTTTATTGGCTAATTCGGGGTCAGCCATTAATCCTCTTGCTATGGCAATGAAGTCTGCTTTCCCCTGGCGCAGAATTTCTTCAGCGTAAATAGGGTCACTCAACTTTCCTACAGCTATAACGGGGACTTTGACCGCCTTTTTTATAGCTTCAGCATCGGAAACTAGAGTCCCCTTGGGGAACAGGAAGCTAGGATACTGCCACTGGATGGAACCCTGTTGGCTGGCGGATATATGCAACGCATCCGCCCCAGCGTCAACGAAAAGCGGTGCCTGGCGGGCACTATCCTTTATGTTTATTCCTCCCTCCATGTAGTCACTGCCACTTATCCTGAAGATAACGGGAAAATCTGTCCCCACCTTTCTCCTGACCGCTTCGATAACCTCGCAAGCAAACCTGGCCCTTGTTTCAACACTCCCTCCATACTCATCTGTCCTTATATTATCCAGGGGGGAAAGAAACTGGCTTATTAGATATCCATGACCACCGTGGATTTCCACTGCATCGAAACCGGCCTCTTTTACTCTCCTCGCTGCTTCAGCAAAGGCTTCGACCAGACGTTTGATATCTTCCTTGGTAGCCTCCTCGGGTGGGGTATTATCACGAACCCAGAGGGCTGCCCCGGCACCTTCCACGGTTGCGGCGTCCGTGACTCTCCGCAATCTCGGTATGGCAGAAGGCGCTATCGCCCTTACTGCGCTGGGATCGGGGGCGTTTTCCCTATATTGGGTAAGCAGTTTTCCATGGTGTACTATCTGAAAGGCCACTTTAGCGCCATTTTGATGTACTGCGTCAGATAGCTCTCTCAACTTGGGGATAAATTTGTCATCATACATTGAAGGGCGCCCTGGAGCCAGAGCGTCTTTTAGAATTAGGCTGGACTGGGCGATTATGAATCCCACACCTCCCTTTGCTCTCTCGACATAGTAGTCTATGACCTTGTCGGTGATCTCACCTTCAGGACCATGGCCAGCAGTGCCCGCCGGAGCCATAACGATACGGTTCTTCACCTCCATTTTCCCGATAGTACCTGGCTCGAATAGCTTGGTTAGCTGAGTCATGATGCCTCCTTTCTCGAAAAAGTAAGTATATCCATCAGGGAATTGATATCAGACAAAGATTCCAGGTGTGAAACTACCTCCATGCACGTTTTTATATCTTGGGCGGGAAGAATTAAAGAAGCACAATCCCAGTACTTGGCGCATACGTCGTCCCAGCTCATGGGGTTGGATGCGGAGCCTTTTGGGGAATTTTGCCTGCGTGAAAATGCCCTGCCATCTCGCAGCTTTATCACCACTTCTGAGCCCAATACGGCCGACAAATCACTGGCTAATTCCGGGGAATCAACATATCTGACTATGGGGATGATTTGCTGAACTTCGGGCTGCCTAACCCTTTCATCGGTAAAATCCTGCAAACCTACTTCACCATCGAGGAGAGCTCTGGCGACACAATAGTTCATACTGAACTTCCCCTCTAAGGCGGTTTGAGGGCGGGAGTGAAAAGCAACGGAAGGTATAACTGGACCCGTCCTTACCTCTATCTCATCCACCTCTTCCGGTTTGATGTTGTGCTCTTTCCTCAGTTGCAGGACAATTTCTATGCTGGTATGAGTGTCGGCGCAGGAGGGCCAGGGCTTCGTTGCTGCACTGGAGACAATATCGTATCTCTCGCCCAGGCCTTCTCCGATTTTCGATAGCTCGAGGTCGACCCCACCACCCAAGACCTTACAGTAGCCTTGAGGAGCTTCTAGAATACTTTTCTCCGCTGTAAAACCCTTTTGGGCTAAGAGCGCCGCTATTGTGCCATTTCTGGCTGCATTGCCGGCGTGGAGTGGTTTGGTCATCGTACCGATATTTTGCTTTAGCCCACCCGCAAGAGAGGCGGCAATACCTATAGCCGTCCTGGTTTCTTCGATGTCCAGCTTCAGTAGCTTGGCAGCAGCAGAGACAGCACCGATAGTTCCCATCGTGCCAGTCATGTGCCACCCTATCATATAATGTCGAAGACAGACCGGGCCAATTTTGGTTGCAGCCTCAAAACCAGTAATGTAAGAGAGCAGAATGTCCTTGCCTGAGGCTCGATGTTTCTCCCCTAGGGCCAGGACGGCAGGCAGGATCGCAACTGAAGGATGACCACCAAATGGGACACACCAATCGTCATAGTCCAAGGCATGAGCTATTGTGCCATTAACCCAGGCAGCTTGTGACGCTAGGGTTCTAAAGCCCCCACCAATGACTCCTGCCTCAGGTCTGCTTTCCTCTTCCTTGACGTATTCGGTTATTAACTTGCTGCCGGGCTCATCGCAACCTGCCAGGGCCACACCAAGTGTGTCGAGGATTAGCTTCTTGGCTACATCTACCACTTCGTCGGGTATTTGTTCATATTTAGTATCTACTATGTAGCCAGCTATTTTCTCCGTGCTCACCTGATCCTCCCATCCCCTACTACTTTACTAAGAATCAAAGCTTAACACCTGCGAGTCTATGAAGAGGTTAGGATGAACCATCTATTTAGGCTTAGTTACTATGGCCATTAGTTCTGTTAGGTCCGTCAATTCCTCTATGTTCTCCATCAACTGCAGCGAGCTCTCGACATCCTTCGGTGACAGCACCAACTGGGCACAATCCTTGTATTTGGATACCAGTTCCTCATAGGTGGGAGGCGATTGAGGGGAACCTTTGGGTGCGTCAGCCTTTTGGCTGAATTCGCGCCCATCGTTTAGCCTAATGGTCACGCTTGATCCGGCAATAGGAGGAACGGAGTCATCAATGCGCCTTCCCATCTTCTTGATAAGCTCCTGAACGCCAGGCTCATTGACCTTCTCATCAGTGAAATGCTCCAGGCTGGCCCAGCCGTCGAGGAGGGCCCTTGCCATGCAATACTCCAAGCTGAATTTGCCTTGCAAGCCTGTCTTCGGTTCGGTATAGAAAGCGACGGATGAAGTAGATTCATGAACGGCAACCTCGGCGCTCTCGACGTCCGGCGGTGTGATGTTGTGCTGCCTGGCCAGATCCAGGACTAGGTCAATAGTGGAGTGAGTTTCTCCGCAACTGGGATATAGCTTGAAGGTCACCCCGGTGTTTATGATGACATAGTCTTTGCCCAGACCCTCGGTGACCTGTTCCAATTCACCCTGACCATTGCCTTTGTAGACATTGAAGAATCCGAACCGTTCTTCCATGATGTCGGGGTGGGCGGTGAAGCCCCTCTTTGCCAGCATCGCCGCCATGACACCACTTCTGGCGGCGTTGCCTGGGTGGAACGGCTTGGTCATAGTGCCGAAGTTCTGCCTCAGGCCGCAGGCTTGGGAGGCAGCTATACCCAAAGCCATCCTGGTTTGCTGATGGTCTAGCTTCAGCAACTTGGCCGCGGCAGCCACTGCTCCCATGGTTCCTATGGTGCCGGTAGCATGCCATCCCCGCATATAGTGAGTGGGGCTGACACCACGCACCGTGGCGCACTGGGTTTCAAAACCGATGATGTAGGCCTCAATAACATCTCTGCCGCTCGCCTTGCTCAACTCGGCAGCAGCCAAGATTGCTGGCAGCATGGGCACGGTAGGATGACCCAGCGTGGCAAACGTCCAATCATCGAAGTCCTCAGCATGGGCCAAGGTGCCGTTCACTAAAGCGGCCAGCGGTGCTGAGGTACGGAACCCTCCACCTATCACCGAGGCTGCAGGATTACCCCCTAGCTCCTTTACAAACTCGGTTATCAGTTTACCCTCGTGGGTTACTACACCGGTGAAACTAACGCCAAGACAATCAAGCAAGGCCCTTTTCGCCGTCTCGATTGCCTGTGGCGGCATCTTGTCGTAGCTGCTATCGACGATGAAGCGAGCCAATTTCTCTGTAGTCTGCAATTTAACATCCTCTGTCATCGCTCTCCTTCCTCTGTATCAACTCCCCAAGCAGAATCTTCAGGGACGTCTTCCGATAGGGACATGTGAACAACCTCCGATTATATCAGGCCTTGCATCGCTCAAGCAGCTTGTCCCACTGCTTATCCACTATCTCCTGCAAGGCATCGACTATGTGCGTGTTTTCTGGGGTGAGCAGGTGTCGGAATCTTCCTTGGGATTTGAGCCAATCAGTAATCGGCTTCTTTGGGGAAGGACGATGATTTAGCTTCCACTCTCCATTGATTACCTCGTAAAGGGGCCAGATGCAGGTCTCGGCAGCCAGCCTTGTAATGGAAATGGTCTCTTCCTGGGGATAGCGCCACCCCCTCTGGCAGGGAACGAGCACATTGATAAAGGAAGGGCCGTCGGCAGAAATAGCCTTTTGTGCCTTGGTCATAAGGTCGCGCCAGGCGTGGGGTGCTGCCTGGGCCACATAGGGGATATTGTGGTCGACGATTATTGCCGTAAGATCCTTCCGATTCTCCCTTTTACCGGGAATCGCATCTCCAACCGGTGAGGTAGTGGTCCATGCTCCCATAGGTGTGGCACTGGAGCGCTGGATGCCAGTGTTCATATAGGCCTCGTTATTGAGGCAAACATAAAGGAACCTGTGTCCCCGCTCAAGCGCTCCGCTGAGGAACTGGAGCCCAATATCATAGGTTGCGCCATCGCCGGCAAAGACGACAAATTTAATACCCTTATCCTCTATCTTGCCCTGTTTAACCAAGGAGCGATACATGGTTTCCACGCCGGATATGGTGGAGGCGACATTCTCAAAGGCACTGTGGATCCACGGCACACGCCATGAAGTATATGGGTAGGGTGAGGTTGCCACCTCGAGGCATCCGGTAGGTGAAGCGACAATCACTGGCTGCCCCACGGCATGGAGCACCTGGCGCACCACGATAGACTCAGCACAGCCAGCGCATAGCCGGTGGCCCGGGGCAAGTAAATCTTGCTCTGCAGATAGCTCCTTCAGGTTTAATGCCATAACATTCTCCTCTTATTCTCTTAGCCCAAGATATCTAAGTGGTGGTCCGGTTAGCTCTTTGCTGTCGATTTTGATAAGGTCTCTATAGATTTGATGAATTTGTTCTGGCACCGTATCACGTCCCCCAAGACCGTAGGCATAATTAACTACCTTTGGGTTAAAGCTATGGGTGAAGAGTGCAGTTACCACCTCGAAGAAAAGGGGACCGCATTGGGAGCCAAATGAAAGGGAGCGATCAAGTACGGCGATGGCCTTTTTATCGCCCAGAGCCTTGGCCAGTATTGTCGCCGGAAAAGGTCTGAAGCATCGGAGCTTCAGCAACCCTGCTTTGACTCCCTGGTCTCGTAGCTCATCGACTACGGTCTTAATAGTGCCAGCAGTAGAGCCAAGAGCGACGGTGGCAAACTCAGCATCTTCAAGACGGTACCCTTCCATTAGCCCGTAGTAGCGCCCTGTGAGTGTGCCATACTCTTCCCCAATCTGAGGAATAATCTCTAGCGCTTTCTCCATCGCCGCTGCCTGTTGGCGCTTGTGTTCAAAGAAATAGTCGGTGAGGTCCATGGGGCCATAGGTAACGGGGTGATCCACATCTAGGAGCGGGTGCTCCGGCTTATAAACGCCAACAAACTCTCTTACCATATCATCAGGTAGCAACTCCAGCCTCTCAAGGCCATGGCCCAAGATGAAGCCATCTAGGGCATGAAGCGTGGGGAGCATGACATCAGGGTGCTCGGCGATACGCAATGCTTGAATGGCATTATCATAAGCCTCCTGAACGGTCTCATCATAGAGCTGAATCCATCCGGCATCGCGAGCGCCCATGGAATCGGAATGGTCGCAATGGATATTCAACGGAGCGGAAAGGGAGCGGTTAACTAAGTGCATCACGATGGGAAGGCGGGTTCCAGAAGCAACCCAGAGCACCTCCCACATGAAGGCCAATCCAGCTCCGGCAGTGGCAGTTTGGACACGGCCACCAGCAGCGCTGGCGCCGATGCAGGCGCTCATCGCTGCATGCTCACTCTCCACCGGGATAAATTCAGTATCCACCTCTCCATTTGCTACAAACTCGCTGAAGCGCATCACGATCTCCGTTTGTGGGGTAATGGGATAGGCGGCAACAACATCGGGATTCATCTGACGCATTGCCTCAGCCACTGCCCTGTCACCATCGAGAGCAACAGGATTACCCTTCACCTTCTGTAACACCATCTAGTGTACTCCTTCCTTAGCCGAAGCTTCCTCGACCATACTAATAGCTTTCCTGGGACACTCATGGGCACAGATACCGCACCCCTTGCAGTGGGCCAGGTCGATGCCGGTGACTTTTCCCTCCTTTACCTGAATAGAGCTATCTGGGCAATAGACCCAGCAGATCATGCAGTGGGTGCATCTGTCCATATCGATAATAGGACGATGAGAACGCCAGCTCCCAGTTTCATATTCTTCAGCATTGCCGGCGTCGGTGATTAACCCTCCTTTGTTTTCAATCTCCTTCCACGTTTTCAGAGCCAAATTTCTATCCCTCCCTTACCTCTGTATAGGCTCGATCAAAAGCCTCAACATTAGCTTTTGCCACTTCTTTGCTCACTCTAGTTTCGAAGCGGTTCTTAATCTCATCGCGTACTCCATCTTTGTTAACTACCTCAAGAGCCATGAGCAGGGCGCCGATCATCGGGGTATTGGTGATATTCCGTTTGATAGTATCCAAGGCTACGCGGGTAGCATCAATAGTAAATACCCTCCCCTTGTCAAATCCTAGCTCCCTTCGTAGCTCATCAGGAGAGAGGGGAGTATTAATCAAGAGTAGCCCTCCCTCGTCGAGGCCGTCGGTAACATCGACTACCCCGAGCAATGTTGGGTCAAGCACCACAACGGCATCTGGCTCTGTAATCTGGTGGTGCTGCATAATGGGGGAGGAACTAATCCTGGTGTAGGCGCGAATCGGTGCTCCCATTCGCTCAGGGCCGTAGTCGGGGAATGCCTGAAAGTACTTGCCCTC
>JGI10211J34971_10003176_pt1 | contig 13232 bp, 17 predicted proteins | sample Etolagsediment_FD_34971 | JGI IMG/M metagenome (IMG submission 34971) | reverse complement strand
GTGTGTGATCTATGAAGGAAAGAAGATCAACCTGTCGGTTTTCCATAAGCGAAATAATGTCATCTGCAGCTTCTTTGTTCAGGACATCAAAACGAATATGTTTTTTTGTTTTGACACGAAGCCAGTTTTTTAGTTTTTCCAGCTCATTAATGATGGTTACAGCCATTTTGTTGCTTCGCAGTTCCCGTCCGATGGAATCATCGTAGGCAAAGCAGATACAGTGGTACATCGTTGTAATGCCGCAGGCGGCTAGAGTCTTGTCAAACTCCAGGATGGCTGTGGGAAGGGGAAACATTGACCCGGCGCGCGGCTCGATGTACTTTTCAAGCGCATCTGAGTGAAGGTCGATAAAGCCGGGCATAACCAGTTGGTGCCCGCCGTCAATATGTTCTCCTGGTTCATTGGTAGATATGTTTCCAATAGCGGAGATAATGGAATCTTCAATAAGTAATCCACTGTCCTCAATAATTCCTGTTGGTGTAACAATGTCAACATTATGAATGATCAGTTTCCTGTCCCGATAGCAGTATTGTTTCATATTTTTCCGTTTCCTCAATTCATAAGATAAATATCATCCGCGACTGCATTCATGATCTTTTCATCATGGAATATTGAAACCATGGTGATGCCCATGGATTTCAACTCGAGTAGGATTTCAATAACGGCCTGCCTGGTTTTTATGTCAAGGGAGGCTGTTGGCTCATCAAGCAGGAGAAGCTTTGGTCTGGCAATAATCCCCGCAGCAAAATTCACACGCTGCTGTTCCCCGCCGCTAAAGGTTGCAGGACTTGCATCAAAAAGGCGCTCCGGTATGAATAACCGTGCAAGGAGTGCTGCTGCCTCTTTTTGAGCTTCAGCAGGATCCCAGCCTTTGATAAGCAGTGGTTCGGCCACAGTGTTCAATGCTGACACCCTTGGTACTGCATGTAAAAACTGGGTAACATAGCCAATCTCTTTGCGGCGCAGCCTGATAACCTCATAGTCGCTGGCCTGGGCCAGATCAACTGTCCCCATTTCAACCGACTGGAAAAGAATAGTTCCTGAAGAGGGCAGGTAGGCCCGGTAAATGCATTTCAGGACCGAACTTTTGCCTGCCCCGCTTTGCCCTGACAAACCGATCACTTTTCCCTGTCCTACTCTAAAGGAAAGATCCTGAAATCCTTTAATTACTGTGTCGTTCAGGGTATGGAGGGTGAAATTTTTTGAGAGACTATTGATTGAAAGCATGGTTATAGTTCCGAGCTCACAAGAAGCTGTGTATAGGGGTGTTGTGGATCTTCAAGTATCTGGTTGGTCAGGCCTCTTTCAACGATCCTGCCATTTTTCATGACAAGGGTTCTTGATGTTAGGAGCCGAATAACTCCAAGATCATGGGAGACAACAATGGTGGCCAGGTTCAGCTCTCTGGTCAGGCTGCGCAGCAGGTCAAGAACCCGTGCCTGAACCGAAACATCAAGGCCGGTGGTAACCTCATCAAGAAGGAGGATGGATGGTTCGTTTGACAGGGCACGGGCAATCTGAACCCTCTGTTGCATTCCCCCGGAAAAAGAGGCGGGAGGTTCATCCATGCGATTAATATCTACTTCTGTACGCTGAAAGAGGTTTTTGGTGCGTTCCCTCATCTTTCCCACATGATTCCAACCGTCCATGAGCAAACGTTCTGCAACATTTCCACTGGAACTGAAATGCATTCGTAGACCAAGCATGGGATTCTGGTAGACAATTCCCATAATATGATTTCGCAACTGGCGCTTGACATAGGAACTTAAGAGGAAAACATTGGAATCCGCCTCAAGGTCCTGAAAACTCTTATAACCTTGGACTTCGGATAAAAGGGCATTGTTATCCCTGTTGTCAAGGGGGGCGAGTTGCAGATTCATTGTGCCGCTGCTGGGCTCCATATCAAAATGTATGGCCCGAAGCAGTGTTGATTTACCACTTCCGGATTCACCTACAATACCGAGCACCTCTCCCCTGTGCAGGCAAAAGGATATATCATCGCAGGCAACCACACTTCCGCAGGTTGCACAGACATTACCACCAAATTCAGGCCCGGTCGTACTGGAACAGTCACCGCAGCCTGCGCCGAAGGTCTTATTGAAATCCCTCAGGCTAAGGACAGGATCAGACATAGCTACTCTGCCTCCCTGTCTGCACAGCGTTTTCTGCTGCAATGAAAGGTGTCGGAACAGGTGTAATATCTTTTTCCTGATGACTCTTCCACTATCTCATCAAGAAAAGAGTCTCGTGCTCCGCAGAGGCTGCATCCTTCAGGGAACTCTTCTCTGCGAAAACCATAGTCCTCAAACTCAAGCGGCTGTACATCTGTGTACGGCGGGATGGCGTAGATACGTTTTTCCCGGCCTGCTCCAAAAAGAAAAAGGGTATCAGCCATGTGAAGCATGGGTACATCCCACCTTGGAATGGGGCTTGGATCCATTATATGCCGCTTATTGACGAGAACCGGATATCTGGATCCTATGGTTATTTCATCGTACTTCACGATATCCTCATACAGGTAGAGCCACATGGAACTGTAATCAGCCTCTCCATGCATCCTTCGGGTCTCTTCTTCGGATGCCTCAACAAAACGTAGGGGTTCAGGAATGGGAACCTGAAGGATTAAAATCTGCTTTTTGGTCATTTTCTGCTCAGGAACTCGGTGGCGGGTCTGAATGAGTGTTGCCTTTTCTGTCTCATCTGTCATGGTTACACCCGTTACCTGTTCCACAAATTTTTTTATATTGACGGCGTTTACAGAGTCATCACAGCCCTGATCAATGACCTTCAAAATATCGTTTGGCCCGATAAGGGAGAGGGTCAGCTGAATACCTCCGGTGCCCCAGCCCCTTGCGATCGGCAATTCCCTTGACCCGAAAGGCACCTGATAACCTGGTATTGCAACCGCTTTGAGAGTCTTTCTTCGAATTTCCCTCTTGGTGGTTTCATCAAGAAAGGCGAAACTGTGGCGATCTCCGACTCTGCTTCCGACCGGATTTCTGTCAAGCCACTCTTCAAGCTTCACTTTGTTTGCAGTATTATTGTACATATTGGCAGGAATGTTCATTCTTCCTCCTGCAGGGTTTTGCGAAGCCTGTCAAGCTGCGACTGAAAGGTTACATAATGGGGCAGTTTGAAATGGTTACAGAATCCCATGGATTCAATGCCGTCAACATGGGACAGAACAAACTCTTCATCTTCTGATGGAGCTTCGGGACGTTCAGCCTGCATGGATCTGTCAAGTACTGCCATAGAAATAGCCTTGGTTTCGTTGTGGCCAAAACAGAGGCCATAGCCAAGGGTCATTCTCGGGACTCCTGTTGCGGTAAAAGTTTTTGAGATAATTTCCGCCTCGGTAACCTTCACCTCTCCCACAATATAGGATTGACCTGTATGGGGATGAATAGTCTCAACAGATAGATACCCCACCCGCAGTTCACCTATGGTCGGGTGAACCGAGCCGTATCCTCGCATGTTGGAATAAGCAAGACAGAGCATTCCCCCGCTTTCGCCCCTGGCAAGAGTCTGCAATGCAGCTGATCTTGCAGCTGGGAACTGCATCGATTCCCGGGTCACATCCTCGATCTGAGGTTCATGGCGGTCACCCTCTTCAAGGAGGCCCTCCCTGCGAAGCAAATCCACCAGTTTCGGAAATGTTTCAGGGACGGCTTCTGTGACAGCTGCCTCCTGCAGGAGTTTACTGACAACGGTATGGTGTTTGTTGTAGCTGTCCCGGAACAGATCAAAATTGACAAGCCGCAGACTGTAATCATCTGTCGGCCCTAAAACCTGGCCTCCGGGAATATCCTTAAAAGCTGGGGAGATTCTGCGAATAACGCGCATGTCAGCCGTTGAACAGGCTGGAGTGTAGCCGATTCTCGGCTGGGTGGTACGGTAGGCTCTTAAAATAAAAGCAGCCTCAAAACTGTCACCTCCTGCCTGCTTAATAGACAAAGCTGCAAGATCAGGTGCATAGAGAGACCCTTCTCCCATTATCCGATCCACCAAGGGGCCCAGCTGTTCAACAATCTGTGTAATCTCAAGGGGATTAGATATTCCGGGCATCCTCTGCAACTCCCGGTAACGACACGCCTGTTCAATGGCCGTGCGGCCTCCTTTAACTGCAACATATGCCATCTATTCTGTTCTCCCCTTGTTTGATCTTTTTTCTTTTAACTGCACATGAGTCGAACGGGGAATCGCCATCACCCGATTGTCATGGTCAACCAGCAACACATCAACTCCAAGCGGGTACTCACTGTTTATTTCAGCAAGATGTGCCAGTTCCTGCAATGGAATGCCAACTATGGAAGGATGCATGGCCTCTTCAATTCCCGGCCCCGTCAGGGTGATTTGTTTTTCACTGGAGGAAGCCGCAAGTTGTTCAACCTGATAAATTATGGTGGCTCCCATGTCGGGATATTCAGGTTCACCTCTTTTGGCCTGACATACTTGCCCCTGGCTGTCCCCTGCTGGGATAAAGAGAAAATCAGCTCTATCACATTGAACTCTTCTTCCCAGGCTTATCTCTTCAATTTTTTCGGCGCACCTGTCATCATCAAGTACAGAGAATGAGACTTCATTATCAAGCAGTGTTGCAGCAATTGCCTCCATGCCGGTACCCCATAAATGGCGGATACTACCTGGAAGAATTTGTACTGTTCCCGGCCTGCTCATACACTGGAGCAGCTCCCTGTAAATGGCTTGGGTCTGGTAAAGTGACTCCATTGTTTACTCCTCCGTAACCATGGATTCAAAGTTGACTTTTGTCGCAGCAGCCATTTTGAGCTCTTTCTCCTGCTGCGCTTCCGCTTTTTCAATCCATGGCCTGATGAGAAGCTCAAATTCCAAAAGAAACTCACTCTCCCTGCAGCGGGACAACGCATCAAGGCAGGCAAGAAGCAGGGCTCGGTCACCCACATCTCCCATACTCATTCCCCAGCCTTTTATCCCTTTGAGTTTTACCTCCGCGCTGGTCACAAGAACCTCCCCGAGATGAAAATCGGTATTAAAACAATCGGTCACATTCATCATGAGCAGACCGGTTTCCGGTTTTCGAATGACAGCAACTCCAAGGGAAGCGATTCGATTAAGAAAACTGCGTACTGTATCGTCATCCATACAGCGGACAGCACTGTTCGTCTGAGCTTGAGTTATAATATATTGCGGTTGATCTGTTGCAGACATTGTCATGGTATTCACCACAATCAAAAAGAGAGGATTCTGAAAAGAAAATCGATATTGACAACCTTTGCCAGGGCAAGTTCCATGAGAATCACAAGGCCGGCCACAAGTGAAAGATACACTATAAATTGTCTCCTGTTTTCTCCTTCAACGATGACCTTACGTAAAAACTGTGACAAAATATCAGTCAGGCTCACGGCTACTATGATGATCAAAACAATGGCAGTGGTCACATCATATTTAAAGGATCGCATGGCATCAAAAAGGTAAAAACCGATACCGCCGGCACCAACAATCCCAAGTACTGTTGCCGAACGTACATTGGCCTCGTAACGATACAGGGAATAGGATGTCCAAAGGGGAAGAACCTGCGGAATGACACCATACATCACCTCCTGCAGCTTTGTCGCGCCTGTGGCTCTGATGCCTTCCACAGGCCTGTTGTCTATGGCCTCAACAGCTTCGGAAAAAAGCTTTGCCAGGGTGCCCGTGGTATGAACTGCAAGTGCCAGAACTCCCGCCAGGGGTCCAAGGCCAACGGCTGAGACAAAGACAAGTGCAAAAATCAACTCGTTGATGGCTCGAAAAGCATCCATTAACCTGCGTGCAGGTAAACGAACCCATGGCGGAGAAATATTGGCAGCTGAAAGCAGGCCAAAAGGAATGGAAAAAATAACGGCAAGGAGGCTTCCCCATACCGCCATCTGTATAGTTTCCAGCATTGCTTCCATATACTGACGCCAGTACCGAAAATCAGCTTGTGAATAATCTGCCATCTTTTCAGCCATATTATCCCTGTTGGTCCACAGTTCTACAATACGGTTGATTTCGGCAGGAAAAAACCCCCAGGCAAGGGCAATTAATAATCCACCCCAGATAAGCGTTGAGTAGAGTTTCTCACTGAACTCAGCTTTTGGTATCATGAGGGGTGGTTGCGCGACATTTTCCATTGTTATTTCTCTGAAAAAAATTGTAAACAAACTCGAAAAAGCCCGTCACACTTCAATAGAGGATAACGGGCTGTGAGACAGCAGATTTAAATCTGTGGAAGTTCTTTCGCAAGAACCCGCACCTTTTCAATCTCTTGCTGGAGTTCGGCTATTTTCTTTTTCTTCTCATCTGCTGTCATGGTCTCATCCACTTCAATCTGCATGATTTCCTTGTTGGCAAGCATTTCTCTGAAGGGAAGGCTCTGTAAGTCGGATGATGGCTTGAATCCGCCATATTTGAGGTTTTTCAGAATTTTATGATCTTCACGTAACTGCTCGATAGTTCCGTTGCGGCCAAAACCCATTACTGCAAGATAAATTCTGGCTTTCAGATCTTCGTCAAGGTCCTTACGCCAGCAGAGAGGATCTGCTGCAATCAGGGGAGAACGCCACACTTCCTTCAATTTGGCTGCAGCTTTGGGGTCGGAACCGTAAAGCCTGTCGTAGAGAGCGCGGTCATTGGCAGTGGCTACGTCTACCTGCCCATTGGAAACGGCAAGGAGATTGGCCTGGTGACTTGAGTTGCGAACCGTCTTGAAACACTCCTTTGGCTGCACGTTGTTAGCTGCAAAGATAAAGGTGGTGGGAACAAGGAACCCGGAGGTTGATTGGGGGTCTCCGATACCGAAATCTATCTTTTTTCCGCACTTAAGAACATCATCCAGGCTGTTGATTTTATCGTTGTCTTTCTGGGTTACAAGGATTGAGTAGTAGCCCTCGGAGCCATCAGACTCAATAAGCTTTCCAAAGATCTCCGAGTTTGCAAGATCAGCTGCGGTCATGGCGGATTTATTACCGTACATAACAATATCAACCTTCTTAAAACGCATGGCCTCAATTACCCCGGTGTAATCTGCGGCAAAAAACGGCTTGATGGTGAGTCCGCTTCGTTCTTCAAGAGCCTTGAGAAAGGGCCCCCAGCGATTAATAAGATCATCCTGACTTTCCACTGCCAGGATACCCCAGTTAATTGTTTTTTCAGCTGCGAAAGAGGCAGACGACAGGGTGACGGCCACAAGGGCCGCAAGTACAAGACCAGCTATTTTTTTCATGACATGCTCCACTGTTTTTCACCAGAGGTGAATTTTAATGTTTATCCGCTTCATCGCGGAATAAATAAACTTTATGCAGCAGCCCCTAATGCAGGCTGTGAAAATCCAACATTTACAACAGAATCAGGCTGTTCAAATGGCAAAATTTCTCCATCGGCCGCATCTGGTAGAATGAGCTCTTCACTGGCTTCACCGTAAATTTCGCGAAGAAGCTCAAGATCCAATTTTCGGCTTGGGCCGTCAAAGGCAATTTCACCGTCACGCATGGCGACCGTTCTCTCACAATAACGACGTGCATATTCCACCTGGTGCAGGGAAACCATAATCGTTATGCCATCTTCTCTGTTGATCCTGCTCAGAATCTCCATAACCCTTTTTGCCGAGCCAGGATCAAGTGAGGCAATTGGTTCGTCGGCAAGAATCACCTTGGCTTTCTGCACAAGGGTCCTGGCAATGGCAGCACGTTGCTGCTGGCCGCCGGAGAGGTTCTCCGCCCTTTGTCTTGCAGTGTCGGCAATACCCACACGCTCAAGTGCCTGCATTGCCACCATTTTCTGCTCATTGGTAAAAATGCCAAAGGTACCGCGCCACCAGGGCAGTGATCCAAGAAGACCGACCAGGACATTAGTTAACACCCGCATCCTTGGCACAAGATTGAATTGCTGAAAGGTGACGCCTATGTCTTTTCGAATTGAACTGACATTGGACTGGATTTTTCCATCCTCCTGAACTGTCTGTCCCTGCACCCGGATTACACTTCCGCCTTTGTCCTTATCCCCTCGAATAAGACCTCCAACATGGCGGATGAGGGTTGACTTCCCTGAACCGGAAGCACCGATCAGTGCAACCATTTCTCCTTCCTGTACCTGTAATGAGATTTCATTCAGGGCTTTTTTCCCCGGGGGAAATGTTTTTGAGAGGCTCTCTACTTCAATGGCTGGATGTTGAGGGTTTATTGTATTCACTTTTAACACTCTTCAGAAATAATTATTTGTACAGGACTTTGGCGCCCCTCCATATTGACTGACGACTTTATAGCGGAGAATTATTTGTACGGTGTCAGGAAGATATTAGAAAAAGGACAGAGGATTGTTATTGTACTATTAAAATCTACAAGGTTTTTTTGATTTCCCTCATTGTTCGTATTCAACTCTTACCACTTCAAACACTTCAACAATGGATCGTTAACAAAGCTTTTGTAAGTTTCCATAATTAGCAGAAAGCACAGGTTTTAGTGGGAACGTATGTACGTTTTATGAAAATCGGAGAGATTAAAATGGCCGGAATACATTTGAGGCCTACAGATAATAACTACGGGGAGACATTGACGTTATGCGGTCTCACCCTCAAAAGATCCAAAACGTCTTGAGTCAGCCTGGTAACTTCAGAAGTTCATAACATCCATTACCGGTGCTGCAGCTGTGTGCCAAACCACCGGATATATACCGCCAAACAAGAATGCTAACGAAACCATCCTGGCCGATTTCTACAAAAACACCCCAAAAAAAGAAACAGCAATACGTCAGCTGCCTCAGCTTCGTGACTGGCAGGCAAACCACAGTGACAAAGGACTTGTCATTACCCAGGTTAGCATCGTTGTTGGAGATGCAAATGACATGAAGAGCCTTCAGCAGGAAGTTGTTAAAGAAGTTAATTATCTTCTGCCATAGGAAGATTTACATTTTTTCCTGTTTCCCATCAGAGGGTGTTCGCGCATCTTTCGATAAATGTACTATTCAACCTGAACTTCTTTAAATCATGGTAAATTGGAATAATCTTTATGAACTATTGGATGGTGCATGGATGAAGGGAAATCTCTATACCCATACCAGTGACCACAGTCCATGCGGCAGGGTTCCACTGGAAAGAGTAGTAGAGCTGTACGAGAAGAATGATTACGATTTTCTCGTAATTTCTGACCATCAACACTGTACAGAGGTAACTAGCCCAACTGAAATGGTTCTTCTTGCAGCCATTGTATGGAACTGCAGAAGTGGTTAGCAGGATATACAAACGGCGAATTATGAAGACCACCTTGGCATCTATTCAACAGATCCTCAACTCCTGCAAGACACCACCACTCATCTGACTGCCAGGGAAGCAGGATTTTCAATGCAGGGCGTTGAATCCCTGGTTGTCTCGAACCTTACGAACTGGCTGGCACCTCACCACTATATAGAGGAGGAATTGCTCTATCTGTACCACCTGGTCGAGGAGGGGGTGAGATATACAATGCCGTAATCGAGCATCATCGTGGCGCCGCGGATGCCACCATGAAATAGGACAGAGTACTGACGGAAAAAGGGCCAATCCCCGGGTTTGCCTCAGACGATTCCCACCATGAAGATGGTATTGGCAAAGCCTGGATCATGGTGAATGTACACCAGACAAATGCTGCCAATATACTTTCGAGTATTCTGGCGGGAAGTTTGTACTGCAGCACAGGTGTTGGAATCCATAATATCTGGCTGGATGGTGATTCAAGATACTGCCTGGCAGATAAAGATGTACAAATTGATGCAATTGGGGAAAACGGACAAGTGCTGGTATCCGGCAGCCACAAACTCCCTATTAACAGGAATGACCTGAATTCCACCTATGTACTGTTCAGTCCTTATGGGGTTGGAAAACAACGGGCATGGTCACAGCCATTTTTCTAAAACCATATGCAATTACGGTAAGAAAATACTCACCAAGCCAAGCCGGAAACAGTTCAGTTCGCTGGATAAGGGTGTTAGCTGATGAAGAGTTTTTACACGCCATCAAGAATAACAATCCATCTCAACACAAACTCCAAAATGGTCCGAAGGAAGCAGCCCGTCTTGGGCTGGTTGATTGACCACAACCTGCGCTTTTTGAGTGAAAAAAGTTGGAGAAGTCTGCTGGCGCAATGCCAGAATAAAGTCAATGCATTTACTTTTTCCATCTGATGCAGTAAAGGTGTTTCCCGGCAGCTCCCCTTTGCCACTTGTGTAGCAATCGATGATCTCATATTCGCTGGTGCTCCGCCACTGTTTAAATTCCCAGCTCTCCCGGCCGCAGTTGAAATCTCCACAAATAATTCTGGGCTTTGTGCTGCCATGGCCAAAAGGCGATTCGGCCATGGCCTGCAATTGCTGTAATCGCAGCTGCTCCCGGTTTTGTAGATGAGTCAGGTGCAGGTTGGTAATGACCCAAGGTGTCCCTTGGATATTGAGAAGCACATTCATTGCAATACGATCAGGATCATCATTATCAACCGGCAGAGAAGTCACCTGCTGATCGAGAACCTCAAAAAAGGTTAAGATGGCCAGCCCTGAGTAACAGAGCAGCTCCTTTCCTTCGCAGAGCCGGAACTTCTTCCGGGCTGGAGTCAAAATGCACTGCATATCCAGGTGACGGGCAAGAGTGGAGGCAGTATCAAGTTCAGTGTCAAGCGACTGCAACGATTCCTGAAGGCAGAGAATATCTGGTTGCAACACTTTTAGCTGTCCGGCCATCAAAGCCAGCCGTTCATTGTATAAACCATCACCTTTCCAGGTGTTCAGAGTAATAATTTTTATCCAGCTCATTACCCCCTGGCCTTATCTTTTCAGTGATCTAGTTTTTTGGGGACACAATGTCGTTAGCCACTCTATTTGTCATGGATGGCAGTATGTTACTAACACGGATTCTATTAACTAGATAATATAAATAATGAGGTCTTATCATTTCATTAAACAAATCTTCAAAAGGCTCTTCGTACTGGCATAATATAATAAAAAATATGTACTTTCTGATAAATAGATTGATTCCCTTCCATGGCTAAATCTTTTCAACAGTTCCTCCTGAATTATTAACACGTCCCTAATACTATTCTAGCCTCTCTCTAATACTCCAATGTTATAAATTGATAAACTATTATGGAATATAACATCCAAACTGCAACCTTTTTCAAAACTCACTATGCAAGCAATATCTTCCAGAAAAAAACTTGGAGAAGAGCCTACCAGAAAAAAGGGGTCAAGTCCGCTCTTGACTTTAATGGCTATGGTTGATATAGATTTTTTATGTCGAGACCGTTACGCATAGAATATCCTGGAGCCTGGTATCATATAATGAATCGGGGCCGGAGGGCAGAAGCAATATTTGGGGACGATGCAGATCGCAAGGCATTCATCAAAGTTCTCCAAGAAACGGTAGATGGTTGGAACCTTAAAATATCGGCTTACTGCCTGATGTCAAACCATTACCATATTCTGGCTCAAACGCCGGAAGGAAACCTGGCCCGTTGTATGCGCCATATCAACGGGATATACACTCAGCGGTACAATCGGCGGCATAAGAAGGAAGGGCAGTTGTTCCGGGGGCGTTACAAGGCGGTGCTTGTGGATGCAGACAACCACCTTTTGGAAGTTCTGCGATATATTCATCGAAATCCTATTTCGGCAGGTATGGTTGAAAATTTCAATGACTACCCTTGGAGCAGCCATCAAGGTTACGTGTCATTGGCAAAAAAGTGGCAATGGTTGCACAAAGCCCCTTTGCTTTCCATGCTTGCCCATAAAAAAAGCAGGCAGAAGGCCGCATATATCGATTTTGTATGCAAGGGCGATTCTGAAGAAATCACGCGATTCTATTCCTTAAAGAACCTGCCGTCGATTCTCGGCGACGATTCGTTCAAAGAATTTATTAAGGAAAAATTCTCTCATCTGGGCTTCCGAGCTGAAATTCCAGAGTCGAAGATTCTGGCGCCAACGGCAAGTACGGTAATGGCAGCGGTGTGTAAATACTACGGGATAAACCAGGTGGAGCTTTTAGCTTCACGACGAGGGAGGGAGAACCTTGCCCGGAATATTGGGATTTACCTGGTTCGTCGTCATTGTCGGGAAACGTTCCCGTGCGTTGGTCGATATTTCGGCATCGAAAATTACAGTACGGTAAGTAGTGCTGTAGAACGGGTTAAAACCAATCTGAGTCGGGACAAGAAATTACAGAAATCAGTAATGGAAATAGAGAAGATACTGAATAAGAGCCAAAAGCGGACTTGACCCCTTATTTGGACCCCTTATTTGGTTGAAGCAAACTATTCTTTCAAAAAAACTTAATAGATAATTATGCCCAAATACCAGTGCACAGAATGTGATCTTAGTTTTATGGATTGTGAATTTGAGTCAGATTTGCTCCTATGCCCATCATGTGGTAGTCGGCTGGAAGAGATTTATTTTACAGAAAATCCGAAATACAAACCGCTGCCATCCATTGAAAGGAAACGAGTCTTCCTTCGTGATTATTCGGACGCAGAAATTCAGTTAAATTTTGTGGCCTTACTTTGGATGGGGCTAGTTTTTTTTAGTGTTTATTTTTCAGATACTTTCATACCTGCTCCAATAATTAGAAACATATCTACAGGTATAACATTTAGCACTATGATGATTTTAACAGTGTTATATCTCGTAGCAATTAACAAAAGAAGCCCATTTATTATGAAATATTTTAGTAAAGCTTATAAGTCATCCCTTTATAAATATGGATATGTTATTTTGATTCCGTTTCTAACGTATGTGTGCTTGGCTTTCCCATTAAAAAGTGGCCTACCATACATAGCACATAAATTGATTTGTAAAGAAGGAACTTATTCGGCTACTATTGTGGGCATTGCACCAACTATGCAACTATGCAGAAACGGGATTTATCTAAAAGAAATCAATTCTAACTCTACTTTTTTGTTTTGTGGTTTTAAACGACCAATATATGAATCTCTAACTATTGGGGAAAAAGGCTCCTTCACAGGCACCGTATCGTGGTTCGGCTTTGATTTGAGTTATAGAAAAAAACCGATTTATTATAAAAAGATAAATTCAAATCGATAATACAATAATAATAATAATAGGGGACAGACCACGTTTTTGTGTTTGTCATTTTAGTCACATAGTGTAACATACACTCATGCCAAGACGTGCACGTATAATAGTTCCAGGAAATCCACTCCACATTATTCAGCGTGGGAATAACAGGCAGGCCTGTTTTTTCTCGGATGATGACTATC
>JGI10211J34971_10003175_pt1 | contig 13232 bp, 10 predicted proteins | sample Etolagsediment_FD_34971 | JGI IMG/M metagenome (IMG submission 34971) | reverse complement strand
ATTCTTATCGACACCGGCTGAATTAAATGTTTACGATTTAGCCAATAGGCCGGCTCGAAAAGTAGAGGAGCTAAATCCCCTGGAGACAGTGAAACGAGTGACCGAAATAGCTTCCACATTAAAAAGATTCATAAGAGAATCGGTGGAATCCGGGGAAGTATTCGGTGACGACCGATTCGAGGAGATCGATTCTCGTGCGGATAAGGCCTTAATAGAGGACATAAAAACCGTGAGAGCGAAACTATTCAATGAAGGACTTAAGGATGATAAATTAAAATACGCCCATGCCCTTATCGGACGATCTATTTTTATACGTTACCTGGAAGACAGGGGAATCCTGACAAAAGATTATTTTTACAAGGTGGCAGAGAATAACCCCGAATGGAAGAAACTTTTAGAAGAAGAATCCCCTAAACCTGACCTGTACCCGGGGATAGGTGACTTCTTATATTTGAAGGTTCTGTCAAATATCGATTTTACATACTGTTTGTATAAAAAATTAGCCGATGATTTTAACGGGGATATGTTTCCAACCGATGAAAATGAAAAAAAATCAGTTAAGGCCGAGCACCTTCTGTTATTACAAAAATTTTTAAAGGGAGATGTCCAGGAGCAGGAAAGTTTGTTCTTCTGGGCTTACAAATTCGACATTATCCCTATCGAACTCATCAGTAATATTTATGAAGAATTGTATCATTTTGAAGATTTAAATATAGATGCGCAAGAGAATAAAAAAAAAAGGAAGGGAAGTCATGGAACCCATTACACCCCTGCCACCCTGGTCCAATTTGTTTTAAAAAAGGTGATGACTGTTGATAAGCTAAAAAGAAATCCACGGATAATCGACCCGGCTTGTGGATCCGGGATATTTTTAGTTGAAGCGTTTAGAAGAATCGTACGATATGAGATGCACAAAAATAGGGCTGAGAACTTATCTTTTAGCCGGTTAGAAGAGATATTAAAAAATCAAATAGCGGGAATAGAACTGGATCCAGAAGCAGTAAGGATTACGGCCTTTAGTCTTTATCTTGCATTTCTGCATTACCAGACCCCCCCGGATATATTAGAACAAATCAAGCAGGGAAATAAATTACCCAACCTGGTATATACCGGTAATAAAGAGAAAGATAAAAAATATTTCGATATCTTGCTCCATTCTAATGCCTTCGCTATCGAAGCGTCGATTCGCGATGAAAAGGCAAGAAAAAACTTTTCAAGCAATTGTGCGGATATCGTAGTGGGTAATCCTCCATGGGGGAAGGTGCCTGTAAATGATTATGAAGGGAGAAAAATACTGGATACGATTCTGAATTGGTGTTATCGTAGTGGAAAGGAGATGCCAGACAAAGAGAGATCGCAAGCCTTTATATGGCGGGCAATCGATTTGCTTAAAAATAATGGTACCGCAGCACTATTGGTATCCAGTGGAGTTTTTTTTAAAAGTTCCGTGTCCAGCAAACGATTTAAACAAGATTTGCTTCAGTCGATTCGTTTACAGGAAGTGGTCAATTTCGTTCATGTCAGGGAGGTATTTTTCAACAGTGCTATTTCACCTTTTATCTCTGTCGTGTTTAGTAAAGAAATCGCCACCCCAGGTGAATATATAAATTATTGGACTGTCAGGAGAACGAAGTCCATCAAGAATACAAAGAGTGTGGTTTTAGACAAAACGGATTTCAAATTTTTCAAACATTCGGATACAGCGACAGACGATATCTGGAAAATCTATTTCCTCGGCAATCACAGGGATCACTCATTGATTAGTGGATTGCGCTTGTTTCCACAGCTTAAAACATTCGAAGCAAAAAACCTGGTAAGAAGGCAAGGCTTTAAGGAAAGTAGAGAAGGGAGGGATAAGTCCGGTTGGTTGAAAAAGTACAAAGAACTTCCCACTGACGCTCTTGATAATAGATATGGACCTATAGATATCGGCACAAAACTCAGGCCAGTCCCTCCGGAAGTAAGAGAAAAAGGCACTCCTGAGATTTATGAAGGAATGAGAATACTTATAAGAGGAGGTCCCAAACAAAAAGGTTACCAGGAGAAAGGGCAAATAATTGCTCGCTTTCATACGGAAACTTTTGCATTCAGACATTCTGTAAATTGTATCAAACTGGATAGTAATAAAGAGGAAGATTATAAAGTACTATTGGGAATATTGTGGTCATCTTTATTGAGATATTATTTTTTTATAACATCAAGTACCTGGCCAATCTGGCATTATCAAATATATTTAGAAGAAATATTAAGTATACCGGTTGTATTTCCTGATGATAAGAAATTAAAAAACCGGATTATTAATATAGTTGATGAACTTCGTAATTACAATTTAAAGGCCCTGGAAAGCGAGATAGAAATAAGAAAACTGGAAAGGGAATTGGATGGAGCCATATTCGAGTTGTATTTGCTGACAGAAGCCGAATGCGATCTTGTCAGGGATAGATGCAAATATGATATCGACTTTTTTTATAACCCATCCGTCATTCGCGTCGAATTTGGTGAAGTAACATCCGGCACGTTCCAATCACTGTCATCGAACAGAGATATGCAAAAAGGACTGGAAGGATATTTATATGTCTTTTTAAAATCCTGGAATCCTGAATTAGAAGATGGAAAAGAATTGAACTGGCAAATTATAAGACATCCGACAATTCCAATGATTGCCGTTATTTTTTCACAACAAAATAAAGGAGAGGAAAAAGGACAAAACATTTCCCCGGATGAGATGTCGGAATGGCGAAAAACACTACTTAAACTTGAAAAAGAGACTCAAATCCCATACAGCCAAAAGGTCTATATAGAGGGAATCGTGCGAGTGGTCACCAAAAATCAAATTATTATTATAAAACGGAATGAAGAAAGGCTCTGGACAAGAAGCGCTGCCTATGAAGATGTGGAAGCAACTCTTCTGCAAGCTGTGGGGAAAAAATCGGTTGAATGCTAAGGAAAGAATCCTGGGAAAATTGGGAAAAACGTGTCCTGGAAATCTTTTCAAAAGCCCTACGGGAGTTGCTCTCTATGAAACCGCCGCCTGATGAAAAAGAAGATGAATTGAATCGTCGGTTGTCTGTTATTGTAAGGAAATGCAGAAGAGAATGGTGTAAAGCTAACGAAAGAGAATTGCCAGGACACCCCCTTTACCAGGTTAAAGGACAACCGGAACCGGGAGATGCAGTCAAACAACCTAAAGAAGAGAAAGTACCGGATTTCACATGGGGATTTACCGATTACATTAATGGGGTGGATAAAAATTATCATGTGGAATGTAAACGGCTCAGGGAAGATAAACACCACTACTGCAAAGAATATATCTTAAATGGGGTGAAGCGATTTGTTGAAAAAGAATGGAGTTACGGCTTCGGGTGTGAATCGGGATTGATGATCGGTTATATCCAGGGGATGGAATTTGAAGACATTCTATGCTGGGTCAACCGATACGCTGAAAAACACTCGTTTCCTGTAATAAAGCTAAAAGGGCGATGGAATGAGAGAGATGTGAGTGACCTTGAGAATAGGCTGAATCGCCCCCAAAATCCTATTTCTCCCTTTAAATTGGTCCATCTTTGGATCGATTTAAGATGAATCGTTTCGGAACCCAACATTTTTGCTTTCCATATAGCAATATAAATAAATAGGAGAAAAAAACAACCGCCGCTGTAGGAAAACACACAGGCTGATAAAAAAAATTGATCCTTCTTTATGATGTGCCGAAAATGTCTTGATTTTTTCACACTTTTTTAGTAAATTTATATAATGGAATGATAAAAAAAATTGGAATATTATTGACTTTGTTGGTACTGGCCCATTCACTGCTCAGTGGAATGCGTACTGCCTATCTGCAAAATATTCGTTATTATACCTATACAGATTATACCCGTGTGGTCCTGGATTTATCATCCACGTTGAAAGTCAGGGAAAAGATACTGCCCGGGGAAGACAGAGATCGTCTTTATTTCGATATGAAAAAATGCAATTTCGGGCCAGATTATCCACAGGAGAAAAAAAGAGAGATAACGGTTGGAACAGGCCATTTGCAGCGAATTCGCATCGGTAAAAGGGGCGAATCTTGTGTGCGAGTGGTATTTGATTTTGACAAGATCGAAAAATACTCCAAATTTTACCTGACCTCCCCGTTCCGGGTTGTTTTTGATATTTTCCAGGAAGGGCCCGGTATAAAATCAGTCACGGATGATGTAAATGCAAATGCAAGCAAAACTTCACAGCCCATCGATACAAATTATTCCATGGTAAGGCAGTTGGGATTGGGGGTTCACTCCATTGTGCTCGATCCCGGTCACGGCGGCAAAGACCCGGGCACCTCTAACAGGGCACTGGGACTGTATGAGAAAGAAATTACCCTGGATATTGCCAAACGATTGAAGCACCTGTTCCAAAAGCATTCGGATTATAAAATCATTCTTACGCGTGAAAAGGATCAATACATGAGACTGGAAGAGCGAACCGCTATTGCCAACTCGAAGAAAGGGGACCTTTTTATATCTATTCATTTAAATTCCGCACGGCGGCGGTCTGCCAGGGGAGTGGAATCCTATTTCCTCAGCATGACCACAGACCCCTGGGCCATGCATGTGGCTGCAGTTGAAAACAAGGCCACTGGAAAATCCATTGGCGATATGGAAGCCATTGTTGATCAGATTGTCAACCATGCACGAATTTCCGAATCAAAGATATTGTCCCAATGCATCCAGGAAAACCTTGTGAAGCAGTTGGGGAAAAAATATAAAAATATAGAAAACCTGGGGGTAAAAAAAGCCCCTTTTTTTGTGTTGATAGGCGCCCGGATGCCGGCAGCACTGGTAGAAGTCTCTTTCTTGAGCAATTACCAGGAAGGGAAACGATTAAAATCATCGGCTTACCGGTATTCCATTGCTGAGGGTTTGTATTCCGGCATTCAATCGTATATAAAAAGCCTGAGGGAAAAATGAAACTTTTTTATAAAAGATTGCGTCTTAACTTAATCAAAGAAAAAGAAATGTTCTTTGAAAAAAATGAAAACAAAAAGAGCCCACAGAATACACAGAAGGACACAGAATTTTTTTTCATGACCTCCTTGTATTTTTTCTGTGTTTCTCGTGCTTCGTAGCGGAGCCACTCCGCAGAGTAGCATTCTGTGTGTTCTGTGGGCTCTTATTTATATGGAGGTTAAAAATGAAAAAAATTGGGTTGATCGCTGGTATCAGTTTCCTGGCCGGCGCACTGTTTTTTGCCCTATCGTTCGGTTATTTACAGAAATCGGAAAACAATGAACCAGTACTGAGCCCACCGGAGGTTCAGGCTGAATCGATAAAGGTCACAGGGTTAAATTTCGCACCCCTGGTAAAAAAGGTAAGACCGGCTGTGGTTAAGGTTATATCCGAGTCGATCCGCGAGACTGGCTTTCGGGATAGTTTACTGGATCGTTTTTTTAATATCCCAAGGAGAAAAGAACGAGTCCCTGGAGTTGGCTCTGGTTTCTTTATCTCCGGGGACGGGTATATTATTACCAATAACCACGTCGTGGAGAAAGCTATAAAAGTAAGAATTAAGACCATTGACGACAGCGAGTATAAAGCCAAAATCATCGGTACCGATCCCAAGACGGACCTGGCCCTGTTAAAGATAAAAGCCAATAATTTGCCTTATATTGAGCTGGGCGATTCCAACAAAGTCGAGGTGGGTGAGTGGGTGCTGGCCATCGGTAACCCGCTGAACCAGGACCTGACAGTAACCTCGGGGATAATATCTGCCAAAGGCCGACAGTTGGGCTTAGCGGATTACGAAGATTTCTTGCAAACGGATGCCGCTATTAACAGGGGAAACTCCGGTGGACCGCTGATTAATATGGAAGGAAAAGTAATCGGCATCAATTCCGCTATAATAGCACCTTCAGGTGGAAATGTGGGAATCGGCTTTGCCATACCTTCCTCTATGGCTAAAAAAGTGATCAATGACTTAAAAACCGAAGGTCGGGTGGTACGCGGCTACCTGGGCATTTATATTGAGACCATGAGTGAGAAGGTTGCCAAAGAACTGGATTTCCCCATGGGCGGCGTTATTGTCTCAAAAGTAGAAGAAAATTCCCCTGCCCGGCAGGCGGGCTTGAAAAGATACGACTTGATTGTTAAAGTCAATGGAAAACGAGTGAAAAAAGATGTCGAACTCTCCACCCGCATCGCTGAGTTAAGCCCCGGTGACCAGGTTGAACTGGAAATTTACAGGAAAAGCTCTAAAAAGACCGTTTCTATAACTGTAGGCGAAGCTCCGGATACTATAAAATTTAAAAGCAGTGAAGAGGAGAGCAGAAGCATCGACCTGGGGATGGTGCTCATTAATAACAGTCGCTCCATTGCCAGGCAGTATGGGCTAAAAACGTCCCAGGGTATTGTGGTTAGACGTGTCGAAAGAGACAGCCCTGCCGCTCAGAATGGCATCAAGAGGCTGGATGTGATTTTAGAGGTGGACCGGCATGAAATCGAAGATGTTGAAGAGTTCCGCGAAATCATTTCACGAAAGAGACCCGGCTCACTGGTGCTGCTCTATATTAATAGAGATGGAGATGAAGGACTTATAAGATTCTGGCTGCCGGAATGATTTTCTATAAGACGGTTTCTGCAGGTAATGATTTCCTTCATATCGATATGAAGGAGCTGAATGTCCGAAAGGGTAACGGCCGGGTGTCCAGGGGGCATCTGGCCGGGCATTTATGTCAACGTCAAACCGGTGTCGGTGCAGACGGTGTTGTTTATTACGCTGTTGGTAAACAAGGTGTTGATTTTGAAATATTTAACCGGGACGGCGGTGAAGCAGAATTGTCAGGGAATGGTATGGCCGGGCTATCCGCCTTGCTGTTCTATCTGGACATATTCAAAGACCGGGTGACTCTCAATACCCGGGCAGGTCAAAAGACCCATCAATTGTTACAACGTGAAAAAAACAACTTCAAGCTGAAAATTGAGATCGGAGAACCCGATTTTAACAACACTGATTTTTTCCCATTTTTAGAGAAAAATAAAACGGAATATACCCATAATAGCATCCGCTTCCACCCCGTTTCTGTGGGCAATCCCCATGCAGTGGTATTGTTGGACAGGGAACAGCCGGATGAAACCTTGAGTCGGTTGGGCCACATATTGGAGAAAGCAGATATTTTTCCCCAAAAAACCAATGTCGAATTGGTCGTCTATGAAAATGAAGAAAATTGCCGTGTCTTTTATTATGAGCGGGGGGTGGGGCAGACACTCTCCTCTTCCACAGGAAGCGCTGCTGTTTTTGCTGTTTTAAAAAAATTAAAATTCATCCATGACCGGTTATTCATTGACATGCTTGAGTCTGAAAGAAAAGAAAAAATAAAAATTTACGGCAAAGAGACCGTATATATTGAAAATTTCACAAAAATAGTGTATAAAGGAGTTTATTTGAGTTGATCAAAATGAAAAAAAAAATAATATTTTTGGTTACCCTGTTTATATTTATAGCGCCACTGAGTGCGGATACGCTTACCACGATAGACCGAAAAGAGTATGAAGGCAAATTGGTGGCTTTCAAATTTAATACGGTCTATTTTAATGTGTACAAATTCGGAAAAATTGTTCGGACCAACCGATTCCCGTTGTATACGGTGTGGAAAATCGAATTTAATGATCCCAGGAAAGAAGGATTGGAATCATCGTTTGAAATGGAATCCAAATATAAGAAAATGAGACGGGGAAAGAGAGTCAAAAAAATTACATTAAATGCTGATCAAAAATGGGTCGATACCGGGATAAAATTAAAATTCGGCCGGGAAATCCTCTTTTCCGCCACCGGATGTATTTATATAGATAAAGATACCCAGGTCTATCAAAACGGTGAATTGACCTTGAATCGGAATAATAAAAAATCGATCCCCAATCAACCGACTGGAGCGATAATCGCGAAAGTGGGTGATAAAGGTAATCCTTTCTATGTAGGTAATGACAAAGCCCCTTTTCAAATCACTCGTGAAGGTAATTTATTTATAGGAATCAATGATTTTGATTTTTCGGATAATTCCGGTAAGTTTATCGTAAAAATCTATTACTAATTAACTGTAATCCAGGGTTTTAGAAGAGTTTCCAGCTCCTGAAGTGGAAGCGCACCAGTAATACGTTTGACTTCTTTGCCGCCGTCAAAAAGAATCAAGGTGGGGATGGAGAATATCTGGAATTTTGAGGGTGTCAGGGGATTATATTCGGTATCTAACCTGGCGATAATGATGGAATGCTGGGACCTGGCAAAGGATTCAAGAACCGGTGCAAGGATGCGACAGGGAGCGCACCATTGAGCCCAGAAATCAACCAATACAGGCTTGTGAGAATTGCGGATAAAATGATCAAAATCCTTATCCGACAGGATAATAGGGGCTGTACTCTGCTGAATGATTATGGGGGTTTTGCATTTACCGCACAAAGGGGTTTGGGTGCTGTCTTCTTTTATCCTGTTCTTTGTGCCGCATGCCGGGCATTTAACAATAATGCTCATCATTCATACTCCTTTACTTCATGGAACTTTATCCGGGAGATAGATGTCCCACTTGAAAATTCCTTTTCTATTTTACCATTTTATGACTGAATTTTCAATGAATTTTCCAATCACGATTCAGTAACAATGACTATAATAAAAAACGGGACAGGCCAGAGAATTCCTCTTTAAACAAAATATCAACAATTTGCAAAAAAGTTAAGACTAATTTGCAAAACGCTCCGTTTTAGCCGGGTTTTTATTCAAGAAATAAATTTCCAGGCATTGATATGCTTGATGCCTTTCCTGTTGCCAAAATTTACATCATCCAAAGAAACCACCACCTTCTCATAATTGTCCCCAATCTGCTCCAGGTTCCCAAATTCCCTCTCTACCACAGATTCATCCGCCAAAACATAACACACCTGGAGGTATTTTCTTTCATCATCCTTTTCTGCTATAAAATCGATTTCCTTACCTTTAAGGGTACCGGTATAAACCTGGTATCCTTTTCTTTTCAAGTCAAGGTAAACCGCATTTTCCAGGTATTTTCCCACTGCAAAATCAAAAGACGAAAAAAGAAAATATTTAAACCCCAAATCATTGAGATAATATTTTTTTTCACTGCTGAGAATCCTTTTTCCTTTTATATCAAAACGGTCTACTTCATGAATAAAAAAAGCCTCCTTCATATAACCCACATAATTGCCTATGGTTTCAACATTGCACTTATACCCGCTGCTCTTTAGATAATTAACCACTTTGTTGATTGAAAAAAGGCTGCCGATGGAATCGATCATGAAATTTAACAATTTATCCAACAAATAAACATCCCTGATTTGATGACGCCTGACAATATCCCTTAATACAATGGAGTCCTTGAGACTGGACAGGTAATTTCTCTTCATTTCCGGGTCTTCCAGGTTACAACTTTCCGGGATACCTCCATTTTTTAAATAAGTGAGAAAGGAGTCTTTACTTTTATCCAAATTGTTGAAACCAATATACTCATCATAGCTGAAGGGAAAAATCTCAAAATCGATGTAACGGCCGCTTAAATAGGTGGAAAGTTCTGCAGAAAGAAGGTTTGCATTGGAACCGGTAATAAAAACTTCATAATCGAACTTATAATCCTGGGAAAGAGAGTTAACCGCTTTTTCCCACTCTTTTATTTCCTGAACTTCGTCAAGCAAAAGAAAGACCTTTCCTTTGGGTTTCATTACGTGCCGATATTCATTCACCACTTTGGTCAATTGATTGCTGCTGTTTATAAAATCAAGCGCCGCAATATCCTTGTTGATATAGAGAATATTTTTACCCGGTACCTTTTGCTTTTCAATAAGATGTTTGATCATCATTCTCAGGAGGAAACTCTTGCCAACTCGCCGCTGTCCCAGGATGACTTTTACCAGCTTATGGTGCAAATACCGGGAAAATTTATCTATATAGGTCTTTCGCAAATAACCGGTTTGTATTTCCTCCTCGCCCCAGTAGTTATATTCTTTTAAAATCTCAATCATTTTATCCTCTTTCAAATGTTATTTTTGTAAAGTATACTTGAAACTATTGCGAAAATCAACATTTTTTTTAATTATAATTGAAATAACAATCAATGTATTAAGGGTAAGGTTACCTAATCGCAAAGTTTTGCCGTTTTGTGGCAAAATATTTTTTGGCAAATCTGTAAAGAGTTTAATATAGAATGTTTACATACAATTTTTTTTCTCAACTTTTTTTGTTTTGTAATTTGGGATTTTGGATTTGGAATTTGTTTGTAATTTGGGATTTGGAATTTGGAATTTCCCGGAAAAGCCATATCCTTTTTGGTTCAGGCTCGTCCGGGTTGTGGACAGACCGAAATCACCCAGGGACGGTTCACCCAATCGGTAGGCTCAAGGGTCCCATAAGCGGTTCCGTGGCGACGCGATAGTTGTCACCGACACGTTCGACCACCCGCAGGGCCACGATGTAGCGCTGGTTGGTCTCGTCGACCTCGACCTCCGCAAAGGTCGGGGCCTTTCCAGAGTTCTGCATATCTGGCACAGAAGAGCAGTTGAAGCCAGAGTTGACGTAGACAAATGGAGTGGGGGCTGCGTCTCCCTGGCGTTGGAGGATGCGAAGCTTCTCGTTCTCCTCAGGCACATGGGTGTGACCCAGCACCACGACCCGGGCGTTGTTCGCGTTGGCTAATTGAGCAGCGTAGGAGGTGAGGTTGTTGTCCACGTCCGGCAGCAGCAGTGCCTTCATCGCTCCGATGCGTCCGAGAGCCTCACCGTCGGGTCCGATCTTCTGCTCGAACGTCTTGAAGAGGTGTTTGAAGTCATGAACGGCCTGGTCGAGGGACCGTGGCTGGTAACCGTTGGGCATCAGGATGGGGGTGTACCAGTCGAGCCCAGTACCCGCCTGGATGGTGGCCATGATTCCGTAGCCCACGGATTCAAATGCTGTCTCCACCAGGATTTTGGTTGCGTCCCAGACTGAGATGCGTGTCCCGGTCGGCTCACCGGTATTCGGAAGTTCAGCGACGTTTTGTTTATTGTTTTTCTTGAGCTGTAGATCGGCGTAGTAGGCACCAGCACGTGTTGCATAGTAACCAACCGGCAGTGGGGAAATGGGATTAGCCGCCTCACTGTAAGGGGCACACATCATCGAGAATTCGTGACCATGGGTGCAAACGACGCCCCTGTTGCTAGTACCCAGGGGAAAGTAAAAGTTCGGCTGGAGTATGATCGATGGCCCGCGGGTCGGGATACGATTCAACAGGTCTTGTGTCACCGTCATGTCGTGATTGCCATGGACAAAGCTGCACTTACCCACTGCCCCGGCCGCTTCACCCAGGAGTCCGATGATCCCCCGCGGCACGTCTCCGAAGATGCCCCTGTTCTGATAAGCGATCGTGTTGGGACGTTCGTCATAGCCAGCGAAGACCGGTGGTGTCTCGCTGGGCACGTAGGTCCAGAAGTCAATGAGGTCGCCTAACAGGATGAGCTCACGAATACTGTTCTTTGCGGCAACAACATATTCTAAGGCGGCCCGGAGGTAGGACTCATGAACGGACGCCTGGTACCAATTCGTCGGACGGTTGCTGCCAATATGGATGTCACTCAAAAAGACAAGCTTATTTTTTGTCATCGTGCCCTCCCGCTTCCCTCAAGGGGTGGATTACTCTTTGTACAGATGCTTCACCCCCGATATGGAAAGCTGATAAAAAAATCGTTTTTTTCTTCATAGTATTTATTCTAACGAAAATGAAGTAAAAAATCAACGCAGGTTTCCCTCCCTATTAACCGCTATATGATATAATAAAATCTATAAGTTCTCAGGTACAGGCACTGTACCCGTTTTTACTTATAAACCTAGCCGCAGAATGTTTGAATAAAAATCCTTCGACCTTCGACCAGTTGTCCCACGTTTCAAACAAGACAAAATCAACCGGTATGTAGGTATTGGATTCTTCATACCCGGTGTGTTGAGGATTATTATTAAAAGTGTTTTTATCCGGGGGAAAGTAGATGGCAATACCATTTCGTGTGAAGGAAAAGGGAACAGGCACGATATCATGAAATCTCTCTATAGGGCCGAGTCAACTCCCTGCAAGATTTCTTTTCAATTTTTTAACTGGTTTCTTTTCTATGCCTCATCATCCTGACCTTCTTTTGAAAACCGATTGCATAATAAATAAATTGTAAATGGCAAAACAGGCTGCAAAGTTTGACAAAATCCGCAAACAATTGTAAAATCACTTTGTTTGCGGATTTTTTATTAGTGAGAAATAACAATGTTTGTGGGCCGAAAAAAAGAATTGAAATTGCTGGATGAATCTTACCAGTCCGAAAAAGCCGAATTGGTTGTTATCTACGGCAGGAGACGCATCGGAAAAAGCTGCCTGGTGGAACAATTTGCAAAAAATAAACCACACTACTATGCCTTTGAAGCCATCGAAGGTGAAAAAACCACCGCTCAAATCAAACATTTTACCACTTCCATTAAAAAACAAATAAAAGACCCTATCCTGGAAAGCGTCGATTTTAAAAGTTGGGAAAAGGCTTTTGCCTATATTACCGATAAAATTATCACCGGGAAAAACAGTAAAAAGAAAAAAATACTCCTTAGCTGATGAATACCTTCATTTCTATTTTAAATATATCGAACCCAACTTGCTGATGCTGGGTGAAAGCGTGTCGGAAAGGCTTTTCGAAACACTTACCGGTGATAGTTTTAACCAGTGGTTGGGGTTTGCTTTCGAGCGTTTTTGTTTCAAACATGCAGGGATATTGGCCGATCGTATGGGGTTTAAGGACGAAGTGCTGCTGGTTTCTCCTTATTTCGCTAAGAGAGACCAAAAATTCCAGATCGACCTGTTGTACCTGCGAGCGGGTAAAGTGATAACAGTTTGTGAGATAAAGCATCTGAAAGAGCCTGTAGGTAAAGGGATTATATCGGAAATGGCACGGAGATGCGCCCTGTTAGAAATACCACGCGGTTATAGTATGGAAAAAGCCCTGGTAAGTCTTTACGGACCAGACCATGCGCTCAGGGAATCGGGTTACTTCAATCACTATATCACACTGGAAGATATCTTAGGTTGATCGATTTTTTCTCCTTTACTTATTATCGTAATTTTGAGGGTCTGGAAGAGGTAAGAATTCCTTACCTCTCCCGTTGGTTTCTGATTAGAGCCCGAAATTCTTTGTGTCAATCCACTCATTTTTAAGAAGTATCCACCAATCCTTTGCCAGGCCTTCCAGGACAAA
>JGI10211J34971_10003171_pt1 | contig 13242 bp, 15 predicted proteins | sample Etolagsediment_FD_34971 | JGI IMG/M metagenome (IMG submission 34971) | reverse complement strand
TGGGTGGCTTGGGCTGCCCGCAGTAGTGGGGATTACGCTCATCTTTGGGGCGCTAAGGAAAGAGCTGGCACTGATAATGCTGGCTGCGCTCCTTGGCACCGAAGCATTTGATACTGTGCTTACGCCCGTGCAGATGATTACTTTTGCAATTGTCACGATGTTTTATGTGCCCTGTGCGGCTACTGTTGCTGCACTGAAAAAAGAGCACGGGTGGGGAAAGGCTCTTGCAATCTCAGGGTTTGAAGTGGTGTTTGCAATCGTGCTTGCAGGGCTTGTGGCAAGGGGACTGGAAGCGCTTGCAGTATTTTCCTGAGTGCAATAAAAAGGATTTTAAGAATGAGGGGGAAAGGTAAGTTTATGGGAAAGAAGATTTTGATGGTAATAGCACCTGGGAATTTCAGGGATGAGGAATTGTTTGTGCCAAAGGAGCACTTTGAAGGCAAGGGGATCAAAGTTACTATTGCAAGCACAAAAACCGGGGAGTGTATAGGAGCTAGGGGAAGGAGTGCAACCGCAGACCTTACGCTGGATGAAGTTAATGTTGGGGATTACGATGCGGTTGTTTTTGTGGGGGGAGGAGGAACTCCCATTGTCCGCAAAGAAGAAAGGGCGATGGATATTGCACGCGAGGCTGCGACAAAAGGAAAGGTTCTCGGTGCAATCTGCTGGGCAACAACCACTCTCGCAAAGGCAGGTGTGCTTGAAGGGAAACGGGCAACTGTCTGGGTTGGGGATGATGCAGAATTTGGGATGAAAACCAATGAGTACCTGGAGAAGCAGGGCGCTACTTATTCGGAAGAAGGGTTCGTGGTTGATGGGAAATTAGTTACTGCAGACGGACCTGGGAACGCAGCAAATTTTGCGCGGGCCATTGAGGAGCTGCTTGGGTAACAGCTTTTAATTTTTTGCAAATAAACTAGCTGTATGGGAATTGCAGATAGCCTCAAAAGGGGGTTCAAGCTTCTCTCTGAAGTAATAGATGAGGGAGTGGACTTTGGAAAGAAGCACCTGAAAGCTGTGATAGGATACCAGCTCGTTTCCATGATTGTTGCTCTTGCAGTAATGATCGTGGTTGGAATAGGCGTATTTCTTTCAATGATGTTCCTGGTGCAGTACTCTGAGATTGCAGCATATGCAATAACCGGGATATTGGTTGTTGTGGGCCTCCTGATAGCCGGAACGTATTCGATGGCAGCGGGCCTCGGGGCGATAGAATTCATTTACAAAGGAGGGAAGAAAGTCGGGTATTTTGAGCCGGACAACGTAAGTGTTGCCTTCAGGTGGGTTGGATTCTGGATGGGGCTCATCCTCATTCTGGCTGCACTGGTTGCTGCAATTGTGTTCCTGGTTCCCATGGAAGCTGTGGGTGCATGGATACTGGTGGCGATACTGATTTACCTTGTGATTTTGCTTGTGATATGCATCATAGCTTTCATGCTTTACTACGTGAACATCGAACTTGCAGTAAAGAAGCTTGGGCCAATACCTGCAATGAAATCTGCCTATAGGGTATTCAAGAAGAATTTCTGGGAAACCCTGGTATTTGCAATACTGGTGGCGATTGGGGCTGCAGTAATCCAGGTCCCAATAAGCCTGATTATAACTATACTTACGCAGGTGGTGATGGTGGCTTCTGCTGCATCAGTAGCCTTGCTTCCGGTAGGGGTAGTAATATTGGTTATTGGAACCTTGATAAGGATTGTAATCGCCCTGGTTGTGGAGGCTGCAGCACTTATCCTAAAGGTAAAGTTCTACCAGAAGATAACCAAGCCTAAAACGAAGAAAGCCGCTTAATCCTGTCTTCAATTGGCGGGTGTGTTGCAAACATGCCCGCAACCTTTTTTCCTATCGGGTCAGCAAAATACATGGGAGCGGTTGTTTCTGTTGCGCGCTTTACCGGCTTGTAGTTGTTTTTTATTTTAATGAGGGCGCTCTTTAATCCGTCCGGGTAGCGGGTGAGCCTTACTGCAGTTGCATCCGCAAGGTATTCTCTTTGGCGGGAGATTGCAAAGCGAACGAGCATTGCAATGATTGGGGCGAGTATTGCAAGCACCACTCCTAGAATCATTATCCATCCTGAGCCCCCACCTCTTCTGCTTCTTCCGCCCCAGATAAAGGTGCGGAGGATTATTTCGGAAAGAAAGCCTACGAGCCCAACCATTACGATTGTGAGCATCATGAAGCGGATGTCGTATTCTGCAATGTGGGACATCTCGTGCGCAACTACTCCTTCCAGCTCCTGACGGTTCATTGCATTAAGAAGGCCCCGGGTAACCACAATTGCAGAATGCTCCGGGTCTCTTCCGGTTGCAAATGCGTTGAGGGCCTGGTCTTCAACTATGTAAACCTTGGGCTTGGGTATCTGGGCTGCGAGCGCAAGCCCTTCAACCAAGTGGAAAAGATAGGGATTGTCCTTCTTTTCCAGGGGCTTTGCGCCGCTTAGTGCGAGTACAACTTTTGAACCCATATAATATGAGAAAATTGCATAGATCCCCCCTATGAAAAGACCAAGGAAGAGACCATAGTAACCAATTCCCCAAATGTATCCAAGAACCAGGCACATTACCAGGACTATTCCGGTAACTGTCCCCATAAGAAGGAGTGAATTGCGCTTATTTGCATTAATTGCATCAAAAAAACTTTGGCCGGGTTCCCTTGGAACATACTCTTGGGGAGCATGTTCCGGGGGTGATTTCTCCTCGACCATCTGGATTCACTCAGAACTTAACTGTGGGCACTTTCTTTTCCGCTTCCGCGGTTTCGAAGTATTCCTGCTTCTTGTGCCCGAGCATCCCTGCAAATAGTACATAAGGAAGAACTTCCTGTGTGTTGTTGTAATGGTAAACTGAATCGTTGTACGCAGTTCTTGAGTATGCAATCTTGTTCTCAATTCCGGAAAGCTCTTCCTGAAGCATCATGAAGTTTTTGCTTGCCTTCAGGTCGGGATAGTTCTCGGAAACTGCAAACAGGGATTTGAGTGCACCCGTAAGCATATTGCTTGCCTTTGCTTTTCCTTCCACTGTGCCTGCAGCCATTATCTGGGCCCTTGCTTTTGTAACGTTTTCAAATACGCTCTTCTCATGCTTTGCATATCCCTTTACTGTTTCCACAAGATTTGGAACAAGGTCATTTCTCTTCTTGAGCTGCACATCAATCTGCGCCCATGCGTTCTCAGCCCTGTTCTTGAGCGTAACCAGGCGGTTGTACACAAAATAGAGAATTCCTGCCACGAGTACCGCTCCACCAACAACTATTGCCCCAATGCAAAGGGTTCCTCCCATCTCAAGTGTCATGTGTAAAAAATAGAACTATGGACTTTTAATCCTTATCTTTCTCTTTGAGGGAAGCCAGGGTGCCGCTGGTGCGCTTTGCGGTTAGGCGGGCGGGCTTTCCTGCAAGTTCATTTATCAATGCGAGCATCCCGAGAACTTCTTCTGAGGAATCCCTGTTTACTAGAAGGATTCCTTCCTTCCCATTGAATTCAATTAGCTTGATTGTGCGAGAAGAGAGTCCATACTCCCCAAAGAACCTGAGTGAGTATTTGTAAAGTGCGTGCGAAAGCTCCTCCTCTGTGAAATCCCCTTTTAGGGTGAAGGAGATGTAGCGCTTCTTCAATCTCTGGGAAGGCTTGAGCGTCATATGCAGATTGTGGGGTAAATCATTATTTTAATGTTTCCAATCTTTAGAATAGCATGACAGAGAAAATCCTGATTATTTCCGGAAGCAAGAGCGATGAGAAGATTGTGGAAAAGATTACTGATGTGTTGGATGAATTTGGGGTGGAATACAAATATGAGGTTGCATCCGCGCACAGAAATCCGGAAAAGGTTGAGAAAATCGTGAAGAGCACTTTTGCTGAAGTGATTGTTGCGGTGGCAGGTCTTTCTGCCGCGCTTCCGGGGGTTGTTGCAGCGCATACGCTTACTCCAGTTATTGGAGTTCCTGTTTCCGCAAAGCTGGATGGGATGGATGCGCTGCTGAGCACAGTGCAGATGCCCCCTGGAATCCCTGTTGCTGCAGTGGGTATAGACAACGGGAAAAATGCTGCGCTTCTTGCACTGCAGATTCTCGCATTGCAGGATAAAGAACTGGAGAAAAAGCTGGTTGCGTACCGGGAAAAAATGAAAGGCTGAATTTTAGGGAATAAGTTTGCAGAATTCCTAATCAAAAATAAAGAAAGAAAATGAAAAAAGAGAACTAGTCCTCTTCAACTACCGGAGTAAGCCTGAATCCATCTATTTCCTGGCCCGTGGTTGTGTAAACATCAACATCGTAGGTTTCTCCATTTACAACTACCTGACTCCCGGGCATGAGAGTCTGCACATCTGACAGCAGATGTACTGCAAGTTCGTTGCTCCAAAATGGATTCGGAGTGCTAAATCGCAGGCTGAATTCCAATATATCACTTCCAACCCAAACACGCACAATTTTCTCATTTGCAGAAACATCCTCTTCGGAAATGTATGTTGCTCCAGGGTAGTCGTATGAAAATAGCGGTTCTCCCCCAACACCAACCCCCATCCAGGTAACCTCAAGATTGCTAACCTCAATAGACTGGAATGTGTCTGCCAGAGTATCACTCTCTTGATCTCCTGCCACTTTCATATACACATTAGTAACTGGATCCACGCCGGTTTCGCAGAAATGGAATGCGGTGCCCCTCATCCTGACNATGTTGCTAAAGCTCAGTCCTGGAACAGGAACAAGCCCCACATCGATAGGTTCAGAAGCGCCCTCAACGTAACTGGACTCTTCGTATATAAAGTCCTGCACAGAGCCGGGGCATTCCTCATCTTCCCCTGTTTCAATGTCAGGGATGAAGCCGTGGCTGTGGCTCATTACCTGTACTGATTGAGTCGTTACGGCATTGAACGCGTATTCCCCTGCATCTGCAAGGCTGCCGGAATTCACATATGCACAATGCATAAACCCGTCTTCATTGTCAATAATTAAATGTGCTATAAGCGTTCCATCTTCAAGCTCGTATACCCCACAAAGAGTAATTGTCTGCTCGATTCCGCCCATATTCACAGTTAATGTTGCTTTGTCCTCAAGATCGAAAACATAGTAGGATGTGAGGTCGCCATCTTCAACTACTTCTCCATCGAAGTTAACATTATCCTCTCCTTCATTCATAAACATTACTTCGGCAACCTGTTCATTGAAACTAAGGTTTACAACTTCCATCCAATGCCCAACCGGCCCAAGGAGCTCTCTTTCATCTTTTGCAAGCACAGTCTCGTGGTCTGCACCTTCATAAATGCCACATTCCGGGCCCAAAGGCTCAGTATCAGTATCGGTATCCGTATCAGTATCAACTTCAGAATCAGTATCCGTGTCTATTCCAGAGTCAGGCTGAACCTTGAGGCCTCCTCCTTCGCTGCATGCAACTGCGCTTCCCACTGCGCATGCGAGAACAAGTACTGCTGTTGCCTGGCCGGCTTTCTTTGCAACGGTGCCAATGGCGCGGATAACTCTTCCAAATCTTGTGCTCTGGATTTCTTCATCAGAAACAGTTCCAGGCATTTTCTGCCCGTGCCTTCCTGTAGAACTCCTGTTCTCTGCGCGTCCCACGGAGTGTCTCCCCTTCACCATAATTTCCTTTGTAGCAATAGGTCCATTTGCTCTGCTCATCAGATCACCATAATTAGTAATACTTTGTAGGAAGTAAAGCTTATAAAGATAAGTTATCTTTCTAGGGAGATGATGGGCACAGAAAAACTTCAAAAAACATGCACTTCCCCCAAAATACTATTAAGCATTGGCATTCACACTAACGGCATGGTAAGAAAAAAGAGGCAGGGGGTAGAGATCAAGTTTCCGCAAATCCTGAAGGGCATGAAAAGGGGGCCCGCAGTCATTATACCAAAGGACATAGGGATGGTTGTATCATATACTGGGATTGGGAAAAAAAGCAAGGTTGTTGAGGCCGGGGCAGGCTCCGCATTTGCAACCATCGTGCTCGGAAATATAGTGAAAAGTGTTGTTTCCTATGAGAGAAATGCGGAATTCTGCGAACTTGCGAAAAAGAACGTGGAGAAGGCAGGGCTCAAAAACGTGAAAATAAAGAAGGGGGACCTGCTGGAGAAGGGGATAACGGAGAAAGGGGTGGATTTGGTGCTCCTGGACATGCCTGAAGCGGATAAAGCGGTGGGGCATGCATACCAAGCGCTTGTGAAGGATGGGTACCTTGTGGGCTTCCTGCCGAATATGGAACAGGCAAGGGAGTTCTACCTTGCGTGTGAAGGGGAGAAGTTCTCGGAAGTATTCATGCTGGAGAGCATCGTACGGGAGTATGAAGTGCGGGCATATGGGGTGCGGCCAAAGCACGTGGGGCTTATGCATACTGCGTATCTTGTGTTTGCGCGAAAATAGTTAAATATTTAAACATAGTCATACACAAATAATCACCATGGTTAAAGAAGTGCCAGGGGAACCCAGAGGGCCAAAGCCAGTTTCTACTATTCCCCCTAGACCGGCAACAGTGAAAGCCGGGGAAAGGAGCAAGAGAACAGGGATAAGGCATTCTTCAATTCCCCCAGTAAAAAAAACATTGCTAGGTGCCTTGGCATCAAAGTACTCATTACTAATTCCAGATGTTGACCCTAAAGCGCTGGAGCAGTATAAGGCTATTTCAAAAGAGATTGAAAATGATCTGGACCAGGTATTGGGAATCAGGAAAGGACTTAAGCCAAAGGAGAGGGCAGTGGCCAGGCTGAAGCCAATCGATGGTGATTATGGGGTTCCTTCAGAAAAAATCGTAAGCATCCGCAAGGAAAAAATCATATCAAAGTTCAGGGAAATGAAGGACCACTTTTGCATTAATTTCAATGAAAAAAGAACTGCCACAAAAATAATCAACAACCTGGACAAGGGCTGCCCGGGGAGCATAGACCTCAGGAATGAAGCTGCCGGGGGACCTGCACTTATGCGCACCATTTTGGTTGTGCTGGAAGAAGCTAGAGACTTTGCAAAGCAGATTTGGGAAGCAGAGGAATTTACCCGCATAGATGAAAAGCTCGAGAGATATGATGAACTTGTATCTGAGATATTTGCATGTGAAAAAGAGCTTGCGGAGCATGAAGGGAAATCCGGGAAAACGATGACCCTCAAAAGAGGAGAGGGTTCTCCGGGAATTGGAAGAGAAGAGCTCATGAGATGGTTCAAGGAGAAAATGCTGGGGAGCATTGAGCTTGATGAACATGGGGAAGAGATTTACCATTGCCCTGAAACTTTGGAATACCTGGAAAAGATAAAAAAGGTGGATGAAGCGCTCCTGCTTGCAAAAGATGTGCTTACTACGCTTGAGGTTGGGGTGACTGCTCTCTATGTGGAAAGGAGAAAGCCGTTTAGCGTAGTTAAGGATAATGGGCAGGAGTGAAGCTTAGCTTTTAAGTATTTCGCCTCATTATTTTCAAACTTCAAAAGAGTCAATTTGAGGCATTAAGGGCTTATAGCTCAGCAGTAGAGCGCTCGCCTTGCAACAGGCTGTCCGTCCTACAACGTTGCTACCTGCGCACCCCCCCGTGCGCTCCCTCCAGCAACGTTGGATAAAGGATTGCCTGCTAGAACGCGAGAGGCCGGGGGTGCGAATCCCCCTAAGTCCAAAATTTTTTTCTGCCGTGTTACGCTGCTGTAAAAATTTTATAAAAACATAACCCGCGTTACGCTACTCCTTTGTTTTACTTAGGAAACAGAACTATTGGGTATATTTATAAAGACGAATGGACGTTAACAATACCAACTCCTTAGGATTACACAGCGGGATAGGGGAGTCTGGAGTTCCCGCCGGGCTCATAACCCGGAGGTCGATGGTTCAAATCCATCTCCCGCTAAAATTTTTTTCTGCTGTTTTACGCTGCTGTAAAAATTTTATAAAAACATAACCCGCGTTACGCTACTCCTTTGTATTCTGCTGATTACTTCGAATCGCACTTGATCAGAGTATGCTCATCGATTCTTCCGTTTGAATCCCCCTTTTTGTTGTAAGCGAATGCGGAAACGTGGCACTTGTAGAGGTGAGGGCGCACGTTGTGCTCAGTATACACCTTGATTGCCTTGGAGCAGGATTCCCTTCCTTCGCAGATTCCTACGCGGAACCGTCCTGCGCGCACGCTTTTGTGCTCCTGGAGGGAGAGACCGGCTTCGAGCGTTATTTCTGCTTCAAGCCAGATTGCGTTCTCGCTATTGGAGTTGGCATCTATAATGAGGTCTATTGTTTTTCCGGGGTATGCCGGCACAGATTCAGGATAAGTGCTTAAAGATACTTTCATTTGCCCACCTATAGAACATGGCGTAACTAAGGAATTTAATTGTTGTGGGTGAATAGATTTTGATGATTCCGGAGGCTGAGCTGATTAAGCGGGAGCTTGTAGTGCGAAACATGGCGCTTACAGATGATGTGAGGCTAACCCGCAAATCCCTTGTGCGCTGGATTGCGCTCTCTTTGGGATTGATTTCACCTAATGAGAGTCGCACTATTGTGATTGATGTGCTGGATGTGCTACTGAAGGAGTTTGCACACGGGAAGAAACCTACTACTAAAGAGATTTACGAAAAGGTGAGCAAGAAGAGGAAGGATTCGATTTCCGAGAAAACGGTATATTACCATTTGCAGAAGCTTGCAAANATGGGGCTGATTCAACGAGAGAAGGGGCAGTACTTCATCTCCAAGGACAAAGAGAAACTGCGGGAAGCAATCAAGAGGGTTTACGAGAAGGAGTTTGATGAGGCCTTCAGGAACATAGGAAAAGCGCTGGATTCCGTAGATAAGTAAGGTAATAAAGATTTCTGGTGAAAATTAGCTATGAACGCATTCTCAGGATTCTACAAGAAAACTATTCAGGAGCGCATAGAGATACTCAAGCAGGAACGGGGGATTAGTGATGAGGAGGCGAAAGTGCTTCTCGATTCTGGTGCACTTGATTTGGACACTGCAAACCGCATGATTGAAAATGTGGTTGGAGTGAACCACCTTCCGCTTGGGCTTGTCCCGGGTTTTGTGATTAATGGAAAAGAGTATGTTGTGCCAATGTGCATAGAGGAGCCTTCAGTTGTGGCTGGGGCTGCAAAAGCTGCAAAGCTTGCTGCGAAATGCGGCGGGTTCATTGCTAGTGCGGATGAACCGGTAATGACCGGGCAGGTGCAGCTTGTTGGGGTTCCTGAGGATGCCCTTGAGAAATTTAATTCGAATAAAGAAGAGATTGCTGCGAAAGCAAAGGAGCTCGCTTCCGGAATGGAAAGGTATGGAGGCGGGTACCGGGAGTGCGAGGCGCATATTCTGGATACTCCTAGGGGAAAGATGCTTGTTGCTGTATTCTATGTAGATGTGCGGGATGCGATGGGCGCGAATACCCTGAATACGCTTCTTGAGGGGATTGCGCCACTGCTTGAAGAAAAAATTGGGGGAGAAGTGCGGCTGAGGATACTTACTAATCTTGCAACCCGGAGGAAGGCCCGGGCAAAGTGTGTCTGGAAAAAAGAAGTGGTTGGGGAAGAAGCAATCGAGAAGATGCTGGATGGATACGAGCTTGCCGCAAATGACATTTACCGGTGCTGTACGCACAATAAGGGGATAATGAACGGGGTGGATGCGGTTGCGGTTGCAACAGGAAATGATTGGAGGGCGGTTGAGGCATCCGTGCATGCATATGCAGCAATGAACGGGTACAAGCCGCTGAATAAGTTTTACAAAGATGGGAATGGGGACCTGGTTGGGGAAATTGAGCTTCCGCTTACTGTGGGGACTGTGGGTGGTGCGATAGGCACAAGCCCGATTGCAGGGATTTCCCTCAAAATTCTGGATGTTAAAGGTGCGCGGGAGCTTTCCATGGTTATGGCGGCTGTGGGGCTTGCGCAGAACTTTGCAGCATTGCATGCTCTTTCAACTGTGGGGATACAAAAGGGACATATGAAGCTCCATGCAGCAAACCTTGCGGTGGTTGCGGGCGCAAAGGAAGATGAAGTGAAAAAAGTTGTGGAAAGAATGGTGGAGAGGAATGCGTACTCCGCTGAGGCTGCAAAGGAAATACTCGCTGAATTGAGGGGTGGATAGTTGCTTTCAATTTTTGAAAATGAGATTTTTGCGTACCTTGCGATTTTCCTGGTTTCGATAGGAACCAGCTATGCGTTTTCCATGGCGCTTGTGCCTAGGCTGAAGAGGTTTGGGTTTGTGGGGGAGGACATGCACAAGGCCCACCATCCTGAAGTTGCGGAAATGGGGGGAATCTCCATTGTTGTGGGGTTCTCTGCGGGAATATTGCTCGCAATTATGCTGAGCACGTTCAGTGGACTTACTTTCAATATTGTTTTTGTGCTTGCGGGGCTGCTTACGATACAGACGCTTGCATTCATCGGGATACTTGATGATATTCTGGATGTTCCTCAGTGGGCAAAGGCATTCATTCCCCTGCTTTCTGCAATTCCATTGATTGCGGTGAAGGCTGCAGGAAGCACTTCCATGGTTCTTCCTTTTATAGGGATGGTGGATTTTGGGATTCTATATATTCTGATTCTGCTTCCTGTGGGGGTTGCAGTTGCTTCAAACCTTACAAACATGCTTGCGGGTTTCAACGGACTTGAAGCGGGAATGGGCGCTGTTGTGTTTGCATGCCTGAGCATAATTGCATGGGTGCATGGAATACCAGAGATGCTTGTGCTATTCATTCCCATGCTGGGGGCATTGCTTGGGTTCCTTCCAAAGAACTGGTACCCTGCAAGTGTTTTCCCAGGGGATGTGGGAACCCTCATGATTGGGGCTGTGCTTGCAACAGGAGTGATTATCGGAAACCTGGAAAGTGCGGGGGCACTCATTCTTGCATTGTATGTGCTGGACTTCCTGATTAAGTTGCCCAATAAATTCCCAAAAACATTTGTGGGGCTTAAGTACGGGAAGCTTGTTGCTCCAAAGGGGCGGCCAAGGGGACTTATTGATCTGGTGATTAAGCTCACTGGGGAGATAAAAGAATACAAATTAGTTTTAATGATGATGTTTCTGCAGCTGCTTGTGGGAGTAGGGGTAATCCTACTCTTCGTACGTGTCTAGGGGCGGGGACAGGTCACGAGCAAGATCTATTACGCTGAAGAATTCCCTCATTCTTTCGTAGTCTTTTACCCTTCCGATATCTATCCAGTATTCCCTGCTGAACTTGTACACTCCGAGCTTTTCCTTTGCTTCAAGCATCCTTGGGAAAACATCCTTTGCAAAGTCTTCCCTAGGCTTTATGTAATCAAGGGCCTTGGGCTCCAGAATATACATCCCGGTATTGATTAGGTAGTTCATTACGGGCTTTTCCTGGAAGCTTTTTACAATCTTGGATTTCTCGTTTGCTTCAATTATTCCGTATTCCAGGGGGGTTTTCTTTTTCTTTGCTGCAATTGTTGCAATTGCCCCGGTTTTTTCATGGGTTTTTATGAACTTCTCGATGTTTATGTTTGTTACGTGGTCTCCCATGAACACAAGGAATCTCTCATCTTTGAGCTTGTTTTTGTGCGGGTAGAATGCACCTGCGGTAGAAAGGGCTTCGTCCTCCACAAAATATTCAATGTTCACTCCAAATTGGCTTCCATCCCCAAAATGATCCATTATCTGTTCCTTGAGGTATCCAACTGAGAGGATGATGTCGGTTAATCCGCTCTTCCTGAGATGCTCAATTGCATATTCCAGGATATGCCTTCCCCCAAGCCAGAGCATGGGCTTTGGGACTGTGTATGTGTACGGCCTGAGCCTTGTTCCTTCTCCTCCGCATAATACTACTGCTTTCATGATATCACCATTAAACCAATCAATGCTCCTACGATAGAACATATTATGTTAGTTGTACCTTTCGTACCGAAACCTTTTTCTTCAAACACCCCAAACAGCGTATCAACCAGGCCGCCTGCAAATCCTGCAAGGGTCACAAGAAGTGCTGTGCTGGGGGTTATTCCGAAAAGGAACATTGCTGCGATCCCTACTGCCGCAGAACCTGCAAGGGACATGAGGGTTCCTGTGCTGCTTACTGCCCCACTGGTCCCTGCTTTGACTCGCTTGAACCCATCCAGGGAAACAGGGTCGCCTCCCAGAACCCCAAGCTCCGAAGCGAATTTGTCAGATGTAACTGCAGCTATTGAACATATGTACGGGATTGGGCCCCAGCCCAGAAAATAGCCCAGAACTACAACGATTGTGGGAACCAGGCCGTTGGAAAGCACGTTTTCCCAACTCCGGTCGTGCTCATATATGCCCATTTCCTTCTTTTCATGGTAGCCATATTTTGTAGCTATTATTGAAAGGAGCAGGAATATGAAAACAAGCACCAAGTAGGAAAAATCCCCAAGAAGGAGTATGGCCAATCCAAAAATGATTGTGAGTGCAAGTCCGGGCTTGTCAAGCATTGCAACCATTATTCCACCTTTACAACATTTCCATCAACAGAAAACTGCTTTCCAAGGAATTTCTCTATTATGTGCATGTTGGTTTCCGTATGCTTTGAGATGTGAGAAGTTTTAAAGCTTGTTTTTCCTGCAAATGCAGAGTAAATGAGGAGCTGATCCGCAAGATTATGGTCAACATCCACATCCCCTTCTTCTTTTAGGGAATCTATTGCGTTTTGGGAAACCTGTTCTGAACGCAAGCCTTTCTTTCCGAGAACTGAGCTTCCCACTAATCCCCTGTGCAGGAGGAGGGAGTTTCCAGGGTCAAGCGCATCCCTTTCCCGTATGTGCACTTGCTCGATTTGGTTGTTGAGGAGGACTTTCTTCTCGCGCATTGCAATGCTTAGGGGAAGACCGGAAATTGAGATTATCGCTTTGAGTATGGATTCCCTGGGCCAGTAGGAAACCGGTTTTGGCTTTCCGGGCTCTGTTTCTATTGTCAGCTGCCCGCCCCCACGGGGGAAATGGCCTGCTTTTTCCAGAGAACATTTTGCATTCAAACCGAAAAGGGAAAGTGCAGGGAGGAAAACCTCCTTGAAGTAATCATAGGTGGGTGCCTTGGGCACATCCGTGCCTCCAGTTATTGTTACCATGCTCTTTTTGGAGGATGCAAAAAGAAGGGGGAGGATTGTTTGGGCTAAAAGGATTGTGGAGCCTGCTGTTCCGATATTAAAATCGTATTTTCCTCCAATGATCTTTCCTGGGGTATACCTGAGGGTGTTGCTTCCTTCTTCTGCGCCTTCCAAAGTTCCCCTGCAGATTGAGCGCACTGCACGCGCACCTGCAACATGCTGGGGCTTGAGGCCGGGGGGGCTCCTGCCCGCCCTT
>JGI10211J34971_10003170_pt1 | contig 13243 bp, 11 predicted proteins | sample Etolagsediment_FD_34971 | JGI IMG/M metagenome (IMG submission 34971) | reverse complement strand
TGATCATCTGAAGATAATTGCAAATATGTATCTTCTATTAAAGTATTATAGAAATTATCGACATCATTCAGAAGTAAATTTTCATAATCGATAATTTCGTTACGTATATTGTTATATTGACCTGTAAATTCACTAAAATTATTACAAGATTCTTCTATTGTTACTTGAAAAGAAGAATAAATACCAAAAATAACTAGAGCAGCGAATACTCCTATGCCTATATAAATTTGATTTTTATTAGCCTTATTTTCAGCTTTCTTTTCATCAACTACTTTTTTAACTTCGGAATCATTAATTTGCAATTTTTCTCTGTCTGAATTTTTAAAATCAATATATGAAGCTATTGATGCATTAAATATATTATTCATATCAATTTCAGATATATTTAAAATATTTGAAATCTTATATATAGACTCTTGCTCAACTTCATCAATCTGACCATCCATTACGCACAAAATTGCACAACTACTCAATATATTTAATTTTATTTTGTATGGAATTGACGCTTCAAGATTTTGAATTTTTACATATATATCATTTAGATTGTAATTTAAGATTTCTTGTTCTAATTTTGACGGATTAGTTGGTAGTAGGAATTCATTTTCTAAAGTATTTAAAATTGACGAAGAATATTCTAATTCAGATTCATCAATTATGTCATCTGAAATTAATACTGCAAATAGTGAAAATTTAAAAATCTCATAGACTTTATTATTTGATTCTTTAATTTTTGAATTATGTAAAAACATAAATAAAGAACCAATTCCACCAAGGATAATTGGTGAAAAGGGAATCCCTGTAAGATCATTATTAAAATAATTTGCTGAAACATAATCAATAGTTCCAAGTGCATAAAATAAGTAAGCGATAGAACTGTTATTAATATTTTTCATATGCAGATTATACATAAAAACGACCTAGTTAAGCAGGCACTATTTATTAAAAGCTACTTTAACTAAGCAACCTTCCAGTTACAAAGTTTCTGCACTTCCCTATTACAGATTAGAAATAAGCTAGATTTTGCTCTTGAAAGACCCACATAAGCTAGAGCAAGATTGCTATTTATATAATTTTTTTCAACACCTTCTAAAGATGGAAATACAACTATTACTGTATCGGATTCTAGACCTTTAAATCTTGAAATTGACTCTACCCTACATTTTTCGAGCAATTTAGATTTTAGATTAACAATATCTTTTGAATGAGGGACTAAAACAGTAGTAGTTGAAAATAATTCTTCATTCTCATCTTTAATTTTTTTTAAAATTGTATTTAGTTGTTGATTAGCCTCATCCCAGCTTCCAGTTTCTAGAATTAAAATACTAGGGTTCAATCCAGACTCTCCATAATGTTCAAGCTCATCGTTATAGACTTTAGAATATTGTTGAGCTATCTCTTTTGTAGATCTAATGACTGTATTGAGGATTAACTGTGGAGTATCAAGATATTGAGGAGGTGACCATTCTGTATTAACAATGGTCTGGTTCTTATCAAAACAAACAACCCATTTAGCTTGTTTTGCTTGCACTATTTCTGTGAAGAACTCCCAATATTTTTCTGAGATATCTTGTGCTTCGTCAATTATTAATGTATCAAACTCAAAATGTGAATCAGCTTCAACAATTAAGCTATCCAACTTACTTTTAATGTAATTTATCTCCTCTGACTTGTCTAAATCACGCAATTTAGTTTCAAGATTTTCATCTACGTAGTCGTCGTAGGATATTCCAAGCTCATTTAAGAAATCTTCAAAAGTAAGTACACTAATTTCTGAGTAATCACTTAAAAGTAACTTAAGCTTATCCCCTAAAAGTACGTTGTAACACATTAAGAGTACTTTTTTTCCTTGTTCTGCTTCGTGTTCAGCCAGCTTAGATGCCAAGAAAGTTTTACCAGTTCCAGGTATTCCCTGTATTTTTATTTTTTTGTAATTTGGATTAGTAATGTCATAGTATGCTTGGAAAATATCATTTGATAACTTTTCAACTTTTTCAGATATTTTTCCATTATATGAGAGCAGTGAGAACCCTTTTACATTGTTACTTAAAACTCTATTGAATAGTTGAATCAAAACCTCATCAGAAGTTTCTTTTTTTACAAATTGATTTTTTATTCTCTTTTCAACCTCTAAAGGATTAATCAAGTCGTCCTGATAAAAAGTATTTTCGTCATAACCTATAAAACCAAACTTTGATTCATTACTACTTACATTTGTCCAAACTACAAAACTATTAATTCTTGGTCGAAAATTTCTTAGCTCTAAATTAGCAGCTTCGAATTGAATTTTATCTCTTAATTTAGAGTAGTTCCTTTGAATTTGCTCATAAGGCCCTTCAATTTGTATTTGCTTGTTGCCTTTCCATCCCCACCACTTATTATCTTTTGCGTTATACGTTATACCCGTACCACCTTTAACCTCTATCATGACAACCCCAAAATCCTTATGAACTAAAAGAAAGTCAATTTCCCCATGTCTTTTAGGGTTGTTTTTAGATCCCCCACTTCTCCACTCCCATTCGACATTTCTGTAAATATGCCATAAAGGGTCTTCAAATTTGTCTACAACAGCAGCAAATTCGTCTTCAGATTGAACTTCTATTCGATACTCTTCATCATTGGCCATAGTCAATTTATTAAGTTGACTTTGTAAGGTATTTTGCTTTTCTACTAATTTCTTTTTCTCCCTCAGCCAATAAATATTTAGGGAAATTAAAAGTGTCACAAAAACTAATATTATTACGTAGCTATTTTCCATAACAGTAGTTTATAAAATAGGATTAAAACTTTAAATTAATTTTATAAAAAATAGAGTTTTTTCTTAAATTTAAAAATCTATTAGAAACTGTCACACGCGGGGTATAGACTTAATGAATATTATGGCTGATTACAAATTATCAAATGATGATAAAGTTGTAATAGATTTTGTTGAAAAAAATATTTTACCCATTGCAAATGAAGTTACAAACTTTTATAGTCACTGGACTAAATCGGATGAAGAAGATCATCTTCAAAAAGCATTCTTATACGAGTCTAGGCAGCAAAACATTAGCCTCACTCGCGAAGTAGCTATAACTCAGTACTATAAAGACCTGGCTTTTACAGAGAAAGAGCTGGACTTTTTTATTTTTCCAAAACAAGAAAAAACCACTCTTCCAACAGGCATTTTCATAGAAACTAAAGCAGATTATTCAGACGACACTGGGCAGACAAAACTAGATGGAAGGTATCAACTCTTTAGGTATTTATACTCTTCTTCCCACAATCCAGATGAAAATCTTAAGAATGCAAATTATGGAATTTTTCTTATTTGGGGGCAAAACTACGATCACCGACAATTTCAAAATTTAGAAACTTTTTCAATTGTCGAAAACAAAGTTGAGGCGTATATAGAACTTTGGAGAGCAGTAGATGATTTAAAGACTAAGTTTTCTAAAATTTATCAATCGAAATCTGTTGAAATTCCAATAGAGAGCTTGAGTAAAGATGAGTTGATAAAACTATGTATTGAAAATGATATTGAACATAAAAGCTCTGAATCAAAACCTGACTTAATTAAAAAATTAAAAGATAGTGAAATAACTAGTTTGTAGCCTTGATGGATTATCAAAAAGAATTAGACTTACCATTTCCCCTAAGAGATTATCAAAAGACTGGAGTAGAGTTTCTTACGAGCAACTCCGCCGCTTTACTAGGTGATGATATGGGCCTAGGAAAAACCATTCAGGTTATAGTTTCTCTTAAAAAAATATATTCAGAAATTGGAATATTTAGATGTTTAATAATTGTTCCCAACTCATTGCGATCGAATTGGCTTAATGAATTCAAAACATGGTTTCCTCAAGCTGTTGTAACAGACTTGAAAGGTGACATAGAAAACAGAAGCTATACTTTAGAAACTTATAACGGTTTTGTAGTTTGTACATATGAACAACTAAGAGCGTCTTTTGATGCAAACCATAGAATTCCATCTTTCGACCTCGTTGTTTATGACGAAGTTCAAAGATTAAAAAATTCTTCATCGCAAGTATACATGTCTGCTTATGGAGTGGTCGCAGATAAAGTTTGGGCAATGAGTGGTACTCCACTCGAAAACAGCGTAAATGATATAGTAAGTATTTTTAATTTAATTAAAAGTGGATTAATTCAAAAAGGTTTAAATGCCAATGAAATTTCTTCAGCTATCTCCCCATATTTGCTTAGAAGGCTAAAGTCAGATGTTTTAGATGAACTTCCAGATTTAATTGAAGAAAATGTTTATATAGATCTTGGAACAGAGCAGGCAAAAGAATACAGCGACTTATATAACACAAGATTATCTATAGATGGCAAGGATAGCGCTGGACTACTCGCTTTAATTACTGAGCTTAAAAAATTAGCAAACTTTAGTGAAAAGACAAGGAAAAGTGCAAAATTAGATTACTTAAAAGACCTACTGAAAGAATTAATGGATAAAGAAGAAAAAGTGTTAATTTTCTCACAATATGTTAAAACATTAGAGTTTATAGAAGAAGAGCTTGATTACCCTACTTTTATGTACCACGGAGGCATGAGCCAAGATGAAAAAGATTCTACGATTAAAAATTTTAAAACAGAAGATACAAATATTCTTTTAATGTCACTTATGGCAGGTGGTGTTGGGTTAAATATTCAGGAAGCTTCAACTGTAATTATTTTTGACAGATGGTGGAATCCTGCAATAGAAAGCCAGGCAATAGCTAGAGCCCACAGAATGGGCAGGAAAGACCCAGTACATGCAATAAAATTTGTGACTTCTGGAACGATAGAAGAGAGAATTCTTCAAATTCTCCACGATAAAGAAGATTTATTTGATTTTGTTATTGAAGGAGCTGTTAAGAAAGGCAATGAAAAACGTCTTACCCAGTTGCTAGATTTAGAAGAAGATGAGTAAAGACAACTATAAAATGGTCAAAGTTGAAGAGATTGCTGTTCCTTCTTTCATGCCAAAATCAGAACTATCATCAACCAATCTTGACAATCTTCAAGCCAGCATTAATTCCTACGGAATTTTACAACCTATAGGCATTTGTAGAAATGATGATAAAAAACTTGAAGAATACAAATATTTAGTCATTTGGGGCCGCAAAAGGTTACTAGCTGCTCACAATTTAGATATTAAAAAAATTCCTGCATTGATTATTGATATAAAACCATCAAGAGAAGAATTCTTAAAGTATTTATTGATGGAATCTCAGACTTCTGTTCCTATGAATGTAGTTGATGTTTGGAATGCCATAAGGGAGTTATATTTTATACATGGAGATGAAAAAATTATTTCAGAAATGACTGGGATTCCACTTCCAGTAGTAAAAGATGCTGTTTTTGAAAATATAGTTGAAAATATTTCAGGAGGCCCAGAGCTGATTGACTATTGCAGAAATGAATGCAATTTACCAAATAGAGTATCCAAAGATATTTTCTATTTACTTATTGATAATGAAAATCATTCAGTGGACCAAAAGAAAGGTAAAAAACTAGCAGATGTATTAGCAGTACAAGATGTACAAATGCAAAACAGAATCCTAAAAGCAGCAATTGCAAACCCCAAAGGAGATGTCGAGAGATGGGTTGTAGATGCTAAAGAAATAAAGAATTATAAAAAATTAGAAGGAGTTTTAGATATAGAATTGATTGAAGAAGAAGATTATGGATTATTAAAAATGGCTGACGCAAATGGACTAACCGTTAATGAAATGATTAGAAAGATACTCAAAGAAAAGTTAGTAAAAGAAGGATTATTAGAAGAAGAATAATTTTTGAAATGGAAATATTAAATAGTTAAAATAATAGATAGTTGGGAGAGTAAATTATGACAAAAGAATTTAAATTTGAAAACGTTCCGGTTGATAAAATTACAACAGGTTTTTTTCAAGTTGCAATTAAAAACGCTGGGGCAAAAATAGATGAATTAGAAGCAGGTATTAAAGCTCAAGGGTTACTTCAGCCAATCGGAGTTGCAAGGTCAAAAATAACAGAAGATTCTCCTGATTTTGATTGGGAAGTTCTATGGGGACAAAGAAGAGTTGCTGTTTTCAAACGATTAAAAAGAAAAGAAATTCCTGCCATGGTCCTTGATGAAGTTCTAACCAAAGAAGAAGGAATGACATATGCTCTAATGGAAAATGTTGCCAGAAGAGAAATGAATAGGACTGATATTTTTAATGCAATAAAATTAATCTGGGTTCAGTTTGGTGACGAAAAGAAATGTGCAGATGTAACTGGCATACCTCTTCCTTTAGTTAAAGATGCATTAAAAGCGCAGAGAATTGATCGACTTAAAGGTGGAAGAGAGGTCTACGATCACACCACTGAAACATGTAGTCTTCCAACCAGCATCGCTCATAAAGTACTAGATGCTGTCATGAAACCGGATAATGTATCAGTTGATAAAAAGAAGGGTAAAAAACTTGCTGATGTATTAGCAGTACAAGATGTGCAAATGCGCAATAAAGTTCTAAAAGCAGCACTTAACACTCCTGAAGGAGATGTCGACGGATGGGTTGCAGATGCTAAAAACATGAGAAGTTATATCAAGAAAACAATTGAACTTGTTGATATGGAAAACGAAGCTTTAAGTGAGTATGCAAATTCTCTTGGAATGGATGATGTTGACGTTATAAAAGAATTAGTAATCACAAAGCTACAAGAAGACGGATTTATTTAAAAACGTTTTAAGCTTTTATGCAAATTCCTGGATTGACACAAGAAGAAATATTTACTCTTAGTAGGAATATTGGCAATCAAGATAAAGGATTTAAAGCCAAAAGCACTCCATTTGAAATAAATAAACTTTTACAAAAAGCAATTGATAATGGGACAACTGAAGAAAATCTAGCAAAAATTCTTGGACTCGAGGCGACAACGATGTTTTATAGACATAGTTATATTTTCGACCACCTTATTTCAAAATTACATAAAAAAGTAATTTATGGATCTTCTGAAATGAAAAAAGACAGAGAAAAAGAAGGTTATGTAACCTTTCAGGTTGCAAATGAACTATCAAGGATAAAAGAAAATTTTCAATTGGAAGTTTATGAGTTTATAACCAAAAATCATATTCATGGATGGCAAGATGTAAAATCTATAAAGGAATTATTGGTAATTAATGACTATAAAAATTCCAAAAAAATATATGAAGAAATACTTCAGCGTAAAGGATTAGATAAACACTTTAGAGTTGGAGAAAAACTCGACTTAAATTCATTAAATAAAAAATTGTTTAAAGAATCACAACAAGATAGAGATAAAGTCTTCTTTAAATTAGTTTCCAAAATTTTTGATAGGCAAATAGAGTCTGCTTCACTCGGATATAGGTTTTATGAAATTGTTTTTAAAGAGGAACAAATCAAAATTAGTCAAAAAATATTAGAAGAAAACAAAAAAAGAATTTTAGAGGAAATAGAGCAGTATAAATGAACTTTCCAAATGAAATAAAAATAAATAAAGATTGGTCTTATGGATCGATTTATCTTGGTAATAAGGTTGTGTGTGATGGAAAGCCAACATCAGATTCTATTATTAATGTCTTCACCCATGCACACGAAGATCATGTTAAGAATGATTTAATTACAGAAGCATATCAAAAAGATAAACGTGTAATCATGTCTGAAATAACACGACAGCTATGCTCAACATTTATGCTAGTTAACCTAGAGTATGATTTTAATTTAAAAGTTATTGATGATAACGAAGAGCAATTCGAAGATTTTACCATCAAATTAGTCGAGTCAAAGCACATTCTTGGATCATCACAAGTAGAAATTAATGATGAAGTCCATGGAAAAATTGGTTACTCAGGCGATTTTGGAGAAAAAGTTAACGAGTATATAGACGTGGATTTACTTGTGTTAGACAGTACCTATTCTGGTGATTTTAATAACAGAAAGTGGACAATGGATGAGGCAATGGAGCAGTTGGTTGATGATATCAAGGAAAACATAGGAAGAAGAGATATTAACTTAATTGCTGATGCTGGACTTCTTCAAAATATTTTAAGTGAATTAGATATATGGGAAGACATTCCAAACGTTATCGGGACTAAGAAAGAAAAAGGCTGGTGTGAGGTATATGAAAATGCATTATTTAGTCAACCTAAAAATGTATTTTTAAAAGGCTCGGAAGAAGAGAGACAACTTAAGTTTGAACAAAATCCTATTTTAACAATTGGCCACTCTAGGTCAATACTAGGAGACATTCCTAAAGGTTTAACATATATAGTAAAAAACATAGGTATTGAAAACGAAGAGCCTATTAACCAGATAAATGAAAATTTAAAAAGAGTAGGAATTTCTTCTCACTCAACAGGAAGAAGTGTTATTGAGTATGTAGAAAAAGTAAATCCAGAATATGTTCTTACTGATTCAACACGTTCACAATCAAATGCTAAAAAATTAGCAAAAAATATAGGACAAGAATTGGGAATATCATCAATATCTTCCGAGGAGCTTTTAAAGAAAAAAGTAGGCTAACAACAGATGATTAACGAGAACAAGGTTCTATCAGATTTAAAAGATTTGTTAGGAAAAGAGTTTACACTTCCAGAGTTAGCAACATCCTACAACTATGAATTTGACGAATTCGCTCAATTCTTTTTTGAATTAGATGATATTAAAAAGATTGATTTTTCTCTAACTAAAAATGGTGGGATAAGACTAATACATGTCTTAGGACAAAGGGCTAAAGAAGAACAAATTGAAACAGAAAAATACAGTTTTCCAAAAGATGTAAACCTTTTTCGATTGATAATATATTCGCTTTCACTTGACCAACAGCTAAGGATTGAATTTGATAAATGCATGGTAGATGACTCCTTTGTTGAAAGATTTAAAAACATGTCTAAAAATGAATTGAAAAGTTTCTTAAAAAGTAGAGCACAATTTTTTGAAGCTGAAAATAAAGCAGAACTGGAAAAAATTCAGAAAGAAAAAAATGATTTATTGAGATTAGAAAAAAATAAGAAAAAAAGTAGCAAATTAACTGATGAAGAAAAAAATCTTGTTGCTGAAGCTCAAAAAAAGCATCAAGTAGGAAAAAAGGCAGTAAAAGTTAAAACCGAAATTGATATTGAGCAGGAAAGAAAAAACAGACTAGAAGTTGAGCGACAGAGAAACTATTTAAAATATGGAATTTCTGAGACAAATAAAGAGCAATATTTAAGATTACAGAAAAAACAGCAATTAAAAGAAGAAGCCAAAATTGAAGAGAAAAAACATACTTTCAAATTACGTATCGAAAGCAGAAAAGAGTTTGTAGGAAATTACTCAGAAGGAGAAGTCTTACATGGAATTATTACAAAAGTTCTTCACTTTGGTTGTTTTGTAGATATTGGTCAATCAGATGGTTTTATAAATACTTCAAAACTTAGTGATAGTGATAAGAAAAAGTTTTCTAAAAAGCTAACAAGAGGAACAAGAATTAAATGTGAGATTGTAAATATTGATTATGTTAAAAAAAATATAGATTTAGTTCCGACTACAAAAAACCTCACAAAATCTGCAATACATCAAAAAAACACAACTACTTCTGAAAATAAATTGAAGAAATCAACACCAATAGATAAAGAAGTCGTTAAACAAAAAAAAGAAAAAGAGAGAGTGGATACTGTAATTGATAGTATTTTAGAAGCTGGTGGAAGTGATGCGCTTAAGTTTTTTATAAGATTTATTAGCAAAAATATAAAAGAAAATGGCAATGAGTGGTCAATATCAGTACCAAAAAATAAAAAAAACACTATTAGGCTCAACAATAATGGGCTTGAAGGCGCCTATATAAATGATATAGGGCTTATGGTTGTCCTACTTAGTCCGGATGGAAAATCTTCTGCTGACCTAAAACATCTTATTGATAGACATGTTTCTGTAAAAGACAGGCAGGGAAAATATACAAAAGTACCAAAAGCAGTTCCTCTATTTCTAACTTTTTCACAGACGCAAGGCAAGAAAAAACTTTTGTATAGTGGTTATTGTGAATTTTTTAAAGAAGCCGTGCTAACTGGCACTAATAAATGGAAGAATGCTCACTCAGAATATGCAATTAAACAACTGACTAAATTGTCATCTTTAGAATTAGTCCAGCCTGATTATATAAAGTAAAAAAATATTCTAATTTAAACTTTAATTTTCTGTCTTTCGATCATACTAATTTATATATGATGGAAAAAAACATATGACAAAACCACTAATTAAATGGTCAGGTAGAAAATCATATCTAACTCCATATGTGGATGAGTATTTAATAAAATTAAATAGAACACAATTTACATATTACGAACCATTTATGGGCTCTGGTGCTATCTTTTTTCACTTAGCTAATCAAAACAAAATAAAAACTGCTCATTTAAATGATATTCTTACAGAATTAATTTTTGTATACAATACAATAGAAAGTACAGGCATCCAAAGCTTTATGGAGAATATTACGAAAGAAATTAATCGTTACTCTTTTCATAAAAATGGTAGAAAAAGAAATTACCAATCTAAAACTATACTCTTTAAAGACTGGAAAGATGAATTCAACTCATTAATAAGCCCAGACAAAATCAATAAACTTAACAGAAAAAATAAAATCAGATTATCAATATTGTTTTTTTTACTTAATTATTCATGTTTCAATGGTGTATATAGAAAAAATCCAAAAGGATTGTTTAATGTACCTCACGGGAGAGCAGTCACAAAAAAAGGAATTAAAGATAATAACATTTCAATACCAGATATAACAATTTTTAAAGACGCTAAAAAATATTTTAAAAGCACAAATGTGACTTTTAGTTCGACAAATTTTAAAAATGCATTAAAAAATGTAAAAAAAGGAGATTTAGTCTACTTAGATCCGCCATATTATGACAGTGTGAATTACTATAATGAAATAGATTTTACCCATGAAAATCAAAAAGAATTGAGAGATGAAATGATACGATTAGCAGAACTAGGAGCTCATATAATGATGTCTAATAGTAAATCAAGAGAATGTAAGGAGTTATTCAACTCTCCTCATTTTGAAATTAAAGAGATTCCAGTAACAAGAACCATACAAAGGAAAAAGAAAGCAAATCATCAATACAAAGAAGATAAAAAGGAATTATTTATTACATCATGTCTTTAAAAGTTGTTGAATTATTTGCCGGAGTTGGAGGTTTTCGACTTGGGTTGGAGAAAAATAAAAACTATAAAGTCGTATGGAGTAACCAGTGGGAACCGTTAACAAAAGCCCAACATGCATCAATGGTGTACAAAGAGCGATTTAAAACCTCAGAAGAAGAACATAGTGATAAGGATATCTTTACTGTAGAAACCAAAGATATACCAAATCATGATTTACTAGCTGGAGGATTTCCCTGTCAGGATTACTCAGTAGCAACAACTTTAAAAAACTCAAAAGGATTGATAGGTAAAAAAGGTGTTTTGTGGTGGGCAATTCATAGAATATTAGACGAAAAAGGAAGTAAAAGACCCAAATACTTATTTTTAGAAAATGTAGATCGCTTATTAAAATCACCTTCCACCCAACGAGGCAGAGATTTTGCTGTTATGTTGAAAAGCCTTGATGAACTTGGTTATGCAGTTGAGTGGCGAGTAATCAATGCAGCAGATTATGGTATGCCACAAAAGAGACATCGAATTTATTTTCTCGGGTACCATAAATCAACAAAAATCTATAAAGAGTTAAAAAATTCTGAAAAACCTGCTTGGTTGTTAAAACTTGGTGTTTTGGCAAAAGCATTTAAGGTAAAGCAGGTAGAGCCAGAAACAACTTTCGAATTAAATGGTTCATTAGATGAAATCTCAAAATCATTTAATAAAAACAGTAATCTTTCGCCATTTTTGAATACAGGATTAATGATAAATGGCCAAGTTATGACTCTTAAATCAAACGCAGTTTACAAAGGTAAGCAAACACTATTAAAAGACATCGTTCAGACAAAAGGTATAGATAATTCATTTTATCTAACAAGTAATGAGTTAAAGGACTGGAAGTATCTAAAAGGTGCAAAAAAAATCGAAAGAACGGATTCGAAAGGTTTTGTATATACGTACTCAGAAGGATCGATGAGTTTTCCAGACAGTTTAGAAAAACCATCAAGAACTATTATTACTGGAGAGGGAGGCCAAGCCCCATCAAGATTTAAACATGTAATCAAACAGAGAAATAAATATAGAAGATTAACTCCTGTTGAACTTGAAAGGTTGAACATGTTCCCAGATAATCACACAAAACTTGATGGTATTACAGATTCAAAAAGAGCTTTTTTTATGGGAAACGCATTAGTTGTTGGCGTTATAGAAAAAATCGGAAGTACTCTTTTAAAATCTATTGACTAGTTAACTCGACAGGCATCTTAGTTTTTTTATCAATATAAAAGGTTTCTAAGCCCTCTAGTCCAATAATTATCATTGGGCATCTAATAAAAAAGCTATATGGTTTAAGAAGCTCAACAAAATCATCAAAGGTTCCAGTAGCACTATCAAAATTGCCTGACTTTTTAAGTTCTTTAGTAGCAGTTATGATGACACCAATTTGTGAGATATATTCCTTTTCCAACATGTCATTTCCTTCAGTTGAAAGGACTGCTTTTAACATATTATGTGGAACAGCCTCTCTGTGATTAAATGCAACCTCTATACATATATCATTCTTTGCAAAATCTAATCTCCACGCACTAGCTTCGTAATCTGGGTTTTTAAAAATTTTAGGTTCTTTTTGCCATCCTTGTTTTTCTAAATTTTCTCGTATAAAAAAATTTAAAGCATCAGAAATACTTTTTCTATAATTCTTCTTCCCTGAAGCCTCTTCTTCTCTCTTTTGTTTAAGAAAATATTCTAAGAGTTGTTTTTCTTCAATTTTATCTAAGGCATTTAATATTTCTTCATAATCAGGTTTTAGATTTGGCTCATTAACAATCGATCCCGCACCACGATGATGTTCAATCCGTATTTTCATTTTTCTTTTCTCACAACTGGAATTTCTCCCGTTAAGTTATCTAAATTCCTTTGATACTCTGATTCTTTCTCCCTAATAACAGCGCCATTTGGATTGGTAATCATCCTATCAAACTGTGGAATATCATGCTCTTTATACCAAGTTGGAGGCTTTCCTCTTCTAGGCTCAGCATCTTTGGGACCTGCTTTAGATTCTCTTATCCACCCCTCAACATTGGTGAGTTTCTCTCTAAAGTTTGCAGGATCTAACTCTACCTCCCAAATAATCTCATAAATATCCTGGATTTGGC
>JGI10211J34971_10003167_pt1 | contig 13247 bp, 13 predicted proteins | sample Etolagsediment_FD_34971 | JGI IMG/M metagenome (IMG submission 34971) | reverse complement strand
ACGGCTCGTGAGGGGATCTCTCTGCTTGAAGCGAGTTACATCGCCTTTCGACCTCCTCCATACCACGCAAACATCGGTAAACGCCTCGTGAAGTCGCCAAAAGCTTTCTGAACACCGGACGACGGCCTCCGGTCTCTTTCTACCGCGACATACTCCCAATCCCTGCTCGCCGGTCTTGACCGCTTTCGGGAATCACTCTCCGTTGTCGAGCGAATTCTACCGGCAATCCTTGTGTATGAAGGTATCGATTCCGTTTGACGCGTGTCGGAGAATATGACATCTTACCTACCGATCGGTAAGTAAGGAGTACAGATGGGCATAACGGACACGAAAACTGAGCGGATAACCGGATTTGATTTTGCGCGGGCACTGGCCATTCTGGGCATGATGCTGGTGAATTACCGGCTCGTATTCACGATGGAACGGGTGACCTGGCCGGGACCGGCCGGCGCGATCGCCCTCCTGGAAGGCCGGGCTGCCGCGGTGTTCCTCCTCCTCGCGGGCATCGGTATCAGCCTCATGAGCGGCGGCACGCGTCCGCTCGACCTCGTCCAGGAGCAACGGAAGCTCCGCACCACCCTCGTGCGGCGGGCCCTCTTCCTCTTTGTGCTGGGGATGGTTCTCTACACCGCATTTGAGTGGACCGCCGACATCCTCCACTACTACGGCGTATTTATGGTAGTGCTCGCCACAGTCCTGTTCGCGCAACGAAGAAGCATCATCCTTCTCATCCTCGGACTCCTGGCGGTCTCAACGGTGATGCAGCTCCTTCTGGACTACACCGCCGGCTGGACCGCTGATTTCATGGCCTATCATGACTTCTTCACCCTCAGGGGATTCCTTCGTCATACCCTCTTTAACGGGTATCACCCGCTCTTTCCGTGGATCGCCTTCATGCTCATCGGCATTCTTCTGGGACGGACCGATTTCAACGACCTCGCGACGGTACGGCGGCGGCTTCTTCTTTCCGCGGGCGCGGCTCTGCTGATCGAAGCGGTATCACGCATCCTGATCCATCTCGCGGGAGGTACGGAAACGGCTATCTACCTTTTTGACACCAAACCGATGAACCCCACCGCGTTTTATGTTGCCGCCGCGGCAGCCTGGGGAACGGCGTTTATCTACCTGTGCAGGCTCCTGCAGGAGTGGGTAAAGCGTCAGCGAATCAATCGACTCTACCAGTCGATCGTGCAGACCGGACAGATGGCTCTGACGCACTATGTTCTCCATTCGGTGGTTGTACTGGGAGTTTTCTATACCGTGGACGAACTGGCATACCGGGACGAATGGTTTGTGGTCCTCCTTTCAGCGGGAGTGTTTCTGGGAATGGTGCTCTTTTCCGTTCTCTGGCTTAAAAAATTCAGACGGGGTCCGCTGGAATTAGTCATGCGGAGAATAGCCGGATAAGATGGCCACAACCTACGAAACGATCCTGACTGCCGCGTACACAATGTTCGCGCAGGAGGGATTCGAAAAGACGTCACTCGCCCGCATTGCCGAGCGTGTCGGCATCTCGAAACCGGCCCTTTTCTACCACTTCAGATCAAAAGAGCAGCTCTTCGAGGTGCTCTTCGGCATCATCGTCGAGAGAATACGAGCGGACACGCGGGTTGACTTCAGCGATGTTACCGCTGACCGGTTTCGCGATACGCTGATCGGACTCGGCCTTGAAGATATCCGGGCGCTGCGGGATGACCCGACACTTGGTCCTGCGCTCATGCAGTTCTCCCTGCTGGGGCTGCGGAACGAAACGATCGCCGCGCTGAACCGAGAAGTGGAGATGTGCACCCGCCGGAAATTCGAGGGTATCGTCGAGCACGGGCTAAATATCGGGTGCATACCTTCCGATTCTCCTACCGCTTCCCTGGGAATACTCTGCGCAATAGTCAGCACGGGTATTTCTGAAGAGATGATACGGCACCCGGACGGGGAGTACGAAAATCTCTGGGAAACCTTCGTCACGGGGATGTTTCCGTAACCGTCTGCTGAACACGTTTCGTCCTGAACGGATCCAGATCCTCGCCGTAGAGATTCCGGATCGTGAATCCCGGAGCGGTCACCGGGTTCCGGCCATCTGACATTTCTCCGGTCAAAATTGTGCTATAGGGCGGGATATCGGCATTTTGATCGTACAATCATTCAGAAGGGCGCGACTTTTCTCGATTGTGCGTATACCCCGTTCCTCTGAGAATCACTCTATCATCTGGACGGAGAAGGATATGAGGAACTGGCATGAAGGCCTGAAGGGGAAAACGGTTATTATTACCGGCGGAAGCAAGGGAATCGGGAAAGGGTGTGCGCAGGTATTCTGTGACGCCGGGGCGAACGTGGTCATTTGCTCAAGAAACAAGGAGCAAGGAGAAACAACGGCATCCGAGATTGCGGGACGGACAGGCGGAGACTGTCGGTTTTTTCGGGCAGACGTCTCCCGCGAGGAAGAAGTTATCGCATTGGTCGATTTCACGATCGATGTACACGGACAGCTGGACTGCCTCATCAACAACGCCGGATACTATATGGAAGAAAAACCGATTGACGAAATGACGATGCAGGATATGCAGGGCATTTTCGATGTGAATTTTTTCGGCCAGTTCTTCTGCTGCAAGCACTCATTGCCCTACCTGCGAAAGAGCCGAGGGAACATTATCAATGTGGGGAGTGTGGTATACGTTACCGGGCAGGAAGGCGCCATAGGGTACTGTGCTACAAAAGGCGCAATAGCGGCGTTCACTCGTACTCTGGCTATCGATGAATCAAAAAACGGAGTACGCGTAAACGCCATCCTCCCCGGTCACATCAACACCGAGTTGTATTACGAAAACAAAAAGCGATCGAAAGACCCGGGCGCGTTCGAGGAGTATTCCAACCACGTTCAGTGGATGGAACGGGGCGGCGAATCGGAGGAAATCGGAAAAGCGTGCTATTTCCTTGCGAGCGGCCTGGGTAGTTTCGTGACGGGGATCGAGTTACTGGTAACCGGCGGATACGAGATAGGCGAAGGGTACAAAACACGACGAATGGACTGGGGCGACAGAATCAAAATCGCTGAATAACATTTCGGACAGGAGGAAAGGGATGAAAACGATTAAGGGACCAGCGTTATTTCTTGCGCAGTTTGCCGGGGATGCAGCCCCGTACAACAGCCTCGAAAACATGGCAAAATGGGCGGCCGGTCTGGGGTACAAGGCTATCCAGATACCGACGTGGGATCCACGGCTGATCGACATGAAAAAAGCGTCGGAATCTCAGGCGTATTGTGACGATCTGAACGCTACCGTACGGAAACACGGATTGGTTATCTCTGATCTTGCCTCTCATCTGGCTGGTCAACTCGTAGCGGTCAACCCCGCCTACGACGTCGCGTTCGCGGGATTCGGCCCACCCGAGGTTGCCGGCAAACCGAAAGAACGATACGCATTTGCCATGAAGCAGCTGGAAATGACGGCAATCGCGTGTCGACGACTGGGATTGAAAGCGGCGGCAGCTTTTTCCGGAGGATTCGCGTGGCCGTTTGTGTACCCCTGGCCGCAAAGAGCCGCAGGTCTCGTCGAAAAAGCGTTCGACGAACTGGCGAAGCTCTGGATACCCATCCTCGATATCTTTGATCGGGAAGGGGTGGACTGTTGCTACGAAATAATGGCCGGCGAGGACTTGCACGATGGCGTAACCTTCGAAAAATTCCTGGAGCTCACCGGGAACCATCCCCGTTGTAAGATGCTGTACGACCCCAGCCACCTGATCATGCAGGGAATCGACTACCTGGGTTATATCGACAACTACCACGACCACATCAGGATGTTTCACGTCAAAGACGCCGAGGTGAACCTGACATCGAAATCGGGTTTCTACGGAGGGTTCCAGGACTGGCTCGAGCGGCCCGGACGCACCCGCAGCCTGGGCGACGGCCAGGTCGATTTCAAGGGCATTTTCTCGAAAATGGCGGAATACGATTATGACGGTTGGGCCGTCCTGGAGTGGGAATGCGTCCTGAAACATCCCGAAGACGGTGCCCGGGAAGGTGCGAAGTTTATTCAGGATCATATCATTCGGGTTACGGACAAAGCCTTCGACGACTTTGCCGGCAGTAAAACCGATGAAAAGATTCTGAACGCGATGCTCGGTCTGAAGAAGTGAGGACTTGAACATGATTGAAGGTGCAAAGATCGAAAACGCCACTCCCCGGCTCCGCCTGGGAATGGTAGGTGGTGGTCCGGGAGCGTTTATCGGAGCCGTTCACATGACTGCGGCACGGCTGGACAACCGATACAATCTGGTTGCCGGATGCTTTTCGTCAGATTCGGCAAAAACAAAAGAGGTCGCCCCCTCGTACTACGTCCAACCGGACCGGGCGTATAAGAGTTACCAGGAAATGGCGCAGAAAGAGTCCCAACGGGAAGATGGAATTGAAGTCGTCACGGTGGTCACGCCGAATCATCTTCATCACCCCGTGTGTAAAGCGTTTCTGGAGGCGGGCATCGATGTTATCAGCGACAAACCGTTAACGACCAATGTGAAGGACGCCCTTGACCTCGTGGAAACGGTGAAACGGACGGGACGAATATTTGGCCTCACGCACGAATACACCGGTTTCGTAGCGGTACGACAGGCACGGGAGATGGTACGCAAGGGAATGCTCGGGAAAATACGGATTGTCCAGATCGAGTATCCCCAGGAATGGCTCTCCACGCGTCTTGAAGCAGCCGGAGCAAAACAGGCGGTCTGGCGAACCGATCCGAAACAATCCGGAATTGCAGCCGCACTCGCCGATATCGGTACGCACGGAATTCACGCGGCACGGTACATCACCGGACTCGAAGTATCGGAAGTGTTCGCCGACCTGACCACCTTTGTCGAGGGAAGGCCCCTGGAAGACAATGCCCATGTCCTGTTGCGGTACGACAGCGGTGCGCGTGGGATGCTTTGGGCCAGCCAGTGCGCGCCGGGGGCAGAGAACGACTGTCGGGTACGTATTTTTGGAGAAACAGGCAGCCTGGACTGGAGACTCCGGTGGCCGAACGAGATGACCTACAGTCCGCTTGACGGAAATCATCAGATATTCAGCCGCGGACGCGGAGCGATGGAGCCGTTGGCGGCTTTTGCAAACCGGATTCCCAGCGGCCATGCCGACGGGTTACACGACGCGTTCGGGATCATTTATCGGGATATCGCAGATGCGATCGTCGAAAAACGATACGGGATCAAAGCCAACCCGCTGAGCAAAACGTATCCGACCGTAGAGGAAGGCGCACGGATGATGAAGTTCATAGAAGCGTGCGTCGAATCCAGTAAAACCGGCAAATGGACAAACGCGCTGTTAAAACTGTAAGCGGTCTCGTCGTTGACGCAACGGTACACAACCCTCGGGATTCCGAGGGTTGTTTTTTTTCGAACGCGCTATATATCTCCGGCGAAATAGTTTCCGGGAAGTCCTCCGGTCTTCACGCGAACGCGGAAGAGCCCTCCCGCTTCGGGAAACCGCCGGAGTTCCTCTTCGGTCGTCTGTACCCTGGCCGTAGTGATGTATAGATCCCGGAGCTCGTCGCCACCAAATGCACAACACGTTACGTTTTTGGCGGGTACGATGATCTCTTCCAGTTTGTCTCCCGAGGCAGGATTCCACCGGGATATCCGCCCTCCGGCGTAGTGGCCAATCCACAACATCCCGTCTTCATCGACGGCCATCCCGTCGGGCACTCCCTCGCCGGCCGGGAAATTCACGACGGCACGACGGTTTGAAAGCGCTCCCGATCCGGATTCGTAGTCAAACGCGTCCACCCGCATTGTGGGGGTATCGATGTAATAAAAGGTCGAGTCGTCAGGGCTCCACGCCAGACCATTGGACAGCGTAACCCCGTCAACCGCCTTTGAGACGGTGAGATCCGGGTTCATACGATACAACGCACCGGTAGGTTCGAAGTCGCAGACACCGCCGTTCTCGTCCATTGACATGCTTCCCGACCAGAACCGGCCCGAATGATCGACCTTCCCGTCGTTAAACCTGTTTCGTTCGATCGCCTTTTCGGGATTAGCGAGCAGGGTGAACGTTTCCGTTTCAAGGTTCAGCGAATAAAAGCCATCCTGGAGCGAAACCACAAGGTTACCGTTTTGCGCCGGCGCAACGCAGCCGACATAGGTACCTGCGTCGATTGCGCGGTTTTTCCCGGTTTCCGGGTCAAAAACGAATACTTTGCACCCGAACCCGTCAATCCAATAGAGTAACTTCCTTTTCCAGTCCCAGAAAGGTCCCTCTCCCAACACTGCACGTTGTGCTACCACCAGCTCAACCGATTCCATCAGATTCTCCCCCGTTTTTGCTACGATCGATCCGGATATCCACTTACTTTCATGATTTCTTTGACATTGTCCCGGGTAACCGCTATGGGTTGTTTTTTATGATACGGGATGTTCTTCAACCCGTTAAAAATACTCCAGTGGGTAACGATCTCCTTTCCTTTGGCCAGCCTGATCGCGTAGTCGGCCGCCTGGCTTGCCAAGGATTCAAACGACGTATATACGGTCATGAGCTGTGTTCCATCCATCGTACGTTTGATGCCCGAAAAATCCGCGTCGTGGCCCGTTACCTTCGTGGTTCCTGCGAGATTGTAGCGCCCTAATACCTGGATTACCGCCTCCGCGAGGGTGTCATTACCGCAAATAACCGCATCGATGTTGTTTCCCTGTGTAATGATCCGTTCGAGACCCTCGACGGCGTCCGACGGCTGCCAGTCGTGCGCCCAGATCTCGTCGATGATTCGAATCCGCTCGTTCTGAATGGACTCCTGCAGGATATTCTTGATTCCCTGGTTGTACATCTGACTGTTGTAATCGCCGGCCGATCCATTTACGATCACGTAGTTACCGGTAGGGACTTCGTCGATAATCGTTTCCGCCATCAATTCGCCGATCCGGATTCCGTCGAACGCGATGTACATATCTATGTCGGCGTTCATGATAAGGCGACAATACGAAATAACCCGTACTTTTCTGGATTTCGCATCTTCGATAACCCGCGCCATGCGCTCGGAGTTCTGGGTGATAATCACCAGGACATCAATACCTTTCTCTAGAAGCGCGTATACTTGTTGGATCTGTTTCTCGCAGTTGTTGTCGGCGACCCTGATAAAAACCTCCGCGTTTAATTCCGACGCTCTCCCCACAAACGCTTCCTTGTCTTTTTTCCATCGGTCTTCGTAAACACTCGCAAGGGAAAGGCCGATTCGAACGGAGTGCGGCATTTCAGTTTCATCCTCTTCGAGTCCCGGAACCGTATACACGCCGCTTCCCGGTTCCCAACCCACTTCCTCATCTCTGAACTGGGTCGGAGAAACCCCTACAACCTTTTTAAACAGTCGACTGAAATAGTTCGGGTCCGTATAACCGATGCGAAAACACACCTCTTTCATGGTAAAACAACCGCATTTCAGCAGTTCCTTCGCTTTTTCCAATCGGACCGAAGTAAGGAACTGGATAAAACTCGTTTCCGTTTCGTCTTTGAATATCTTACTGAGGTAGTGAGGACTGATATTCACGTTTCTGGCAACCAGACTCAAATTGATCTCTTCAGCGTATTTTTCCTGGACGAATGCCTTGATTTTTTTGATCAACGCACTTTCATGGGATGATTTCTTGTTGCGGATGAAACCTACCGCGGTTCGAATCCTTCTGCAGAACCAGCCCCGTATTTCCGGCACCAGCGAGACACCAATCGTGATGGCGGAATCGTCATGACTCACAAGAGAATCGTCGGCGCTATCGCCATATTCCCGAAGCAATCGATTCAGCAGGACATCCAGTTCGGTGATTTTGGCTCGGAATGTCTCGATATTTTTCCCGTACTCTTCCAACAGCCAGCTGAATACGTAGTCAAAATCCTGAAGCGCTTCATCCTCCCGCGCGAGAGCGATATTTCGCAACATCTGCTTTTCCCGTACGACCGGATAACTCCTTTTTGACAAGGCTTTCTGCTCAAGATCCATAATATGCTGCAGATCGCTGCCGTCATTGTAGTGAATGGCTTTCAATGATTCTTCGTACGAAAGAACGACGTTTTCTATTCCGTTGAAACATCGTCCGATTCCGATAAGTACCGGCGGTACACCCACCTGCTCCGAGATTTTACGCTTTATGTATTTGCCCAGTTCGATCGCCGTTATCCGCTGGTTGTATTCATTCTCTGTGTTGGCACATGGGACGAAAACCACAATACGATTGACCGTCAACGCCGTTATAATGCACCGATACCGAATCCGCACGGCTTCAAAAACCGGGTCGAAAACCGGCGAGTTCTTGAAGCCCAGCGAGAACCCACGCGGTGATAGTTCCGTTTCGGACCGTTCGGTTTCGCGCAGCTCCACCGTAATGATATAACCGCCGTTCTCGTTGATATCGAGAATTTCACGGTACTTCGCCAGATCGTCCGCGCCGGCATCGGACAGGAGAAGTGCGTTGATAAAACTGCCTTCCAAAACCGGCAGAACGGCATGAAATTTTTCGCGTAATAAAAGCTGGTCTTTTCTTCGTCCTCTACTGGTCTCAATTGCAAGCAGCAACCGGTTTATCAAACCGATCACGTCATCCTTGTTCACCGGTTTCAGGAGGTATTCCTTGACGCCAAGTTGAATCGCTTCCTTCGCAAAATCAAACGCCTCGTACGCGGTAACAAATACGATATTGACCTCTTTATGGCGCTCTCGTATCTCTTTCGACGCGTCTATTCCGTTAATGCCCGGCATCTTGAGGTCGATGAAAATAATATCGAACTTCGTTTCATCGGCTTCGCCGATCGCGTCCCGGCCACTTTTTGCCGTATGCAACTCTATACGGTCGCGAAAATTGTTTTCGATGATAAAGCGCATCGAATCCAGCACCACTTGTTCGTCATCGACAACCAGCATTCTGTACATATCTATCGTTCCACCAGGGAAATGGCCGGGAGAGAGAGTATTACCCTCGTACCATTCCCGACCGAGCTTTCGATGTTGACAATGTCCGACGCGCGATAAAAAAGACGCAACCTTCGGATTACATTTTTTAGTCCGATTCCTGTGGCGTGACCGTCCTCCTCATGCAGGGAACCGTTTGTCGAGGAGATGCTCAACGCTTCACGAATAAGCTCCGAACTCATTCCCGCTCCGTTGTCTTCGATGACGACACGAACCGTGTCGGTATCGTTGGAGATCCGTAGCGTGATCCCGACGCCGGACCGGGAATCGCCGATACCGTGAACACACGCATTCTCGATGAGTGGCTGAAATACCAGCGCCGGCATCTCGATGTTATTTACGTCCTGATCAATATCAAACAGTACCTGAATCCAGTCGCCGTAGCGAGCTTTCAGCAGATAGATATAGGAGCGCACATTTTCCAGCTCTTCTTTGATTGTTGATGTCTGATCGATTTTTTTCAAATTGTATCTGAGAAGCTTCGAAAAATTATCGAGGAATTCAGAGGTTTTTTCCGCTCCTTCCATCATCGCGATTTGCTGAACGGCGTTGAGCGTATTGAATATGAAATGGGGATTGATCTGAAACTGGAGCGCATTCAGTTCGGCTTTTCTCAGAGATTTTTGCAGGCGCGATATCTCTGATTCCAGCTCGGCGATTCTATTGTCCGGACTATCCGGTCGCTCGTTCAATTCGTGATCTCCAGGAACAGCAGCGATTTCAAGAGTACTATATCATCGACCGGGGTCGAGCAGGGTTTTAAAACCTTCCCGTCGCAAAACCGTGGAAAACGCGTTCTCCCATTCGCTCAACGGAAGTATCCCGCTGATGTACTGACTGAGGCGCAGCTGCCCCGAAACCATGAGAGAAATTGCCCGTTCCCAGGAGCTCATTTTCGTACCAAAACTTGTTTTGACCTCGATTTCCTTCACCAGGACTTTGTCGAAGTCAACCGACACGTTTCTCCCGAACAACCCGACCTGAACATATTGACCCTGTTTTCGCAACAGGTTGATACATTGATTCACTGCAGCTTCCGCGCCGGAACACTCGTACGCGACGTCAAAACCGTTTTCGCCGATCATAGCCAGTACAGCTGCCACCGCATCCTCGTCGTTGTATACGAACGCTCGTTTCGCACCGTTCATTTCAGCCAGTTTCAGACGATCCGAATCGGACTCTCCACCGGACACAAATACCTCGGCGCCTGCACTTCGTGCGATCTGGAGCGCCAACTGACCGATTGTGCCGGGACCGGTGACAAGAACCCGGTCTCCCGCGCAAACGCGGGAGCGTTCCAGTACGCTTCGGACTACACACGCCGCCGGTTCCAGGAGCGTTGCCTCCTCAAGAGAGAACGCTTCCGGAATACGGATTACCGCAGCTTCCGGGACGACCATATATTCCGCAAAAGCACCGTCCATTCCGGAACCGATCGATTTCCTTGCCTCGCAAAGCATTATCAGCCCTTCACGGCAATATCGGCAGTGGCCGCACGTTTCCGCTGCCGTTAAAGAGACAACCCTGTCTCCCGGGGAGAAGCGGGTCACGGATGGACCGCAGTCAACAACAGTCCCGCTGAATTCGTGTCCGAGGATAACCGGCGGCGAGACGGGGTATTCGTCCTTGAAAATATGAATGTCAGTTCCGCAGATGCCGGCAGTGTGTATCTGTATCTTAACCTGGNCTTCTTTCGCCTGCGGTTCAGCGACTTCCATAAGCCGCGTACCGCTGACGCCGGGACCGGTTTTCACCAACGCGTTCATTCCTGATACTGTGTATCGATCGACACCGTTTTTCTATTGACGATTTCTTGTTGGTTCTGGCATTTTTCTCCCGCTTTTCTCCCACGCTCTGAATCGGGATTCGTATAGCATTATTTTCCGATTCAATTCTGCTACCCTGGTTCTCGATAGTCGGCAGCGTTAGCCGACAGCGGCGGAGACGCAGGCCGGTTCCCTTCCATCGCCTATTTTGACGATACGTCGCTCACCCTCTGCTACGCGTGGTGGGGCGTGCACCCGATCCCGTGACGTCCTATACTGGTAAAAAACGTGGAGGCTGCAATTGATCATACGCGAAACCGGATTCCTCAATGTCCTGGCCGATTTTTCGTTCAGCGAGAAAGAGCTTGTTATCAACCCGAACGACGGATTCGACCTGGGATTGATGCAAACGGAGGCAACGGTGCTCCTGTTCGTGGGCGGCGGGCCGGATGTCTTTGACGATACCAATGCGCAATCGATTCCCGCGCGGGTGGTACAGAAAAACGAATGCCGGCTCGGAACGGTCGAAATGAGCCTGAAGCATTCCAAAACGCTGGATAACGCGCGGAAAGTCCGCCTTCACCTTGCCGAGAGCGAACCGTACCCGAAGCTTCTGATATACCCGGGATAACTGCCGCAAACTTGTTCCATTTCCTTGCTTCCACGAAAGTCCCGGTAGTATTTTGGGTGTCAAGAGAAGGAGAACAGCATGGCTGCGTATCAGGAAAACAGTGAATATCTGGAAGCAATGGGACTGTATCTGTCCGGGGACTGGAAGGAGGCGGATCAGGCGTTCGCCGTTCTTGACGCGAAGTTTGCGGGCGAGGCGTTCCTGAAACTCCTGCGGGGGAATATCTCCTATTCGATGGGAAAACTGGACGATGCGGTTCGTCACTATGAGGATGCGGTTGCCCTGCGGCCGGAATTCGGCAGTGCCTACTACAAGCTGGGCGTCTGTCTCTACCGGATGGGCAAACTCAACGCGGCGCTTGCAGCGTTTACCAGCGTACAGAAGACCGGAAGTCAGTCTCACGCCATGGCAAGCTATTTTGTGGGGCTCATCAATCTCTTCCTGGGAAAGGACGACAAAGCCGCTCAGGCGTTTGCCGAGTTTCATACGCTCTCACCCGAGTCTACGATCGCCGATTTCTACCTGGCGCAGCTGAAAATCAAGCGAAAAGAGTTCAAAGAGGCGAAGGAACTTCTCACCCGGCTCGTTTCGGAGACTCCGGACTTCGCGGAAGTCCATTATATGCTCGGAACGGTACAATACGGGTTGCACAACAACACAGAAGCGATACAATGTTTTCAGCGTGCTCTGGACATCAATCCTGACGATGAGCGAAGCAAAACCAAACTCACACTGCTCACCGATGTGCAGTGGCCATAGGGAGACAAAGACATGAAGAAGTACGTTTGCGACATGTGCGGCTACATTTATGACCCCGCCGAGGGAGATCCCGACAGCGACATCGCGCCGGGAACCTCATTCGAGGACCTTCCGGAAGACTGGGTCTGCCCGGTGTGCGGAGCCGAAAAAGACGAGTTCAGCCCGGAAGACGACTGAACCCGTACACGATCGAAAAATATGGAATCGGGCTGCCTGTCGGGCGGCCCGTTCTTTTTCCGGCGCTACATTGCCAGTCCACCGCCTACGGTAACCACTTCTCCGGTGATATACGATGACATGTCGGAACCCAGAAAGACGCAAAGCTGAGCGACCTCTTCGGGGACGCCGATACGATTCATCGGGATTTGCGCGGTGAGCGCCTCGCGCTGCTGGTCGTTCAGTGACGCGGTCATATCGGTTTCGATGAACCCCGGAGCCACCGCGTTTACGCGCACGTTCCGTCCGGCAACTTCGCGGGCAAGGCTCTTTGTCAGGCCAATCAGTCCCGCTTTGCTGGCCGAGTAGTTCGCCTGGCCTCCGTTCCCGATCTTTCCCACTACGGACGACATGTTGATAATCGATCCCGTACGCCGCTTGATCATATGCCGGACAACCTCCCGCGAGAGGTAGAAGGCGCTTTTCAAATTCACGTTCATTACGTAGTCCCAGTCTTCACTCTTCATGCGCATGATCAGTCCGTCTCTGGTAACCCCCGCGTTGTTGACCAGAATATCCACGCCATCGTTTTCCCGAAGGATTCCCTCGATCGCCGCGTTCACCGCCGCTTCGTCTGAAACATCGCACTGGGTATAGATCGCCGCCGTCGGCTCTCCGGCGGAACGCGAAAGCGCGTATACTTTCGCTCCGTGGGCAAGAAACTGATCCGCGACCGCTTTCCCGATTCCCCGGGACCCGCCCGTTACAATTGCTACTTTTCCCGATAACATCATGGCTCACGGTACTCGCAGGTACGAATAGGGTCAAGTAGTCGGTTGACGACCGACTAAAAATACGGGCATTCTTGCAGAAATGAAAGCAGCAATCAAATCCGTCGGGGCGTACCTCCCGGCAAAACGGGTTCATAACGATGATCTTGCAAAGATCATGGATACATCGGACGAATGGATTTTCAGCAGAACCGGCATCCGA
>JGI10211J34971_10003164_pt1 | contig 13254 bp, 16 predicted proteins | sample Etolagsediment_FD_34971 | JGI IMG/M metagenome (IMG submission 34971) | reverse complement strand
TTTTTCCGATCCATCAGATGATAAACGTAGACCCCAGGCATCACGTGGGCTTGATACCCGGCATTGAACAGGGCCTCGCAATAGGCGCTGTCCACGTGAAAGCCTTTGTCTTCAGGGAATCCCCCCACCTTCTCCCATGCCTCTTTATGGGTCAGAATCCAGAACCCGGTATAGCCCAGTCCATCATGATGAACCGTACTGCTGCCATGGTCTTTCCAGACCCTCTCAGCCCAATGGATATGGTCGATCAGGTTGTCGCTTCCCTCGGGGCACCCTTGGGATTTCTGCATGGCACACGGGGTCCGGTTGGTAACGGCAGAGATCCAGCCCGCCCTGTGGCCCAGCTTGGTCACAGCATCCAAGGCCGCTTCGTACCAGTTGGCACATGCCAGAAAGAGGTCGTGGTCCAATATGAGCACCCAGTCAGAGGCGTGTTCCATGGCCCGGTTGTACGCCTTCCCAGACCGCTTACAGGGCTCGTAGGGGATGACAACTTCTATAAAGGGATGATCGCTCATTATCCTCTCGACAATACGGTCAAGCCGTTGTTGTTGGGGTAGTGCTCCACCTCGAACCATTCATCTGGGTGAGCGTCGCAAAATTCTTTTACCGCTTGCCGAAGACCTGGAGACGTCCCGTCTTCTCCTGTATCACCGAATGTTTCCGTGTCATGCAGCGCAATGCAGTAACTCACCTTGCCTGCATGTCTTTCAAGTTCCTGCTTCAACTGGCTATAGGTGTGGTATGAATCAATCAACAGCAGGTCCGTCGGCTCAATAACGGCCTCCAGGGTATTCTCCATGACGAACTTGTAGTCAGGCACGCATTCCCAAATCAACTCCAACAATCCATGGCCGGGATGTCGGATGTCGTAAGAGATTAAAACCGCAGGTTTCCCTGCCGCCAAGGCTACCGTCGAGTGACCTTCCCGAACGCCGAACTCGGTCACGTGGGCCACCTGGGAAGCAAGCTGCCGAAGAGTCTCAAGATGCTCATTGATGTCCAGGGTGAGCACCTTGCGCCGTTGGAATTCGGCTTCGATCTCAGAACAGTCTCGGGTCATTCCTATGCGCCTCGCACCGTGCTCGAATCATGTTTTCGTCTGTAGCATCGGTTAGCCACTTCTGGGGATCCACAATTCTTTCCGATACCATCCTGTGTCTGGCGATGGCGATATCCACATCGGCCCAGTGCCAGTGAACGCCGTAGAACCGCTTGCTCGACACTTGGATATGCTCATTGTCGAAATACCTGTGAGCGCCTATGTGCCATTTGATATGGCTTTCACGGGGCTTCACCACGATGGGTTTGATGTAATGGTGCTCGATTTCGGGGTCGCCATAGCATCGCTGAAACAACGGCGGTTGTCTGGGNTCCAAGTCCTTGTCGTTCACATTCCGATACACGTGCCACATGGCAGCCATAACCACGTTGCCGTCAACCGTTTCCAGAAACGGCCTTGGATCGAATATGGGCTCCAGAGTATTGGCCGGGGTCGGGGCCATGGGGAAGACAAACTCATCGGCATCCACCAGGATCACCCAGTCCCCCTGAACCTCATTGTGGGCCGTGTACGTCAAAGCATCCTGCTTCACGTCCATATCCCACTTGCCGTTGGGATAGGGGACCTCCCGGACCTTCACGTTGGGGAACCCATCGCATATCTCACAGGTCTCTTGGCTTATCCCCGGTCCCATCAGGACGATGATCTCGTCTGCAAAAGAATAATGCCGGCAGAAGTAGGGGGCCAACAGATGCTCATCTCCCCAGGCTGTGATGACGCTGATTCTCATTGCAAATCCTGTCTGTAGTTCCCCGGGTCCCAACCATCCCGGTTTTTTTCAATATCTTTGGTGGAAAACCGATAGCCCACCATATCCACATCCTTGTCGCTCATTCTGGGTGCGTCATGCTGCTTGAACTCGGCCAGCAGTTTCGGGGTGAACTTCTCTTTCTGTGACCCCAGCAGGTCCCGCTGCATGGGAAGGGCCATGCCGCATCGCTTACAGAAGAAATCCCGCTGTTCCTGGTACTGCTCGGGCGTCTTGTCCCACCATCCCGGTTCAATGGGAAAGCCGTCCGGCCCGTCAATGACCGTGGCCATAGATCCAGCCACCTCGCAGAAGTAGGCGCCCTTTTCGTTGATCACCGGCGCCCACGTCTTTTGAACCCAGCAATCGTCGATCAGGGATTCTCTCAGTGTTTCATCTGCCACCACCTCGCCGATGGCTACGGTAGAGGGCTGGTGCAGGCAAACCGACTTTTGCGCATCGTTGTGCTCGTTGAGATGAACGCAGCAGAGGGCGCCCTGCAACAGAGAATGGTATTTCTCGAAGTTCCCCCTGTGGGCCGTAAACATCTGAAACCGGCTGCCGGGGTATTTGGCCTTATGCTCGTTGATCAGCCGAAGGATCTCGGGGAACTGGGGATGCAGCGTCGGTTCACCGCCGCACAAACCAATCTCGTTGGGCCAGCCTACCAGAGAGTCAAGGGCCTTCTGGAAGTCCTTCAGGCTCATGTGGTATTTCTTGTCCGGGCTCAAATGCCGCATGTACCGAATGCAGTAAGGGCACGCATGGTGGCAGTGTTTGGTGATGTCGATGTTGACGATGTACATATCGTAGATGGGTTTCATGCCACAGCTCCTATGTCGCCATACTGGCTCATGTAGGCCCTTGCTTCTGTGATCAGCGCGTATTCCGCGACCCGCTGGATAAACTCGCCCAGGTTTTCTTCCCGTTCATTGATCTCATCCGCCCAATATTCAGCGAAAAATTCAACGATTTCTTCCGGTAAGACATTTGATGGCTTAAAGTCCAAAATGCCGATCATTCCCAATGCTCCGGTTCCGCATAGTGTGCCATTTCAGGTTGAGGATCGCATTCAAACACATCGGCTTCGAGACCCAGTTTGCGCCGCATGGCCTGGTGTCGCAGCCATTGCCGCTCGATGCCATGCCGATCCCTGGCGTCTTCCTTGCCATGGTAATGAATCAGGTCGGCCTGAATGTTTTTGTTGGTAAACAGCCCTTCCCGCAGTCCATACATGATGTGGTGCGGGGAGTTGACCCAGTGCATCCCCAGCTTGCGCCGGATGATCCGCAACTGAAAGTCGGGGTACTGGCCGATCTGATGGCTTGTCAGCCAGAACCCGGTTGCCTCGTCGGGCATAGCAAACGGCGAATCATCGAATCGCATAAGCTCATAGGACTTTCGGGACACATGGACACAGTCCACGTCGTCGGGCATACCGGACTGGTCGATGTCAGAAAGTAGTGATTTGAGTTCCGGCGAACATCTTTCATCAAAATCCAGGATGAAGAATGTGGATCCCAGAGGTATGTACTGCAACAAGATGTTGGACTGGACGACTTCTTGGGCATGGAACCATTTCTCCCATTTGTGCGGGTAAACCTCGACCTTGGGGAACTGCTTCAGCTCATAGACCGTATCGTCGGATGACCAGCCGTCGATCACAATGATCCGATCCACCCATGGCTCATCATGGATGTCTCCGATGACGGGCTTGACGGCCGCTTCTTCATTGAGGCATTTCATACCGATGATCATAACAACTCCTTCAGGGCCTTCTTGATTCTCGTTGGCGAGATTGTGTGAATACAGGGACTTTGACATTGGGGGTTGGTTCCCCAGCAATGGCTCATGATCTTGCACACGGCCAGCATATCCGGCTGAAGGTTGATGATCTGCGCTCCGTGTTGCGCCCGTGGGCCGACCACTCTGGCGGGGGCCGGGCCGTACAAGACCACCGCATTCGTCCCCACTGCACCGGCCAGATGCGACAAGAAACTGTCTATGACGACCGCGGCTTTGGCGCGTTTCATGACCCAGGCGCTCTCCCTGAAAGTGAGCTTACCGCAAAGATCGATGTCCGATTTACAACGGATGTCAGAGGCCCCGCCCAGTTGGACGATGGGAAGGCCGATATTCTTGAGGGCCACGTCCATATGGGGATAGGACCGATACATCTTGCTGCCGCCTGTGGTGTGGACAACGAGGTAGTCTATCGGTCTTTCGTTGTTTTTGTCCCAAAAAGCCTCTTCCGGCTCCACGGCTTGGATCGCTATCTCATCCGCATCCACCTTGCAAAAATACGGATACATGCTGTAAAGCGGTACATCCAGGTTGTTGAACCCGCCATGCAGAATATGCTCGCCGTGGGGGTTGTAGACCACATGATAGTCCTTGAGGCTGCGCTCATCCCAGTCGATGATCTCATCCACATATGGGTTTTCAGCAACGATATCCTGATACATGGGCTGCGTCATGTAGACCAGCGGCATGTTCTTGTGTCGCGCTTTGATTCCCTTGAAGCATTGCGTGGTCATGAGCACATCGCCTGCGGATGAATATTGGGCAAACAAGACCTTCTTGGCTTTGGGCCTCGGTTTGACCTTCGTAGCCGCATCCAGCACGTCGTTGACATTGTCTATGCCCGCCACCCAGCTTTGCCCCTGCTCCAGGCTCTTTCGACCCATCTCTTCTCTGAGTCCCGGATCTGCCGCCACCTTGAGCATGGCCCGCTTGATGTCCTGTACCCGGCAGGCCCTGGCCTCCACGTGCGATTCGCCGCCTTCGGTCACCATGGGCACGAACGCCAGGTCGTTGCAGGGAACCATTTCGGCCACTCCCAGCCCCAGTTCCGTCTGAGCCGTGGTGTCGGACAAGATGCAGGGGGTCCCGCACAGCATGGCCTCCACCGGGGTCCATGATAGACCTTCTTGCATCGAACAGTTCACCAGGCAGTCAATGGCATTGTAGACGCTGACCATCCGCTCGACAGGATAGATGCCCGGCGTCTTACTGATGAGGTCGCCGGATCGGGCGCCCATGTCCCGTGCGATCTGCTTCAGGTTGTAAACGCCCTTGTCAAAGTCGGTATGCAGATACAGGGTCATGTTGGGGTTTTCCTGTTTGGCCTCAAAAAACGCCTTCAGTAATCGTTCCGGGGATTTGCGGATCTGGTTTTTGCCCACAAAGCCAAAAATCACATGATCGTTCGGCACGCTTGGGAAATAACTTTTCCTGGCGGCCTGCCTGTCTTCCAGCGGTTTGAACTGCTCGTGGTTCCACAGCGGGGGGCGGAAGTATCTTGCATTCGGACAATGGTCTTTGATCGTATTCAGTCCATACTGTGAATACACGCACGGCGCGTCGCAGTCGTTGATCAGGTGAATCCAGTCCAGCCGCACGTCCTGCACATCGTAAGGAAAGATGAATACGATCTTGAATCCCCGTTGGTTCCGAAGGTTGACGATACGGTTCCATATGCGATGGTACTGCCAGATGTCGATGCCCACAAAGCAAAGGATGTCCAGTTCCAGCCGTTGCAACAGGCTGAGCAGATGTCGATGCNCACAAAGNAAAGGATGTCCAGTTCCANCCGTTGCAACAGGCTGAGCAGGTTGNTGTGNCCCCAAAAGTCGTCGGGGGTTGTAGCATTGACAATGGTCATGGGCAGCGGATCGAAAATGAAGTTGATGGGATCCACGTCTCGGGCGCAGAAGCAGGCAATTTTGTATTTTTCCAGATTCACTTGAGAAAGAATCGCGGCCATCATATTGCCGTTGCCGACCCCTGAGTAGGGGTGTTCTCCCACAAACAGGACATGCTTCTTTTTCACGCTTCACCTCCAGGGTGATTGGTTACCTGTGATCTTCCTCGACAATCAGAACGTCAACGCCGGGGTATCGCCGGGTTTCGATGGTGGCCACCTGATAATATTCGCCCGATGCCGGTTGCCAGCGGTCCATCACTTGGGCGCCCACAGAATGCGGAATGTAAACCTCGTCTTTATGGAGATTCAGCAGGGCCAGTTCCTGGTCTGATTCGAGATCGTTGCCGTAAAGGGCCGCCACCTGCATGGCATCGCAGTTGTCCTTGATCGAATTCCACTGGGTCTCTTTATGGTACGTATCGCTGTCCCATACTTCCCCGCTGGGCCTCAGCAGTTCGCCGCTGGCGATATTGCACTTGTAGAAGATAGCATCGTATCGGTAGACCTCGTTTTCCAGCATCTTGGGGAGCTTGTTCATGACCATGAACCGCTCCGCCGTGGTGTCGAACTCGATGACGTCGCCGGTGGTGCATTGGGTATCGTATGACAGCTTTCCGCGCCGGAAATGCTCCAGGGTGATGGGCTTGGTGGCCTGGGATGTGGTTTTATACATCCCGTATTCGCCTGACACATTGCCGGCATCGCGGACAATCGTGTAAGCCGATCCCACCTCTTCAAAGACTTCTTTTATGTCAGCGCCGATAGACACGGATCATGAGTTCTCGTTGGGATGAATCAGCACCACATTGTCGTCGTCATACGTATGGTCTCTGCCGGTCTGTGGCTCATAGGCAAACCCGGCATCCACCTTGTGGCCAAACTGCTCGTAGGCGGACACGTCTGCAAACTGATATGGATCGTCTTTCTGGGCCTGATCAAAGTCAGCGTCCATCTTGTCGATGAGCTTTTCGTAGTGGTCGAACTTGTGCTGAAGATGAACGTCTTCCACCCTGAACTTGGCGGCGGCCTCGGACATCAGATAGAAAAAGATGTGCCGTTTGCTCCGCTCAATCAGCCACTTTACCTTGAAGTCCGTCGATTGCGGCATGGACCAGCCGGTATCCCGCTCGGCCTGGTCAATGGCGTTTGAGTAATCGTTGTCATTCAGGTTGGAAGTAAGCCCCTTCAACTCCTGCTGGAGAAGGGTTGTCAGCTCTGTTTTGGTCATGGGCCGTCACCTTTGCGTACGCCTCTTTGACGTTCTGTATCACTTCAGCTCGCGGTCTTTTCTGTCGCCATCGGTTGATCGTCACGGTTGACACATCCATCAGACGGGCCACGGACGCTATGGTGCCCTGTAATTCGATCAGTCTTTCCAGCTCCGGAAAGATATCCTGGGGGATCTCGTCCTGCTCTGCTTGGGGCTCGGGTTCGGGTTTCGCCGCAACAATCTCCGCTGCGACCTCCACGACCCTTTTGGGCAGGTCGGGGAGCACCTTGATTACGCGTGAACGGGCTTGGATTTCACCTTGAATATCCCTGGGAAAAGGGGTATCGGCGTCGTCGAACACCGTCCCCTTTTTCCAGAGCTTTTGTCCTTTCAATGTTTTCAATAGTTCGACACGCATGTCGATTGACCTCCGTTAGAATGCAGGTTCAAACTCCACTACCACCGCCGCGTTGTTTATCTCCGTAGTGGGAGATGCGGTCCGGGTCAGGGTCAGGCTATAGCTGATCACATCGCCCTGAGACACCGAATTGCTGGAACTCAGCACGGCCTGGGTGACGCCCGTGTCGCCGCTCACCTTGGTGGTTTTCTGCTGGGCCGCTTCGCCGGACACATGAGCGATCACCGGGTTCGTGGTCAAGCACGTGGTCCCGTTGATCATAACATCCGCCGTGAGGCTCAGGGTCGCTGCGTCATCCTTCCCTGAACCGGCCACGGACAACCATACGTCCGAGATGTACCCGGAGAATCTGGCCGCTCCCATGGGTGCGCTTGTTACGTTGCTGGTCAATTCGCCGGAAACCACCGCCACGAGCGGCGGCAAGACATTCGCCGCCACCAGTTTCGGAAATCCTGCGCTGGGGTATGGTCCTAATCTTGATTTCATATCGGATCACCCCCTTTAGACTACGGTTAGTTGGTAAACTGCATCCTCGTGGTAGAGAACCGGAAGGCCCTTGTCTTCAACCCTCAAGTACAACCCATCCGGGTCCTGAACCGTCCATCGGTCCATTTGCTGACCCCACTGCCTTGACAGTTCATGAGGCGCACTCATAAACTCGGCAATGGGTTCTCCATCGACAGTATCGGCCCACATAACAAACTTGTCGGTCGGAATGAACTTCTTCGTCATGTAAACAAGGTCCTCTTTCGCCTTATAGGACGAAGAAAGCGTGCCGGTACAGGTAATCGTTCCAGCATTGCTGTCGATAGATGAAATAGTTAGGGTTTCGGTGGTATTTGCGGACGTATCGAGGACTGTCAGCGTTCCGTCTACCTCGAAGTCAACGGTATCGTCAACATACACGGTCGGATCTGTCCCTGCGCTCAGGGCCGCATCCAGATAAGACCTGATCTGATAAGCCTCATCGTAAAGGTGCATGTTGCCAATACCAATCAACGTCCCAATGACCATTTGGGGGTTCTTGAACAGGTCCCCCTCGCCATAAGCAGACTTCTGAAGCAGTGTCTGAATGGTGTCGTCAAAGATCAAATACTTCAGGACTTCACTGGTGAAAATGGCATGGTTCAAGGCGCCCGCATTGTTGTTGCTGACCGTCAGCTTCGCATCAAAGATGTCCTCTGCGATATTACGGGATGTCCCCGCGTCCCACTTGTCAGCCGTCGCAAGGGATACCTTGTTGTCGTCCGGGATTCCGTAGTCCAAAGTGATGTACTGATCGTTGTAGTCCTTGTAGGTAAACCCGTCGTTACACAGCATCTGGGCGATCATCCATTCCTTACGCCGATATGCCCTGTTACTCAGGTTTCTGGACTGGTTGGACAGGGTCCTCGCCGCCTGCTGATACTTCCGGTCCGTTCCCGGCTGCCGAATGTTGTTCAGGAAAGAGCTTCCGAAAAACGTTTTTTCCTTCCAAAACGCAGCATGGGCGCGATTTGAGGCAAGGCCAGGTACAGACGCCCTCGGCGCAGGTGCGTCCTCAGCCGCAAAGGGAGTCAAGCCCCTGCTACCCACCTGGGATTCCCATTCAATGTCGTCGGATTCGTATTTCACATCCGAAAACATTTTTTGGAGAATCAGATTCGGAGGTGCCATGTACTTGGTTATGAGCTTGTTGAGTACCGTCAACTTCAGTGCCGGTATATCGCTAATACTGATAGGCATAACTGTTCACCTCCTTTCTTTATATGACAACATAGCGGCCGTCCTCAGACCCGCCAAGGTCTGTCAGGACATCCGCGTTGTAGTTGTAGAGACCGCTCTTGTAGAGCATGGCGTTCTTCACCACGATGACGCCTTGTGCGCCCTTCGCATTTTCGCCTGTCCCTGCGTCAACCGTACCGATCAGTATCCCCTTCGCGCACACATATGGAGATGAGGTTGCTGACTGGATGGTAATTACGGCCCCCTTGGCCACAGTTTCGGAATCAAAGGAATTGGTCACGGTGATCCCGGCAATATGGCTGTAAGTGGTCCTGTCGATGGCCGTGATGGCCCCAAGGTCTGTAGGCGACAAGTCGCTGTCGCCAGCAACCAGATGGTCGCCAACGGCAAACTTGTAACTGTCGTCCATGGTCACATATCCGGTTGTGCCCGTGCTTGGGTCGTCCGTCAAGAAGGCCGCTCCAAACAGGTCGGCAACGCCGGCCGCAACGTTTCCGACTGCATCAAGGCCCGTATAGGGGACATACTGGTCCACTCGGTTCGTGCTTTCCGTGATGATCCCCATTACGGCTCCGGCTTTAATCACGCCGTATCCTGCGGGGATGGTCACTGCCCTTGTGAGCGCAATGGAATGGTCGCTGTAAAATAAGCGCCTAATATCCTCTTGCGTTCCACGATAGATGTAAGGGGTATCGCCCAACGTCATTTAGCTCACCTCCTTTCCTTCGCTCTGAACGCCTCTCGCCAGGGAATACAGCGAGTTGGCCAGTTCATCGTCGTCTTGCTCTTCCTGTTTCTGTTTCCGCGCCGTGGAGTCCTCGACCGTCTTGACAGACAGTCCGAATCCCAATGCGCTTGAAGTCACGCCCCGTTCTGTCCAGTCAACGATCTCGTCGTCAACGGCCTTCTCAAAGGCTTCCATGTCCAGAACCCCGTCTTTGACAAACCGCTCGTAGCTGACCTGGTTCATCACCTTGTCATGCAGTCTGTCCGGGATATCGCTGGCATTCAGCTTGTCCCGCCACAGGGCCTGGGCCTCGAACTTCAGTTCCTTTTCCCGTCGGATGGCTTCCGCCTTTTCAAGGGCCGCCAGTTGTGTCTGAAACTTCTCGCGCTCCTGAGAGAAACCATTCCGCTCCTGGGCCAACTTGTCTTCAAGACCTTGCTTTTCCGCTGTAAACTGGACGGTCAGCTCTTCCGTGGTTTTGTCCACGATCTCTTTAAGCAGCTCAGGATGATCTTTGCTGAATTGGTCAAAATTCATTCCGCTCACCTCCTTCTCTAAAGGTTTGTTTGGGTCGCTCTCGGGAGCGTTGATTTTAGTTTCACGGGTTCCCATGGAGATCGCACCTTTGCTGCCGCCAATGGCGGCAACTGCCGATGGGAACGACATCACTTCATCTGCAAACCCAATGGTTACAGCTCTATCGCCAGTGAACATCCCTGCCTCGGTTGCCTTTACTTGGGATACCTTCATGTTTCTGTTCCGGGCCACCGTGTTCACGAATATCTCGTAATGCTCCGCCACTTCGTCCTGGAGAATGCCTTTCGCCTCGCTTGACAACGGAAAGTGCGGGTTTAGATCGTTCTTTCTTGCCCCTGCGTATATGGGGGTGTATTTGACACCCACCTTCTCATCGTACTTGCTTTGATCCATGTGGATGGCAATAACGCCCACAGAGCCGACACCTGCTGACCGCGACAAAAAAACCTTGTCCGCGGCTGATGCAATAGCGTAAGCGGCAGAATAAGCCGACTCATTGGCAATGGCGTAAATGGGCTTTTCACTTCTGGCATCGTAAATTTCATCCACCAGGTCCATAAGTCCGTGCGCCTCGCCGCCCGGGCTGTTGATGTCGAACAAGACGGCGTCTGTATCCGCCTCCATCGCCGCCCTGAAATCGTTTCGAATTTCATCGTAGGACGTCAGGCCGGACATGGCGTCCAATCCATGGGTTCGATGAACAAGGGACCCATACACAGGGATGACGCTGATATTCGAAGGGCTCGGACCGTCTTTGCGCTCCGGCGTCTCGAAGTCGGACCTCAGCAAATCGATCTGCTCGTCAATCCCTATCCTGTTCCCGATCACAGACAATATGACGCTGAGCTTGTCTGGAAGGATCATGAGTGGGGTGTTGATGACCTTTGCTGCCAATCGTGTAAGGGTTGCCTTTTCCAATGCTCATTCTCCTTAGATGGCGCGGAATAAATGCGGGCCTAAAAAGTTCTTCAAATATTGTCGGCTTGAACAACTCCATTGCTACTTGGCCTTTCCTTTTCCTGTTTTCTGCTGCTTGTCTTTCGGCGTACCGCCTCTCCCTTTGTTTTTGCGAACTCCCTCGCCAGATCCGTCCTTCTTGGGAACGCCGGCCTTGGCCGGTTCCGCCTGTTCTTGTTCCTGAATGCTTTCGGCGTCCAGCGTCAAAGGCAATTCAGGGTACTTTTCTTTTTCTGCCTCGTATTTCAGTCTCAGGCTGGCATAGTTGCCAAACCCCATCTTTCGCGCCACCTCTGAGTAGGGAATCCCCAGGGTTTCGGGGATGGCCGCATGCTTGACGCCCAACAGCGCCCGGGCGCGGGCCTCCAGATCGTTCACCTCGGATGTGGGAAAGTTGATGTCGATCAACTGCTCGGGCCGTTTCTGGACCCACTTGAAAACAGGTTCGTTATTCTTGAACTCCACGGCCTCGCGCACGCGGAAGGTCTCCTTAAAGCCGGTCAGTTTGGACTTGAGGAAGAAGATGCTCCCCCAAAAATCGTATGTCAGGAACCTGCCGAAGTAGGCGACCTCATCGGAGATCCGGTCGCTCATGGGGCCGCGGGACTCTTTGACAGAGGCGAATGTGCCCTTGCTCTGGCCGGTGGCCACGTCCTCGGGTTCATTCAGGCCCGCCGTAACCATGTGAAGGATATCGGTATCGGATTCAGAGATATTGGGAAGGTTCGGGTTCAAGACCTTCATCTCCATGTTGGGTCCCAGGACCATGGTGCCGCCCGGGGTCTTTTTGGCCGCAATGCCGGTCTTTCGCTTGTCCTCATCCGACATCTGCATCCACAACATCCACGACTTGAAATCCGTGAACTGGACGGCCCACACATAGGACCCCACCGACTTTTTCCAGTCGATCTCGTATTGCTTGAGCATCTCGTAGTGCTCGATCCACTTGAGGACCGTGCGCACATGGCCGATGTTGCGCAAGGTGATCATGGACTTATCCCACGACACCACGAATCGGAAGAATCCACCCAGTTCTTTGAATTTTCTGTTGGTAGTTCGGCTGCTCTTGACGGCCTGATCTGAGTAGTACCGGTCTTTTTGCGCAATCTTGATCCATTCGGGATAGCGAGCAATGAAGATGGAGGGGATCTGCTCGTCAATCTTCCTTTCATCGTCCTTAATGCAGTACACCAGGGGCGTGGTGGTCTTGTTGGGGTGCGCGATAATGCCGGTGTCATCCTCAGCCCCGGTAATGGCTGCCGGGTCGATGAAGTCCACTTCGATAAACCCGTCCGAATGGCAGGTCAGGCAGAGGAACAGCTCGCCCTCGATAAAGGACCGGCCCACGTACTTGGGCCAGAAGTTGTACAGGCGGTTGCGGGGATCCAGTTCAATCTCTTCAATCACGGCCTGAAGGTCGGCAATTTCAGAGCTGACGCTGAACCCCATACCCGTAAGACGTCCCACAAGACCTTTGATGGCGGTGGCCACCTGGGGGTTGCGGGTGGCCTTCTGGAAGCAAAGCTCCTGTAGAACGTCTCGGGTTCGGGAGGGATCGTCCTTGTCGGGGGAAGAGAGGACGGGGAAGTTGTCCGGGTCTTTGTAGGTCTGATAATCAGGATCGTACTGCCACGGGACAGAGAACTGCAATTCCCTGGCGACTACCTCAAGGTACTCGTCTGGGACGTCGTCTATGGTCAGTAGATTCGGATTTTCGGGCATCTGCACACAATATTGTGATTGAAGGGTATACCGCCTACAATTTTGTAATATTGTGCGTAGATAATTACGGAAATGTCAATAGAAAAGTGATTTTGATGCACACGAAGTTTGTAAAGATGTGAAATGTGAGCACAAATTATGGGGGCGGGATGGTCTTGAACGGCACAGTCAACCCTTCTTTTTCGGCCAAACGGTCCATTTCAGTCAGAAAACAGAGGTTCCAGCGTTTGGCGAACATGTGAGGGCCTTCCCACGGGTTATCGGAGCGTCTGCCTTCTTTCTTGTTGGCGAACGCCACGGCCAGCGGGATCAATGCGTTTCGTTTCTCTTGGTATTCTTGGTGGGTCATCACCGATACCTCCCCCACAACCCCCCAGCCGGAAAAAACATCCCGAAGTTCATATTCCCCTTCCTTTCCCTAAAGTCCATCACCGACAGGTT
>JGI10211J34971_10003163_pt1 | contig 13263 bp, 7 predicted proteins | sample Etolagsediment_FD_34971 | JGI IMG/M metagenome (IMG submission 34971) | reverse complement strand
GCCGCGTTCCAAATAATCAGTAAGATCAAGACCAGACTGCTTATTAACGGCCTCTACATACTCAGTCCTGGGATACTTCAGACTGGAGTTCCCCACAATTACCCCTTCTTCTATGACATATCCAATTAAAAATGCTCGTTCCAGGTTATATCGTACCCATTTTTTCCCCACCGATCCTCCTGCCTCTACCATGTAACAGATCTCATCCATATATCCGGGTGGGAGTTCCTGAGGTTCAACGAAATGATAGGCAATGTTTTGCCCAAGGGTGTAGACCGAGTATCCGTCATCTCGCACTCGCCAGCGCATCACCTTTTTTACCCCGTGCCTGTTGAGATAAAGCAGCTGATAGACCGGTTCATTAAGGCCTTGCCACAATGGTTTGCCAGGCAACTCCGCTACCTGTGTATATGCCACTGATGGTTTTTCGGTCTGCGCTACGAAGCCGGCAAAGGGCGAAACACATTCCTGTTGTTGAATCCAGGAATGTGCAATGTTGGGGTTTGCCGCCATAAAACGTATAAGCCCCTGTAATAGGCTGTTCTCCGGTTCTGCCGCTACCACCACGTGGTTCCATATGCCTGCCCTGGACACGTCCCACAGGAGGGTGGTGAGAGAGGAAAGTTCACCTGCCGGATCTCGCCACTGTATGAGCCGCACTCCTGCCTCGTATGCAGCAGTTATCTTATCAATAGCGGTCAAGTCATTTAGAATACACTCCAGGCCCATGCAAAAGGGCGGGTATTCCTCAGCCATCTCTCTGGTCATCTCCGCTATATATGACGGCGTGAGATTAATATCTTTACTGATAAAGCCCTTTGCACCTAAGCCTCGCTTTTGTTTCACCAGGAGGACATGAAGGCGTGAGGGTGCTGATGCATTGTTCTTGGGGCCAGAGGGCTCCTTAAAGGGCAGCACTATTGCAGGAGCCAGATATTTTCTCAGTGGCAGGCTATTGAAATCGGGATTTGCTGAATCTCCTGAAATAGTTACTCCTGTCAATTGTGCAATCAGATCACACAACGCCTTTGGTTTGTTTTCCGTTAGCAGGCTATCGCCATACTCCTTCATACCAGTTAATAATCCGTAATTACCCACAAGGGCCACATGGAGCCTTGGCTGATGCTTTTTACAGAAGCGGGATATGGTAAGTGCAGCCAGCACCTGGCCCGGGCCAGACACGAATAGAATTAAAAGGTTGAGCTCTGATCGGGCAATCCTGGAAGCGAGTCTATCATAGCACAATGATAGAAAAGGATTGGTTTCATGATCCTCAATAAAACTTCGAACTTGGGATAGGTCCCGGACAGCGGAATTAGAAAAGCGCCCCCATTGTATGCGGGAGGGGTAATAGGCAAGTGAGGCAAGATCCAAAAGATCGTCTATGTCCTTAATGGCGGTAAGGCAAGACTCAGGTCGATAAAAATCCTCTTTTCTGAGAAGTGCAAGGTTACGGTTTACGTCGGCGATCTTAAGGGCCCACTGTTCAGAGTTTGTAGTCAGACTGGAAAACAGAGACCTAAAAAAGGGGTCGGCTTGCTCAAATAGGCCTTGCTTACCCCTCTTTTTAATCAGATCAGCCAAACCGGTTAACCTTTCAGGGGTCAGAATATGTTTGAGAAAAAACTCCAGATTGGCATCGTACTGCTCAAGAGAAAGGCCCGAATCAGACAAGAGCGCTGCAGCACGGGCCAAAGCCAAAGGAGGAAAGGCTGGACTGTCTGCCGGCGGGTTTACCAGTATGATATGAAATGAATCTTGTTTGCTCACATCCTGACTACCTTGAGCCGAGACACCATGCAATCCCCAAGCTCTGTTTTAACTCTATCGAATCTCCTCTTTTGGCCTAGCCCGGTATTTTTTCATATGTTAAAATAAAAGAATGGCCACTTTGTGTCAAGACACAAAACGCATATCAAATTCGCTTGTAGGTTAACATTTTGAATGATATATAGGATACTATAAATAAAAATTGATGGATAAATCCTTTGCAATCTATCGAGTTATTTAAATCTATCAAAGAGAGGCTTAAGAGATAAAGAGGGGAATATAGTCATGGAAAACACATTAAAGAAATCAGGAAAGGTATGCATACTCCTCTTCGCTATTCTCATAGCATATATTTTTCACCCTTATCCATTGTCGGCTTTTGATAAGATCTATAAAAACTCTTTGGGCATGGAATTTGTCTTGATTCCGGCAGGCACCTTTATCATGGGGAGTCCGCCGAATGAACCCGATCGCAAAAAAGATGAAGTGCAGCATAAAGTAACCATTAGTGAGTCCTTTTACATACAGACTACTGAAGTTACCTTAGACCAATGGAGAACTCTCATGGGCAAAAAATTCTTTGGTCGTCGTAAAGGAACAGGCAATACTCCGGTAGCGAAGGTCTCCTGGCATGATTGTATGGATTTCATAAGAAAGTTAAATGCCTTAAGTGAATGGTCATATCGACTTCCCACCGAGGCAGAATGGGAGTATGCGTGTCGGGCAGGAAACTCCACCGCCTACTCCTGGGGGAGCATTATTGATTGTGGAAAGGCCATGTATAGTAATAATAGTTTAAAATCGACAGACTGCATTGATTATGTAAAATCAAAAGGGTTGCCTGTTGATCAACCGGCCCCGGTGAAGAGTTACACTCCTAATTCCTGGGGGTTCTATGACATGCACGGTAATGTCTGGGAATGGTGTCAGGATTGGTATGGAGAGTATATGATAAGTGCAAAAATAAACCCTCTGGGGCCTGATTCAGGATCTCAGCGAGTTCGTCGAGGAGGAAGCTGGTTTAAATATGGATATTCATGCCGCTCTGCCAACCGTAATTATGGCCACCCCGCCAGCAGGTATAAAACGACTGGTTTCAGACTTATTGGATGGAAAGTGGCTGATCAAGGCTATAGTGATGAAGGGCCATAAACAGGCTGTATCGTGGAGTAAAAAGCTACAACAGTTTATCCTGGAAATCGTCTCGAACTGAGAGGTTAAAAATGCTAAAACTATTGGGCAAATGGCTCAAAGTTTATGAAGATGAAATAGGGCTTTTCCTCTGGACCGCACTTCTCCTTTTCATGATTCGTAACTCTACCATTCTTTTCAATAATTTTGCAGAGACTGCATTTCTTAAAAGGTATGGTGTTGAATATCTGCCTATTGTTTATGTAGTGAACTCCATATCCACCTTTTTCATCATGGGATTTATAACCGGACTCATGGGGAGACTTCCGGGAAGTCGTCTTTTAACATACATGCTTCTGGTTTTTGGCGGCTCAGTGGCAGGACTCCGGTTTGTCATACCACTTGGTTTTGATCTCCTTTACCCCATACTCTTCGTTCTAAAGGCACAGTATGAGGTTTTGCTCACCATGGTCTTCTGGAACCTCGCTAATGATCTTTTTAACACAAGACAATCCAAGCGCCTGTTTCCGCTCATAACAGCCGGTGGTGTTCTCGGAGGGGTAGTCGGTAGTTTTGCGACCCCTATTTTAGGCAAGGCTATATCTTTAGATAACCTGATGTTGGCCTATCTGGGTATTAGTCTGATAGCTGCCATGTCGGTGAAAAAGATGGGTAGCAGCTTTCCTACCCTCTTGCTCTCTGAAAAAAAAGGTAAGAAAAAGGCGTCTCAAACCTCAATGATAGCCGAAATCAAGAAGGTTTTTCCCCTTATTAAAGAATCGAAACTCCTAAAGGTTCTCATTGCTATAACCCTCATGCCCAATGTAGTCATCCCCATCTTGAATTATCAGTTCAATTTCGCTATTGATCAGTCATTTGCCACTGAAGGTGGAATGATCAAGTTTTTTGGGTACTTCCGGGGTGTATTGAATATCATCAGCCTTGTCATTCTTCTGTTTGTGGGAAGGATATATAGCCGCTGGGGTCTGCCTGTTGCCCTTATGTTTCATCCCTTTAATTACGTGCTTGCATTCATTGCCTTTTTATTGCGATTCGATCTTTTTTCAGCTATGTACGCACGAATATCCACAACCGTTCTAAGGACCACAATAAACAATCCTGCAAGGGCCGTTTTAATGGGCCTATTTCCCAAATCTTATCGCGTGATAATTATGCCGTTTTTACGGGGAACTGTGGTGCGGATTGGAATCCTTGNAGGATCCGGCTTTATTATGATTTCTGAAGGATTTGTCCACCCCAGATATCTTTCTCTTGTGGCAGTTGTATTTGCAGGTAGCTGGATTGCCGCAACCATTATCCTTAAGAAAGGGTATTCAAACATTTTATCCGATTTAATCTCCAGAAATATGCTGGACCTCAAGTCTATGGAAGAGGAAGATGTAGGACATGTATTTAAAGACAAAAAGATTCAATCTCATTTAGTCCAATCACTCTTATCGGCTCGCGGGAATGACTGCCTGTGGTATGCCCACCTGCTGCAGTCGGTGCAAGTAGAAGATCTTGATATTCACATCCTCTCCGTTCTCAAACAACAAGATGAGAAAACCACTATTGGTCTGCTACCTCTGCTTTCTCCCAACGTAGATAACAAGGCTATTCAGACGCTCAAGGAATTGCGTGACCCTGAAAAGCCGGATTTAATGGTTGCCATTATTCAGGCCGCTAACCGGCTTGGCCCTGAGATTTCTGCCAGCTTTAACACAGAAGTCTATACAACCAGTAAATATCCTGAAGTGAAGGCCTATGCGGTGATTGGTCTCTACAACCAGGCGCCGCATAAACATAAAAAGATGATTGATACCTGGTTGGGTTCAAATAATGAATCTGAAAGAAAGGCGGGCGTAATCGCTGCAGGTGGATCTGGAGATGGCTCATATATTCCCAGACTAAAGGAGATGCTTTCTCTGGAAGGGGATGGCTTAGTATTGCCTTTCGTTTTCAAGAGTCTTCACCTCCTTGGGGCTTCAGATTTAGATACATTAGTACTCCCTTACCTTTCTCATCCTTTGAAGTCGGTCCGTTTAGCTGCCTTAGAAGCCTTTGAAATAAATAACGATGAGACACTGAAGAAAACGATTTCTCTTATGAGTGATTCATCGGAACAGGTGTATCAATTGGCAAAAGATAAAATTGATGCCGCCCCCTATGGAAATGGCCAGTTGTTGGTGGAATCGCTCAACATACCACACCGCAGGGTTCGTGAAGGTATATTTACATTGTTAGAATCCTTAAACATCAAAGATCTGGATACCTTTCGATTCGCTCGTTCACAGATTGAATGCAGTTACCTCTATCTGGCGAAGTCAGAGAGCCTTCAAAATTTTCCAGATGGCCCGAAAAGAAATCTTCTTAAAGACCATTTAAATCAGAAAAGCCTGCTACAGATTGAAAATACACTTCGAGTCCTGGCTGCGCAGGATCAGTCCGGTCAAATGAGAATTATCTTTAGAGGCATATTTTCAACCGATGCTCGTCAGAGAGCAAACAGCCTCGAAGCCCTGGATAACCTGTTGGATAACTCTTTGTCGAAAATCATTATACCTCTTCTGGAAGATTCTCCCCCTTCTCAGCGCCTTGCAATTGGCAGGAAGAACTTTCAGATTCCTGATTTTTATTCTGATAAGACCATTCTCTATACTCACCTGTTAAATGAAGAGGACTGGGTATCAGTTACGATGGCTCTTTATATGGCAGAAGATCTGGACCTGGAGAAGATAGATCGAGAAACTATTTTGGCGCTTACGAGATCTGAAAATGTGTATATTCGTCAGATGGCTCAATGCGTAATGGACAAGCACGAAGGTCATTCCAGCAAAAAGGAGGGCGGCATGGAAGCAGAAATCAGTATTCCGGACAAGATATTACTCTTGAGGGGAATCGAAATTTTTGAAGCGCTATCTGTGAGTGAATTAGCTGCTGTTGCATCGGTTACAGAAGAGATCGTTTGTCCACCTGGCGAGATCGTCATTAAAGAAGGTGACACTGGAGAAACCATGTATCTTATTATCAAGGGCGAAGTATCTGTTATAAAATCTCAGGGGGAAGACAATGAAATCGAACTTGATCGGATCAGTGCAGGTGATTATTTTGGAGAAATGGCCCTTTTTGAAGATATACCGCGGTCAGCAACAATCCGCACTGAGCAGGAGTCCCGTCTCTTAGTCCTTCATAAGCAGGAATTCAATGAAATAGTAAGGGAATATCCCCGAATTGCCCTTAACATTTGCAAGGTATTAAGTGGAAGAATTCGGAAGCTGCACAAGAAGATGATGGCTTAGTGGTTAATATGTGCTTCGATCTGCATTTAGCCATGAACCTTTCGGCAGTGAGCTCAAGATTAAAATAATTGTTTTAAGGCACCTCGATCCAATCTAACACCATATTTGTGAATTGAGGCACACCGATAATTTATCAAACCTTTCATTACTATTTGGTAGACAAGATCCACCAATTTTTGTACAAACATGGCAAAATTAAAGTATTACAGGTTTATTCTAAGGTTATCAAGGTTATTTATACCATAGGTTACCGAATATTAAGACTCATGCCGGACTGGAGATAGCTATCCACTTTATTCATCAGGTAGTTTGATCGAAGGAAATATACTATGAGAATAGCTTTCTTAATGGATAGTCTGAAGTCGATCGATCCGAAAAATGAGACCACGAGCTATCTGATGTATGAATGCAATCAGAGGGGTCATACCGTCTATTTTCTTGAACCGCATGACATCTATATTCGTAATGATGAGGTGGTGGCCAGAATGCGTGATATCACCGTGGCACCAGACCTTACCATGAAAAAATACTGGCGTTGCCTGATAAACTGTATGAATAGAGAGGAGCTTATTTTTGAAACCCTCACTGATCTTGATGTCTTATTTTTAAGGAAAGACCCTCCTCTGATCTACCAAACATTGGAATTTTTAGCGCCTATCAATAATCAGGTGTTCATGATAAACAGTACAACAGGGCAAATTCTTGGGAACAGTAAACTTTATATCCTTAATTTCCCTCGCATCATACCAGAGACCCATGTCTCCAGAGATCCGGTCAGACTCAAGAAAATCATTGATGATTTCGGAGGCGCCATGGTAGTCAAGCCTCTACAGAGACATGGAGGAGAGGGGGTGATCAAGGTCAGCACTCGCGATCATGAAAATCTGGTATCCTTGATCAATTATTATACACAAGCCTCCAAACCTTATCCGGACCGTGAGGCAATTATGGTTCAGGAATATCTGGATGTGGTACAGAGAGAGGGTGATATCAGAATTCTTTTGCTGAACGGGGAGATCCTCGGTGCAATGCGAAGGAAACCCCGTAAAGGGGATTTTAGGACCAACATTCATACCGGAGGTCGGCCATATAGGCATGAGGTGACGGAGACAGAGAAAAAACTCTGCCTTGCTATCAAAGAGAGGTTAATTAGTGATGGCCTGTATTTTGTTGGCATTGATGTGTTAGGAGATAAACTGGTCGAGGTAAATTGTGTCAGCCCTGGAGGCATTCCGCGTATAAATAGACTGAACAATGTAAAACTTGAAGAAAAAGTAATTGATTTCATTGAAAAGAAGGTGAAAGAAATGAAAGAACGGAGCTGACAATTGGTTAAATCTACGTTTCAGAATCCATACCCCGCTGAATATGGAAAAATCAGAGGGACTAGCAACGATAGTTGTTCTATGCTGTTACTATTAAGTGATGGGTAGTCAGAAAGGAAAAAACTATGAGCCATACCATTCTCGTAATAATAAAGAACTTTTTGAAGAACATCCCCTGTCGTGTCCTTCCAATGCTCGTCCTGCTTTCTCTTTGCCTGTCCACTACTCAGAGCAATGCGGCTCACTATCTCAAAATAGGTCTTCCAGAAGAGCCTCGGACCCTTAATATCTGGCTTGCAAGCGATAGGAGCTCTCACCAAATCCTATCCCAAATATATCAACCCCTCTATAAACGCAACCCTGACACTTACAAACTTGTTCCGTGGCTAGCTGAAGAAGATCCCTTATTTGACCCTGAAACGCTTTCATATACCGTGAAGATCAAACCGTCTAAATGGTCTGACGGATCGGATGTAACTTCAGAGGATGTGGCTTTTACCGGGCATTTGATAAATGATTTCAAAATACCCAGGCATGCCTCCCGTTGGAATTTTATCAAGAAAATTGAAACACCGGATAAGCACACAGCGAGATTTTATCTCAAAGAGCCGAAGGCCATCTTTTTAAGCAGAACTCTGACAACATCGATTGTACAAAAAAAGGAATGGATCAAAATTGTCGAAAAATCGAAGGGTTCAAAAAAACCGCTCACCACCTTGCTCAATAATAAGATAGACAACCCGGTGGGAACGGGACCTTTTGTTCTTAAGGAATGGAAACAGGGGGCCTACCTGTTTCTAAAGAAGAATAAATACTTCTTTGGCACAAACCGTGAAATAAGTGGCCGGATGCTGGGACCTCACGTTGATGGCATTATTTTTAAGATTTATGCAACCTCCGATGCTGCTATCCTTGCATTAAAGAAAGGGAGTATTGACATGTTCTGGTGGAGTATTCAGGCCGGATATCTTCAGGACCTTAAAAAACATAAGGATATCAAAATATTTTCCAGTGAAAAAAGCGGCCTTTATTACCTCGGTTTCAATGTCAGAAAACCGCCTTTTAATGACGTGCATCTGAGACATGCAGTGGCTACATTAATCGACAAGGACTTTATTATATCTAGAATCCTTCAGGGATTGGCCACGAAGATGAGTTCCGTTGTACCGCCCGGCAACCAATTTTGGCACTGCCCGAATATATCCAGATATGCAGAGGGGCTCAACAGGGAAGAGCGCACCAAAATGGCCTATGAGATTCTGCTTAAAGCAGGTTATAAATGGCGAGTGCCACCAATTAATAAAGAAGGTAAGGTGGTTATTGGAAAAAAAATCCGATTACCCAACGGTAAACCTATGGAACAATTTACCATTTTGACACCCCCTGCTGACTATGACCCTCTGCGAGCCATGGCCGGAATGATCATTCAAAAATGGCTCAAAGCTGTTGGCATCCCGGCATCCGCCAAACCCATGGCCATAGGGTCCCTGATCCAGCAGGTCAAGGGACGTCGTCAATTCGATGCATTCATATTGGGGTATGGAAGGCTCGACATAGATCCGGACTGGGTGAGAAACTTCTTTCACTCCAACAATGACAAACCGAGGGGTTGGAATATGAGCGGATACAAAAACCCTGATTTTGATCGTATTGCCGAGGAGTCTGCCGGCACTCTGGATAGAGAAAAACGGCGAATACTGATCTGGGAGATGCAGAGGATGATTTTGCGGGATATTCCCTATATCCCGTTGTACAACCCCAAACTAATAGAAGCGGTCCGCACGGACAAATTCCGAGGTTGGGTGAAAACACTGGGAGGCATTGGAAATTCATGGTCATTTTGTGAAGTGAGACCACATTAAATCGTTTGTTGGCTGTTGTTCGTGGTTCGTCGCAGGACTTAAACTTAGGTGCTTCGCCCCAACTGGAACATTGAAATGATAGAGTGCGGGGATGACGTGTTTATAGGAAGAAAAACCATTACTATGATTTTTTTTTGCTTTCGGTGCGCATTATTCCATGAGGGAAACGAAAAGCTAAAGCTACAAAAAACCCTTTAACTTTCTTGCTTTTAACGGGATAGAAATCCCGAAACATTTAATTAATCACTGTCTTTGTTGCCATGGAATTATGGAGATACATTAGTCGAAGGCTCTTTCAGATTGTTGTCATTTTTTTTGTGATACTTACGGTCTTGTTTCTGCTTTTCCGTCTGGCACCAGGAGATCCTGTGTCCAGGATGGTGGACCCCAATTTGACGCCTGAGGATGCAGCACTTCTCATTCAAGAGTTTGGTCTTGACCAACCCATCTGGATGCAATACCTCTATTATCTGAAAAACTTTTTTACAGGGCATTTCGGCTTTTCCTTTCATTATGGACAGCCTGTGGTTCAGATTATAGGGGACCGGCTGCCGAACACCATTATGCTCTTTACGACATCGATTATCCTCTCCGCCTTGGTGGGTATATTTTTGGGCAAAATCGCATCCTGGAACAAAGGAAAAAAAATGGACACTTCTTTGACCCTAGGCGCTTTAGTCACCCATACCCTCTTCCTTCCATGGCTGGCCCTAATCTTGATCTGGGTCTTTGCCTATAAGATGGGTTGGTTCCCCATCACCGGAATGATTTCCGACGAAGTATGGATTGATCCGGAGATCGGTCTGTGGACAAAAGGCTTGGATATACTCCACCACATGGTCCTTCCTCTGGCGACCTTATTCCTCATACACTTTGGGAGCTATCTTTTAATCATGCGGAGCAGTATGCTTGACACCCTCAAGGAGGATTACATCCTTACGGGAAGGGCCAAGGGTCTTCCGGAAAAGGTAATTAGAAACCACCATGCCGCACCTAATGCTGCCCTTCCTGTGGTGACGAGTGTTGGTCTGAGTCTGGCATTTTCTATAAACGGGGGTGCTCTTACGGAAACGGTTTTCACATGGCCAGGTATAGGCAGGGAGCTTGTTTTTTCGGTAAGCCACAATGATTATCCCCTGGCACAGGCCTCATTCCTGCTTATCGCAATAGTGGTGCTGCTTTCCAATCTGGTGGTGGATATCCTCTACGCTTACCTTGATCCGAGAATCAGATACTGACAGGAGAAATTACAAAAATGACTACAGCCGATACCGGTATAGAGCTTTCTGAACGGCTTCAATGGATGAACCGATTGATAGAGGGATGGTCCATCTATAAAAAGAATCTCCTTGGTAAAATCGGGATCATCTTGCTCGTGTTATTCGCTTTGATGGCACTCTGTAGTTTTATTCCACCCCTTCTCGACCCAATGTACCAACCTATGGCAGGGGTGGATCCGGAAATTTCAACGGCTACGGGACCAAGCACAAGACATTGGCTGGGAACCGATTTTATGGGCAGGGATATCCTTAGTCAGCTTTTAACAGGTGCAAGAATAGCTTTCATGGTAGGAGTTTCAGCAGCCTTCATGAGTGTTTTTCTCGGCACAGCCATAGGGATGATTGCCGGCTATGTAGGTAAGTTCATGGATACCCTCCTCATGCGTTTGGCAGACATGATCATGGTTATGCCAGCCCTGCTGGTGTTGTTAATGCTGGCTGCACTCTTTGGCCAGCTCAGTATCTGGTTTATTGTCTTCTTTATTGCCCTTTTCCGGTGGCCGGGGGTATCGAGGGTTATCCGTGCCCAGACCCTTTCCTTGAAGCACAGACCTTTTATCGAGGCAGCCAAGGTTGCTGGGGCCTCGAATCTTAGAATCATTTTCAGGCATATCATGCCCAATGTATTGCCTCTTTCATTTCTCTATATGACCTTTCAAGTTACCTCTGCGATTATCATTGAAGCGGCCTTGGCCTTCTTGGGATTTGGTGATCCTGGAACGGTCAGCTGGGGCATGATGCTCCAATGGGTGTGGAAGACAGGCCATATGTTCAGAGCACCCTACTGGCTCCTTCCTCCGGGTATTTGCATCTCATTAATCACCCTTTCTTTTTATATGTTAGGTCGGGCCATGGATGAAGTGCTTGACCCAAGACTGAGAAAAGAGGGGGAAACCGATTAAAATGGCACTGTTGGTTGTAGATAATTTGAGCGTCGGTTATCAGGGCCAAAAGGGTTATCTCCAGGCCTTAGAAGGAATCTCTTTTTCTTTAGAGGCAGGAAAATCCTTGGGGTTTGTAGGAGAGTCAGGCTGTGGAAAGACCACGCTGGGCATGGCAGTGATGAGATTAATGCCCTCCAATGGATTTATCCGAAATGGCCGTATTATCTTTGATGGTGAAGACCTCCTTGAAAAGACGGATGAAGAAATGCGGCGCATCAGATGGCAAAAGATAGCTATGATATTTCAATCCGCCATGAATGCCCTTAATCCAGTCCATCGGGTATGCAACCAGATTGTGGAAGCAATCGTAACTCACTCTCCCTTAATCGACAAAAAAGAGGCCTACGAGCAGGTCAGAGACCTTTTTCAACTTGTGGGACTTCCAGAAAATCGTATAAGAGATTATCCGCACCAGTACAGCGGCGGCATGAAACAAAGGGCCATTATTGCAATGGCTCTCGCCTGCAATCCTCAGTTAATTATTGCTGACGAGCCTACTACTGCCCTTGATGTTATTGTTCAAGATCAAATCTTAGACGAGATCAAGAATATTCAGACCGAATTGAACATCAGTGTTATTTATATCTCTCACGATATTTCTATTGTAGCGGATGTATGTCATCATATCGGCGTTATGTATGCTGGACAGTTGGTGGAATATGGAGCCAGGGAAGAAGTCTTTAATAACCCGATGCATCCCTACACAAGGGCTCTCCTTTCATCATATCCCACGTTGACAGGAGAAAAGTCGCACCTTATGCCTATCCCAGGGGAAGCACCCAATCTCATCAATCCTCCTTCCGGATGTCGGTTTTCCGATCGTTGCGCTGAGGCGAGGGAGACGTGCAGAAGAAATCATTCAGTGTGGCTGGAGCTAGCACCAACTCACAAGGTGCTATGCCACCAATGTGGAAAGAATTGTGGTCAATAAAAAGTAAGGATCATGATGGAACATGTAGAAGAAACCATCCTGGAGTTTGACGGTATCGTTAAGAAATATAAAACCAGGGCATTCCTTTTTGGGGCGCGAGGGCAAGACGTCGTTGCCCTGAATGAGATAAACATCAAGATAACGAGAGGAGAAATATTCGGTCTCGTTGGGGAAAGCGGGAGCGGGAAGACAACTGCTGGACGCCTTATTGTCAGACTGGAGGAACCGGAACGAGGGAAAATATATCTTGATGGCAACGAAATTACAGGCCTGAAGGGAAAAATTTCAAAAGACTATTCGCGCAAAGTCCAGATGATCTTTCAGGACCCTTACCAATCGCTGAATCCCCAGCTATCCGTCTATGACACAATCTCAGAACCCTTAATCATCCACAAGATTGGAAATGGTAAAGCCCGAGAGAATGTGGTGTTGCAGACTATGAAATCGGTTGGCCTATCTCCTCCTCATGACTTTGCGCATCGTTTTCCTCATCAACTGAGCGGGGGACAGAGACAAAGGATTGCCATCGCACGGGCCATGGTCCTGAACCCGGAGTTTGTGGTAGCGGACGAGCCTACGTCCATGCTTGATGCCTCTATGTCTGCACAGATCTTTAACATCCTGCTCGATATGCGTAAGCAATTCAATGTGACAATTCTCTTCATCACTCACAGTCTGGCGGCTGCCCGCTACCTCTGTGAGCGCATTGCTGTAATGTATA
>JGI10211J34971_10003161_pt1 | contig 13265 bp, 5 predicted proteins | sample Etolagsediment_FD_34971 | JGI IMG/M metagenome (IMG submission 34971) | reverse complement strand
TCTCTCCAGATGAAGCTTACGTGGTTGCACCAGTGAAAGAATCCTATCCAATGAAAGGTGAAGTGATGGTGAGCCCGCTTCAAGAAATCACGGCTAAACTTCAGGGAGAATAAAATTCACTTGGCCTGGTTTATCTTCATCCTTTCATACAGTTCATGCCAACGATCATAGGGCTGTTCGTAGATTGATATTTGAACATTATAGCTCATCCCAGATTTGCTTCCGGGTTTTATTTTTCCCACCCTGATATGCTCAGCCATCTTTTGACCAAGTTTATGAGTTACGCCGACCGGGAAAGCAGTTCTGTTTTTTTATGGTTTTCAGCTTCATCAAAGAGTAAAAGAATTTTTTATAATTATTTACCCCGACCGCAGAAAGCCACGGCTTTAGTCCCGACGTTTTGTGGTCGGGATTATGGTCGGGATGTCGTTCCACATAGCCTCGTCTCGCTTTGCGGCTTAGAATAGTTGACTAATACAAAAAATCTATGAGATAGCTCCAGAGACACAGAGAGAAAAGAGATAAAAGGGTGGAGAGGGTTACAGATGTTGAAGCAAATTTAACGTCTCCTTCCATCTCGCTTGACATTATCACAGAAACCGTGGCCGTTGGTGCCCCAAGAAGAATCGCAGCCACCTCAATGGAAAAGGGATGTATGCCAGCATTGTAGAGTAACATTACTCCTAAGCCAGGAAGAAGGAAAAGTTTGAGTGCTGAGGAGGAAAAAAGCCAGTAAAGACTTTTTGACATTGCTGATAGGGACAATGATGCTCCAATGATTAAAAGCGCCATAGGCAGAGCCATGCTGGAGACAATCTCCAGAAATCCGTGTAAGAAATTAGGCAATTTCAAACCAAAGAAAGAGAAGGTTATCCCAAACAATGCTGAGATTATAATTGGGTTTAGAAAGATGCTCTTTAGCATTGTTATAAATGATTTAATCCTTTTTCTTTTCGTAGCAGAATAGATATTGAAAGATAGAACAGATAATATGTTTTGTGGAATTATAATAAATGGCGCCAAGAAACTTGCAATACTAAGACCACTGTTTCCTAAGGCGTAGAAGACTACGGCAAGACCAATATAACCAATATTTCCATGCATAGAAGCTTGGATGAAGCTTGCAGCTGAGGCAGATCTTAGGGTAAAGAATATCTTGAGCCTGACAAAGACAAAAGATAAAAACCAGACAATACATACGGAAAAAGATGAGATGAGTGCAAAGTTCATGTCAAATGTTTCATGAAACGGCGCACTGGATAACTTGATAAAGAGAAGTGCCGGGATAGCTATATAGAATACGAGCCGATTAGCTGCTTTTACAAAGACATCAGGGAAAAAACCTATTTTTTTGGCCCCTGCACCTAAAAATATTACTAAGAAAACCGGGAGTATGTTGAGAGCTATGTCCATAAATAACAATAGTGTTTATTGACTGAATTCTGTCTATCTACATCATGTTATAGTCATATCATGTAAATGACCGTATGTTGGCACTATAAGGTGGTATATGTTGTACCTGCAACGTTTGTCATATGCCTTGAATTCCACGGCGCAAATTTCAGCAGAAGCAGCATTCCAGGAATGGCAATCAGAGTGCAGGCAATAAAGAAACTCACCCAGCCCATATTTTTGGCAAGAAAACCAGTCGGAGCTGAGGCGAATACCCTTGGAACACCCATAAGGCTTGTCAAAAGGGCATATTGCGTTGCGGTAAATCTTTTGTTGGTAATACTGGCCATGAATGCCATGTAGGCNGCAGTTCCCATACCACTGCTTAGATTTTCAAAGGCAATCACCCCGGACAAGACAGAGACACTATGGCCGATCCGAGCNAGAATGGCNAAGCAGGCAGTCGAAATGGCTTGAAGAAAACCAAAAATCCATAGAGAACGATTGATTCCCAGGCGGAGCATAAGCACTCCTCCGATTAAGGTACCGGCGATGACGGCCCAGAAACCAAAGAGTTTCACGATCGCACCGATTTCTGTTTTTGAAAACCCTATGTCAAGGTAAAAAGGAATAGTCATGGCACTTGCCATGGTGTCGCCGATTTTATAGAGAAGGATGAAGGCCAATATCCATAGGGCACCATCCCTTTTGAAATATTCAACCAGAGGATCGACAACAGCTTCTCGTATAGTTCGAGGGATCCCGTGAGTAATCGTAGGTTCCGGCGCCAGAAGCGTGGTGAGAACACCGGGCAGGATACAGGCTGCCATTATCAGGTAGACCATGGAAAAAGGTATGTAATCCGCCATGATTAACCCGCCCCCGGAAGCCAGAAGCATTCCCACACGGTATCCGTTAACATACAGAGAAGAACCAAGACCAAGCTCTTGATCAGGAAGGTCTTCCCTTCGATAGGCGTCCACCACAATATCCTGTGAAGCGCTAAAAAAGGTCACCAGAAATGCTGCAAATGCCACTATCCATGGATTTTTCCCCGGATCGGTGAATCCAAGACCTGTAATAGAAAAAATCAAGGCAAACTGAGCTACCAAAAGCCATCCTCTTCTGCGCCCAAGAAAAGGGAGAGTAAAACGATCTAAAAAAGGAGCCCAAAGGAATTTCAGAGTATACGGGAGGCCTACCAGGGCCATCATTCCAATCACGGTCAGGTCCACTCCTTCTTCTTTCATCCATGCCTGCAATACGGAAATGGTGAGAAGAAGGGGCAGGCCGCAGGAAAAACCCATCAGAAGGGCCACCAGCATCCGACTGCTGCAAATTACTTTAGATATTGATCTTTGATTTTCAGACTGCACGCATTCCTCGCTCAGTTTTTATCAGACGGCTCAGCGGTCAATCCCCCTCACGGTTATTACCTTCTCAGAGCTGTAAAGTCAACAGCTCCCCCAGGTGAAAGCTTGAGTCAGATTTTTCACATTGATGTCTTACATAAATCGTAATAGATATTTTTTTCGCGTGGCTATAAAGGGATGAAAGATAGAGAAGAAAAACATCAAGACTAATCCTCTACTTTTATCTTTAGATAGAAATCCCCTTTGCTTTTTCCATTCAACTGTCTTCCCAACCCGGAAAGCCTTAGCTTGCTCCCTTCTGAGGTACCGGGGGGAATGTTTAGCACAAACATCCTTTTCTTAAAACCTTCAGGAATGTTAACAAGCTTTCGAGCGCCAAAGACCGCCTCTTTTTTTGTAATGGATATAGTTCCATGCATATCCGGATCCTGTCCGAAGCTGACTGGCCTGATTACTTGGACTCTTTCAGATTTTCTCTTTTTAGTTATTTGTTTAATTTTTTTGCCTACAGGGCGTTCCTTGAATGACAAAAATAGTTTAAGAAATATAATTCCAAAGATGAATCCTCCGATATGTGCCCACCAAGCGATACCACCCTGCCCCGCAGTCGATGCTGCACTGAGGATCTGAAAGATAAGCCAGATGCCGAGAAAAAAAACAGCGGGTATTTCTACAAACTGAAAGAAAAAGAAGATGGGTATGAGGGTCAATATCCTTGATTTTGGATAGAGTATCATATAGGCACCCATTACCCCTGCAATAGCCCCACTCGCTCCAATGGTTGGTATTTGAGAGTGGTAGTTAATGAGAAGATGGGAGAACCCAGAGGCGAGCCCGCACAGAAGATAAAAGAGAAGGTATCTGAGAGGACCGAGCCTATCCTCCACATTGTCACCAAATATGTAAAGTGACCACATATTTCCAAGGAGATGAAAAAATCCCCCATGAAGGAACATAAAGGATACAAAGGAGATGATTTGCTGGCCAGAGGTAAAATAGGAAGAAATTGATGGGATTGTGTACCTGGCAGGAACTAATCCATAGGTATAGATAAATCGATTTAATCCTTCACCCTGTGTGAGCTCTATGATAAAGAAGAGAATATTACAAACAATAATTGCTGTATTCACTACAGGGTAATTTTTTGAACGTATTGTGTCTCTAAGGGGAATCATTTAAGTGCCTAACTCCCAATTTTTAACTATAAACAACAGGCTCTCTAAGGATAAGGGATATGGACTGAGTGGATGTCATAGCAATAGCGGGATACACATCTCTAAGGGGTGTCATTTGCCTTAAATTATCAGCAGTTCTTGAAACCAGCATGGCCAGATCACCTTCGCTCATATCTGCTACAGTTAAAACCCTTTCCCAGTCGAGTCCTTTTGCCCAGGCATATATTGTAGCCGCTGTCCACAATGGGATTGGTCTTACAGGAAATCCATGAATAGTTTTCCTTTCTATAAGAGGGAGAAGACCATTTTTCATTTTGGTATATGCATTCACAAGTTCCTTTGGAACCTTTGATTGGTCAAATTCAACCTCTATCTCCCTATCGTAGACAAACATAGCTATCAGGGCAGCCAAAAGGCAAGGGTCTGATTCCGGAAAGAGGCCTAATCTCAGACCTTCAGCAATCATAAGAGGGTGGTCAAGCCTAAGCTGAGACGCCCACCTCCCATCATCTGTCAAGGCACCATTATCTTTTACATATCCTTCTGCCTTTAAAAAGTTCAGATGCCGTATAAAATTAGCCCAAAGTTTTTCCCTGACAGCATTGGCCGCATCCCACAGATAAGAAAAATCTTTCAACACTGATTGAAATGACCGATTGTGCCTTCCATGGCAGGTAAGGAAATGTTCACATTTGTTGCATATCAGGTGATCACGTTCCTTTTCAAGTAAAACGATTCGGTTTTTTAATGGTTTGACTTTTTTGATCTCTTCTTCTCCTAATGGTAAGACTTCGAGGGGAGAAGGCAGTTCATCTGACAATACATGAGAGACGATTCCCTTTAAAGTGTGTGGGTCATCAGTTGAGTGGATGTTTGCTACCTTATTCAGGATAGTTGTCACCTTTTCTGGAGCAAAAAATCGCATTTTTGGTGGTTTTTTTCGTCCCTGTCCATACTTTAGGCGGCAGGCAAGGACGCCATTTTTATCTTTCTTTGTATGTGCTTTTAAAACGCAATATAAACGAGACCTATTATCCAGAAATAGCCTCCCAGGCACTAGATTGGCAATTTTAGAAAGGGCCGACTCAAGCCTTTTTTTCTCTTCTCCTATCTTTCTGATATCATTTTTTATCGCAACTATTTTTCTGGACAAAGTGAGGACAGATTCTGGGGAGCTGCACAAGGAGCGAGGAAGAAATCCCATTAATCGTTGACCGGTTTCTTCAAGCCTCTCTTCAATCCCTTTGTCCCTGTTTGCACAATTCAGATAATTAGCAAAGGATCGAAGAAGAAGCTCCTTAATTTCTTCAGGATTATGGGATAGAAGAAGGTTTAAGACCATGGAAAAATCAATCCGTATCTGGCTTAAAACATCTTCAGGCGGAGATTTCAATAATGTTGCAATTAGGGAAGTGTCTAAAAAGCGCCCAGGAATCACCATAGCAAAACCGATATTGTCCATTCCCCTTCTCCCTGCTCTTCCTGTCATCTGGTGGAGTTCAGTGGCTGTCAAAGGAGCAAATTTATGCCCATTGTATCGGTCAGAATTAAGAAAAATGATACTCCTTGCAGGAACATTTACTCCTGCAGCCACAGTGGAAGTGGCGAACACAGCCTCAAGCAAACCCTTTGCCATTAGATCCTCAACCATCAATTTCCACAATGGCAGTTGTCCACTATGGTGCGACCCTACACCAAGATTTCTTAAGTGCCAGAGGTGATTATGTCGACCAAGGTGGGGGTGTAGTGTTAGCAATTCATCGATCCTTTTGTTCAGCATCTCTTTACTATATTTATCGCGATTTGAATTTGCCCTGCACAGGTCTAATGCATCATCACAATTTGCCCTGGATTTTAGAAAGAATATGGCTGGAAGAAGATTATATTTCCTTAACACATGTAATATCTCTCCAAATGGGGGGAGCCTTCTTCCTGTAGAAATGGGGGAGCTTTTTGGGTTGTTAATATAATCCAGAACCTTTTTATCAAGACCTTTCCTGTTGACTAATGGAAGAAGCCTTCCTGTTGGATGGAAAAAGAGTGGAAATAACGGGACAGGCCTTCCATTTTCTTCAATCACCACGCATTTTTTTTCCCGTAAGTGTTGAAGCCACCCTGCAATCTGATAGGAGTTCTTTATGGTGGCAGAGAGCAAAAGGAGAGGAACCCGGACAGGAAGATAGATAATGATTTCTTCCCATACAACTCCCCTATCGGGGTCTCCAAGAAAATGCGCTTCATCTAAAACAACAAGATCTGCACACAAATCCTCACCTGTATGCATGGCATCATAGAGCTGGTTCCTGAGGATCTCGGTAGTTCCTACAATAATTGGCGCATTCGGGTTCTCGACCCTATCGCCCGTTACTATACCAACATTTTCTTTTCCAAAGCGGGCTCCAAACTCTATGAATTTGGAATTTGAAAGGGCCTTAAGGGGGGATGCATACCATGATTTTCCCCCATTGTTCTGTATCGCATCTATTGCCTCTATAGCAATCCATGTCTTGCCGCTTCCAGTTGGTGCTGAAACCAGACAATCCGTCTTTTTAATAGCAGCTAAGGCTTTCACCTGGAATGGGTCTGGGTGAAAATGATCTTTTTCAGGTACTCCAATTCTTGAAAAAATACTTTTTAACCTGCGATCTGCACTCGCTTTGATACGTGGAACAGAAGGTGCAGAACGTTGCCTTTGCTTAAAATTGGGGAAAATATTTTTGGACTTTTTTCTAAAAACTGTCACTATAGATATCCTTTTCGAACTTAGCTCCGCATTGTTCAGAAATTTAAATGTTGGAATATTGAATTATGGTATAATACATTGTCATGGATCGACTTTAGGGAGTTAAGCTCCCATCACTGTAATGTTATAGTGGAATCGTCCGTTGAACTTAGCAATGCAAAATAGGCCTGCTCGTCTCGATTATATCGGGACAGGCAGGCCTGGACCAAGGGTTTAAAGATGTTTTTAATAATAAAAATTAGGTTTTTCTCTGTCTTACCCAGTATTCTAGTACTCCCTGGCCCAGACCTGGCATGCAATAACTAAGGCATGTATATCATACTCCCGAGGTATTACGCGGCTATCATAATGCTCCAGAAAAGTCACGCCAAGGCAGGCCATCATTCCATGTGGGTGGCATAAATTGGTTGTTAATAAAATGCTTTTGGTTTCAACAAATTGTCAAATTTCCGACATCCATAATTATAAACCAATAACAACTGTTTCCTCAATACTAAAATGTAGCTATTGATAGTATGGATAATTTTTCAAACGGAAAAGCTGAGAGACGAGAAGAAATTAAAGCTATTTATGAATCTAAAAGACAAGAGATTGAGTTACGATTATATGATTTTACAAAAATCTGGAAGAAAGGAACAAGGAAAGAGATTTTTACTGAACTCGTTTTCTGCATTCTAACCCCTCAGGCAAATGGGAAAGCATGCTGGTTTGCCGTGGAGAATATGATAAGAAAAGGAGTATTATTTACAGGAGACAGAGGTCAAATTGTAAAAGAATTGAGCAGCGCACGATTTATACACAAAAAATCAGCCTATATTGTTGAGGCGAGAGACAAATTCTTCCTTGATAGCAAGGTCTCTCTCAGATCCATAATCAGTCAGATAGGGGATGGTTATAAGGCACGAGAATGGCTTGTTCAAAATGTTAAGGGTATTGGTTATAAAGAGGCGAGCCATTTTTTAAGAAATATCGGATTCGAGCAGAATCTTGCAATTCTGGACAGACACATAATAAAAAATTTACAATTTGTTGGAGTGATAAAAGAAATTCCAGGCTCTTTATCAAAAGGAAGGTATTCTGATATAGAAAAAAGAATGACGGAATTTTCAAAAGCAATCCAAATACCAATGAGCTATCTCGATCTGGTGATGTGGTATAAAGAGACAGGCGAGATATTTAAATAGAGGTAACCGCTTAGGTTGTCAGGTTCAGGGTTTAAGGTTTCCCCCGATTTATCGGGGGATTGGTTGCCTTATCTTCATACAGTTCCCCGCCTGGCGTCCGGCGGGCAGGCGGGGAACTGTGGTCTTAAAAGGTTTGGAGTATCTGTCTCTTCAGTCAACAGTCCTACGCAAAACTTACATTCTTGGTCAATAGAAGTTTTTGTTTCCTACATCTCGGTATGTACGCATAAGTGAAGCTAAGTGCTTCGATTCGCAAATACTATAACGTATTCTAATGAGTATAATTTTTGCGATTGTCTTTGACCCAGAGCCTTTCGGCAGTGAGCGACTCGACATGAGCTCGTCGACATGTCTCAAGGCTGAACTGCTCAGACCGAAGGGCTCACTCAGCACTTAGTCTCGCCCTCGGCCATGAGCTCGGGCCGAATGGAGTAAATAAATACGTCATCGAATTTATGAATCGAGGGACTAAGCCTATGTTTATCGCTTCCCCATTTGGAGTATTACCTTTATTTCTCAAAAGTGGTATTTCTTTTCCCAATATATAACCTTAATTACACACTATTGTAGGTATCATTTTAGGGCATTGAGAGATAACTAGTTAATAATAAAAAGAAAACGCATAACCTATTGATTTTGCATGAATTTTGCATAAGATAATTGATATTAGCTATGTTCCCTGCTGCGATGAAGCCTTTTTTCAGGGAAGATTTCTAAGGCGAAGAGGTGAGGAGCTTGACAGCAGAATAAACAATTGATAGAAATTAATATTATTCTTCACTCTCTCGTGGTTTCATTTTGTAAATGATTAACTGAAAATCGGGGGAAGGCCAAATGGGACTAAAAATTCTTTTTTAAGGTTCCAATTGTTAAAGCCAAATCCCGAGTAATCGGGAGACGGAAAGCCGCGGGTCTTACAAAGATCTCGTTGTATTTGATACATCTCCATTTAGAAAAGATGGCCGAGCTGCCGAGTATGACATCGTTAAAGTCATAAAAGGCACAGCTCGGCTTTTTTGTTCATGTTATTGAAAAACTTTTTCAATAAACCAAGGCAATCTGACGTTTCTCATGAAGATCATAATCAGAGAGCCTTTTATTAGGGGAGCATAAAGAAAGAATTAACCAAGGCTGCAGAGTTAGGTTAAAGGCATTGCTCAACGTAGGTTTTGAACTTGTAAGTATCAAGGCCGAAAGGGTCTTTTCAATTCCCTAAAAGGGAGGGAGAAAAATGTCTAAGAGGCTTTTCATTCGAGCGTTTATGTTTTTTACCATACTTACATTGGCTTTATGTGGCTTTCTGTCTTCAGCCAGAGCTCAGGGCTGGGTAGATCTAGGCCTTTACGGTGGGCAGATATATGATATTGCTATTGATCCATCAAACACCAACAAGATGTTTGCTGGTGCTTATCTCGGGGGCGGCCTTTACAAAACAACGAATGGGGGCACCAACTGGCAGGAGGTATTGACAGGAGACGAAGGGGGTGAATTAGAGAGGGAAGCCACCTTCAGGAATACGGTGGTTTATGCGGTAAAAATAGCGCCAAGCGATAATGATGTGGTGTGGGCTGCACACAACTACTGGGCAGAAAAGAGCACTAACGGGGGAGCTACCTGGACTCACATCTGGAACAGTGCCATGCAGGACGACTGCACTGGTTGTCCGAATGATTCAACCCCAACCTCTTCTGGAAGTGAGCAGTTTCGATTTTGTCAGTCTCTTGCCATTCATCCTACTAATCCTCAGACTGTTTATGTGGGTACGGGGGGGCCATACTCGACGGTATCAAATGGGGCAATATATAAGACTACCAATGGCGGAACTTCCTGGAGCAAATTGTTCACGTTTGACTATACGGTTGTGGATATAGAGATTGATACAATAAACAACAATATCGTGTGGGCAATCACAAGTGATTTTGGTAGTGCTGGGTGGGTGAACTCCATTTATAGAAGCTCGAACGGAGGGGCTAATTGGACTAAATTTTTTACACAATATTCGCCTCATGGCTTCTATGATCTTATCATTAGGCCTACTCCTAATGAGATATTTATTGCCAGCTATGCAGGGATCTATAAAGTTTATTATGCTTCTCCTAATTGGTATTTTGTTAAGGTTCACTCCACTGCATCCAATGTTAGAGCCTTGGCTATAACACCTGGATCTCCACCTACATCACTTTATGCTGCCTGGGGGGGAACGTATCTCTCTAAAAGCGATGATTGGGGAAGCACCTGGACTGACTATAATACTAACGGTAAACAGTTTGTATCCCTTGAAGTTCATCCAAACGGCAATATCTTTGGAGGTGAGTTACACCTTGGAGTGTATAAAGGTGTATATAGTAGCGGCAATTATACGTGGAACCCGTATAATAATGGGGTCACTTCGATCATGGTGTGGGATATTGCGATTGATCCCCTCGACTCCACCCACTATCTTGCAGCCACTGAGTCAGGAGTTTATGAAAAGCAGGGTACGGGAGCCTGGAACAAAATCAGCATCCCTGATTTTCAGTTTACATCGGCCTATTCAGTGGCATTCGACCCTTCTAGCACGAGCACCTATTATGCCGGAGCAGAGGGTCGCCTCTACAAGACCACAAACAGTGGTACGAATTGGACTCCTAGCACCACATCACTTAGTGGGCGTGTCAATGATATTGCCATCAATGGCACTACCGTATTTGTAACCACTCGTAGCAGTGGACGTGTTTACAAAAGTACGAATGGTGGGAGTAGCTTTTCGAACATTACACCTTCAGGTGCTAGTTTTGATTTCGGCGCGGTCGCTATCGATCCTGATGACTCCAGTCACATCTTTGCCGGAGGGGGAAACTACTTCGCACCAAAAGTCCTGGGAAACCTCTATGAGAGCTCAAATGGAGGAACCAGTTGGACTACCTCCCTCGCTAATGTCATCGTCAATGCCTTGCTCATCGATCCTGATGACTCAGATATCATCTATGCAGGATGCGGCTGGAGCGGCGGCACAGATGTCCCCTTGTACAAGACCACGAACGGTGGCAGCACCTGGGTGAAGTCTTATGAAGGAATTCCTGGAGAGCCAACTAGATACGGAATCTGGGGGAGCTCAGCGAGTGATGTCTTTGTCTTGATTCATAATGGGAGTGTTGTCAAGGGCGGTTGGGATGATATGAACATCCTCCACTATGACGGTACTTGGGCTCTGATGGACATAGGGGTATCGAATCCTCTCTACGATATCTGGGGAAGTTCCGGGTCATATGTCTTTGCCGTGGGGGATTCCGGAACCATTGTCTATTATGATGGTTTCGACTGGGGTGCATCCAATGAAACCACTGAAGACCTGCTGGGTGTCTGGGGGGCTTCATGGAACAATGTCTTTGCCGTAGGAAAAGGGGGAACTATTCTCCGTTTCGGTGGCAGCGGCTGGTCCCCCATGACAAGCGAAACCTCAAAAGACCTTTGTGGTGTTTGGGGGAGTTCTGGAACTAATGTCTTTGCTGTGGGTTCCTACGGGACTATTCTCCGTTACAATGGCAGCAACTGGTCTCCCATGACAAGCGGTGTGACAAATCGATTGGAGGGTGTTTGGGGAAGTTCCGGGTCCGATATCTTTGCCGTAGGAAATTCCAGCCTGGATGGGTCCAATCGTTATTTCACCATCCTACATTACAATGGTACAAGCTGGTCTAAAATGACCACGCCAAACGTAGATGCCGGGAAATCCGGAAAACTTCGCAGTGTCTGGGGAAGTGCCTGGAATAATGTCTTTGCGGTGGGTGAGGATGGTGTCATCCTCCGCTATAATGGCACATCATGGTCTAAAATGACCAGCGGAACATCATCCCGCCTTTATGGGGTGTGGGGCACTTCCTCGTCAAATGCCTATGCTGTAGGTTTGCATGGAACCATCCGCCGTTACAATGGCTCCTCATGGAGTGCAGTGAGCACTGGAATAACAGGTGAGTTGATCACGAATTGGAATGCAGTAACGGACCTTAAATTCAGAAAGGATACATTAGGTAACAGGAATATCTATGCCAGTACTGACCAGCAAGGGGTCTATTTCTCCCCGAACCAGGCCGACAGGTGGTGGAGCCTGGGGCTCCCACGTTATACCGTCTATGCTGTGGCAACAGGCTCTGTTATTGTTGGCTGCGCAGGTGACGCGGAGGGAGGTACAGTAGGTTGGATTAGCGGCTATGTCACAGATGAGGTGACAGGAGCTGGGATTGCGAACGCAACGGTGTGTACCGATACAGGTAAGTGCAATGATGACGTAAGTGATCTCCCGGACGGAGTCTACGTCATTTCTAACCTCACACCGGGGGCCGATTACCATGTAACTGCAACTGCATACACAGAGGGCTATTCTCCGGAATCAACGACGTACTATTATGAATACCCTCCTGCACATGTCGAAGCCGGAGCGACTACACCTGTGGATTTCTTGCTGCATGATCCACTCATCACTGTGAAAATAGGAGGAGAAGAAATTGACGCCGTAGGAGGAATATTTCATGGGACTGGAGGAAGTATTGAACCCGAAGATCCAGAAGACGACGACATTAGGTGGTCTGAGGAGCCTAACAATGGAAAACTGATGGTCAAGCACGAAGGTTCTGTCACGTTAGATATCGTGCCCGATCAAGGTTATCAAATCCAAGACGTGCTGGTAGATGGTCAGCCCCAAGGCCCAATACAGAAATATCCTTTTGAGAACATGGTGGATAACCAGGAAATAGAGGTAATATTTGCCATAAATACGTATACGGTAACGTTTGTTGAAGGCACTGGCGGAAGCATAACCGGAACCTTGGAACAGACGGTTAACCATGGGGGTGCCTGCAGCCAAGTGACAGCTGTGCCTAACATCGGTTATAGCTTCAGCGGCTGGACAGGTGATTACATCGGGAGTACTAATCCTCTTACTATTACGAACGTCACTTCTAACATGACGATTACTGCTAACTTTGCTCTTAACATTGTTGCGATTGATACAAATACAGACAGTGTCAATGTATCTGAAGGCGATACAGCAACGTTCCAGGTGAAACTGAGCGCCGAGCCTACCAGCAGTGTTACAGTAACGGTTTCAAGAACAGCAGGAGACACTGACATAAGCGTGACCGGCGGAGCCACCCTAACGTTCACAACCTCGAACTGGGGTGATTATCAGACGGTGACACTTAGTGCGGCTGAAGATGTAGATACGAATAGTGATTCGGCGACAATTACCTGTTCATCTGCATCAGCAACAGACAAGAATGTCACAGCAACTGAAATAGATAATGATACACTTTCAATCGCCACAAATACAGACAGTGTCAATGTATCTGAAGGCGATACAGCAACGTTCCAGGTGAAACTGAGCGCCGAGCCTACCAGCAGTGTTACAGTAACGGTTTCA
>JGI10211J34971_10003159_pt1 | contig 13267 bp, 7 predicted proteins | sample Etolagsediment_FD_34971 | JGI IMG/M metagenome (IMG submission 34971) | reverse complement strand
CTTCAGTTCATCGGCAGGAGTGGGTTCTAATGTTTCCGGTAAGCTTTCCGGTAAGGGTGCTGTTTCTTCTACAACAGGTTCTGTTTGATCTTGAACAAGATCCTGTCCACCCACTTCAGTAGAAAGCGTGTCCTCTTCTGGGGTTGGTGTGACATCCTCCTGAGTAGTTTCCATCTGATCTTCAACCCGAAGGTCAGCCTCCTGCTCCATCGGTGCTGGGGGTTCCACCATCCCCAGTTGTTCCATCTGCTGACGCTTCTCCGCCTTGAACTGATCGTACAAGGCTTGGCCTTCGGGCGTCTGGAAGGTTTCCTGCTGCGCTTCCTGAGACTGGTCTACGTTACGAAGTTCTTGGGCAGTCTCATTCCTGCGGCGGGTCTTGAACTGTTCGTAGAGTTCTTGGGTGCGTGGAGACTGAAACGTTGGGTCTTCCTCGGTAGTGGAGGCGCTGGTTTCTGTGGGCACAGGGTAGTTGTACTGCTCCTGCTGCCCGATCTGGCGAGGAGTTGGAGCCGTTGGTTCCACAGGCTGATCCATAGGACCAGCAGGCATTTCAATTGCCGAATCCCGCATGGTGAATTCGGGCTGTGGATCTGGTTCGGGGGCAGGCCGTTCTGGAGCCTTTGGTAGGCGGGAATCAAATCCGCCTTCCTTCATTGTAAAGTCTACATCTTCCCCAGGTTGCTTCTGACGGCCAAACCCGAACGTTGGATCTGTAATCTCTTCGCCGTCCTGCCACAATCCAGACTTTGGAATTCTTAGGGCTTCTGCTTCCCGTTCCCCTGGAAGCTTGTCGTCTGCGATTTGTTTGGTTTCAGTTTCTGGCTCTGTCTCCTTGCGATAGCGTGCCCGTTCCGACATCAATTTGAGTTGTTCGCGTTCAATCTGAAGCTGCCTTTTATAAGCTTCTTGTTGTTGCTTGATAATATCTTGAACGTCTTTGTTTTCTTGTCGAACTCTTTGTTCTGCTGCTTGCCTTTGTTTTTCTTCTTCCTGTCGTAAGGCGTCTAGCCGCTGTGCCTCCAGCGCATCATCCGCACTGACAGCATCATACGCAGCATCTTGTGTCCTTCGCTTGAGATCGGTTGCCACAGGATCAACACGGGGATCTGTGGCCAGTGCAGCTTCGGCCACCGTGGGGACTGCTTCTGAAATGGCTCCGACCAGCATAGCGTTCCGGCCTTCTGGAGTGCTGAAGCGTCCGGTGAATTGTTCCATCGGGTTGCCGGTGGCCGTTTCACTGACTTCGTACTGCCTGCCTTCTTGCAGTCCTCCTGACCCAGCCTGCAAACCCCCGATGGTTCCGTATCGTGCGGCTCTTCCTGCGTTCGGGAGTAGCCCCTTGGCAATGGCTCCAGAGGCTCCCTGGACTCCAGCAAGAGCAATCAGTTCGGGGTCCGTCAGGTTGGCAATGGCAACTTCATCGGCTTCCTTCTTGGCCTGTTGTGCCGCCTGATCTTCGGGCATCCCCTGCCGCATGTAGTACTGTTTGCGGTCACTGTAGGTACTCCCTCCCTCCAACGCGGCGTTGGCTGCCAGCACACCAGCAAAACCACCAACGGCCCCAGGGACACCTCCGGTGGCTGCACCAATCAACGGTGGAACAAGAGCAGGAAGAGATCCGATTGTTTCTTCCCCACCCTGCAGAATCAGATCATCCATCCTGCGTAAAAATCCCTGCTGTTCCTGCTCCTCTGGTGAAGCGTAAGGCGCAGGAGAGCGGTCCAGCATCTGCCGATTGCGGGCCGCCATTTCTTGGCCAAACTCCTCCATCCCTTGGGATTCTAATTGGCGTCCGAAATATTCGGTCATGGCCCCAACGTTCATCCCAAACTTGTCTGCTCCTCGTCCTGCTGCTGCCGGAACCCGCTCTCCAAAGAAACTGCCTTGCTGAATTGGTTCTTGACCCAACAGACGCATTGTAATCTGGTAACGACTTTCCGGATTCTTTACTCCAACATCATCCAGTTCTCGCTCTAGCCTGTCTCTCCGTCTCCGGTAATCCTCCAGCGGATCGCCAGTGATGGGAACGTAGGAAAGTTTCCGTTCGTAGTACTGTTGTGCTTGTGGAGTCATTGACGGCCTGACCTCATAATCAGTTCATTTAAAGCCAAGATGTCTTGGTATACATCTTTGTTCTGAGGATTTTGTTGGTATTGCTCAATTTTGGATTGAAGTTGAGCAGTGATCTCCGGAGAAACCAGTCCTTGGGTTGCTGCCAAGTTGGCAACTGCAGAGATCCTTTCGACAACTTTTAGGGTTTCATTTGTTTCTGCTTGCTCTCGTAGCCTTTGGGCGTTTCGCCCTCTAGGTGTATTGTCAACAGGTCGATCATCTTGCTTGGATTGTCGCAAAGCTCCTTGACGCATCCGGGGGTCCATCTTGTCAAGAGAGTCCAGACGCTCAATCAGTGGCCTTGCTTGTTGTTGCAGTTCTGTAATTTGCCGTTGGATGGCCATTTGTTCTTCGGGAGTGTTGACCTTACCCATCGAATTTTCCAACGTTAGCAGGTTGGCAGAGATGGCTTCCAATTGACGACTTTCTGGAACATCAAATTTTTCAGCCAAGGCCAATCCTTGATTGATTTCTTCCTCTGGGAGCGGACGGAGAGATGGAGGCAAGATTCCCTCAGATTGTTGCTCCAGCGTTGGGGGTGCGGGTGTATCTGGATTTTCTGGGATTCCCAGTCCTGCTTCTGAATCTGCCGCCGATGGTTTGTATTGAGCCGACGGTCCCCACAGTTCATCTGCAAATTCTCTTGCTTTGTTAAAAGCATTTCGCTCTTCAATTTCATCTAAAAACCCGCCTTCGGGCTGTATTTTTAAAAAATAATCTTGAAACGCTTTTCGATACCCAGCTTGCAGTTTTGCTTCAGCTTCCTCTGGAGTTATTTTGTTTAGTTCTTTTTCAAGCTCCATCCGATTACGGATGTTTTTGTCCCTCAGTTTCTCCATTTCCACGCTATTGCTGAAATTAATTCCAGCCATTTTTTCTTGCTGAGTAAATCCAGCTAGTTGATTTTTGTCTTGCTGAGTAAATCTGTCTTGTTGCTGCTGATACTGAAAATCTTGTGAGTCATCTTGAATTTCCAAAGTATCTTTCTTCCGGACATCTCCTAATTGTTCTTCCCTATTTACCGTTGGGAGTGTCATCGCTTCATAATCAAGAACTTTGTTTTGTCTCAGAAGGGCTGCGTTGTCCAATCCAGCTTTAATCCTATTTCGATCTCGCTGATCTAACGCTTCGGTCAATTGCTGGATTTCTTTTTCTTTATCCTTTAGTGCCCAAGCAGCCTTGCTGGCTTCTGCTGGGTACTGAAACCCCTGCCAGTCTCCTAGTTGCAGATTTTGGCTATCCCTGCCCAATCGACCGCCCAAGAACCCACTGTCGTTGTAACCACTCAACGCGGTTTCATACTCTTGATCCATCAAGTTCAAAAGGTTCATGTTTTCTTGGTAAGCCGGATCTCTTGGGTCTTGGTTGGCAAGCTGATCCGTTATCTTTTTTCGGGATCGCTCATAAGACTTTGTGAAATCCTCCGCCTTCTTATCCCCTTTCTTTGCATAGGCTCCTGCAACCGAACCCAACGTGTCGGCTATAGATTTGTGCAACCGCATCCTTCGTTCGTTGCGGTTACGGATCTGGTCGGCATAGGCGTTGCCGATATTGTCATACAAAGACTGGGGGAGGTATCCGACATTGTAGTTGATAGCCATGATTTATCCTTACGCAATCATTCCGTAATTAATTCCCAGCGGAGCCAATCTGCCTAAAAAACCACCACCCCTCGGAGGAAGTTGAACTCCGCCTTGATTGAGGTTGGAAGCATTTTGATTCGCAAAATCTCCAAAGAATGCTGGCCCAGGCTTATACCCTGTGGAGTACTGTGGCCTTCCTTGGTTCCGTTGTTGTAATTGCTGAAGCATCTTTTGACGTTGGAGAAGGGCTGTGGGTACGGGCCTTCCTCCGCCGCGACTGGATTGTTGCCGCTGGTTGACAGCGTTATCTTGCATTTGTGATTGTCTCCTTAGATTCATGAAAGGGCTTAATCGTCGGTTTTCATACATCTGTTGTGGAGATGGCCCTCGCTGCATCATTGAATTCATGAACTGCCGGTTCCCATACATTTGCTGCGGTGATTGTTGACGCCGCTGCTGTATCATCCCACCCATCCTAGCGTAGGGATTCCCCATCTGAGGCTGGTAGCCACCAGACATTATTTGGGGGTTGTTGTACAATTGGGACATAAAACCGCCGGACTGCATTCCCCCGCGTCCACCGTAACCGCCCATGTTTCCAAAGCCACCGCCACCGCGCATTCCACCGAAATTGTTCATCACATTCATAGGAGGACGCATTGGCTGTGGTTGCCTCGTATTCATGTCTGGCATCGCCATCCACGGTGTCTGTTGCTGCATCCGTGCAATTAGATTTTGATATCCAAAGCTGGGAGAGAACTGCGAGATCGGTTGGTATGCGGGGGCATATGGGTAGGGATTGGTTGGTTGTTGAGTAGGATTTGTATCGTCCATCAATCCCTTAACCCCACCAAACCCACCGCCTCCAAAAAAGCTGCCAATCCCACCAACTCTACCAAAACCACTTGTTCCTAAATTTGGTAGATTTGCTGTCGTAGTTGCCGTTTGGTTCCCATACCCTGGAGGAATTGGACGCCCTCCTCCACGACTGCTTGGAGGCGGTACAACCGGAGTCGCTTGTTGAGGAGGTGGAGGCAAGTCGTTGATTGTGTTTTTAAGATTCTTAAAAAAAGAACCACCCGTTAACTTAGTGCCAACATTACCGAACATGATCTTTCTCCTTTTCTAAGGTTTCGATGCGTGCTGCCATTCTGCTCATCGATGCCATCATTAGTGGCAGCAGCCGAACCAGATTGACCATTTTGGTCCCATCCGGCGCATCCACTACCGTCGATGCCCCAGCGGGAGTAAGTTCAAGATCCTGGGCCATTACACCAAAGTGGACTCCGGGCTGGCCGTACTTCTCCGTGATGTACTCAAAGCTGTAGGGTTTGAGGGAAGAGAGGAACTGATCCATTTCCGAATCTGCCGATTGAACGTTGTCTTTTACGCGGCGGTCTGAAGTGGCGGCAAACGTGGCGGCTGCCATTGCATACGGAGCCATTTGTTCAAGGAAGCTAGGTTTGGATGCATTTGCTGCTGCCGCTTGAGCGTTGATACCGTAGGCTGCTAACCGGGCTTGATCCATCGCGTTGGTTCGGGCGACGTAGTCCTGCAGGCTTCGGTCATACATTCCTGCCATGAAACCACTGTTGTTCAGATTGGCATCCATGAAGTTCCCTAAGTTCTGGTTCATCTGGTTGACCAACTGACCTTGGTTCATGAGATTTCCGGAAACCTGAGAGAGGTTGCTGCCGATGTTGTTCAGATTGTTCCCCTGCATTCCCAGTCCTTGGTAACCAGCTTGGTAACCACTGATCTGGTTGCCCAGGTTACTGCCCATCTGGTTGTAGCCGGAAAGGATGTTGTTCAAGAACCCACCCCGTTGACCCAAAAGATCACTTTGGGCATTGACTAGTCCAGCCTGTTGATTGTAGGCATTCCCCAGCCCACTCAGGTAGTTGGCTTGGTTGTTGAGAATGTTGTTACGATCATTTAAGAAATCGCCTTGGGTGTTCAGTAACTGGTTTTCCCCTTGGAGATATCCTGCTCGTTGGTTCAGCATATTAGCTTGGGAGTCCAGCAGATCTGAACGTTGGCCAACCACATTTCCACGGTTTTGTAGGAAGTTCGCTTGTTGATTTAACAAGTTGCCTTGTGAGTCCACCAGATCCGAACGTTGACCAACTATATTTCCACGGTTTTGCAGGAAGTTTGCTTGTTGGTTCAGCATATTAGCTTGGGAGTCCACCAGATCCGAACGTTGACCAACTACATTTCCACGGTTTTGTAAGAAGTTTGCTTGTTGATTTAACAAGTTAGATTTATCTCCTACGATCCCTCGTCTTTGATTAATAATATCAGACTGAGAATCAACCATTCCTGCTTCTTGGCCCAGCATGTTCCCCCTTCCTTGAAGGAAGTTTGCTTGTTGGTTGAGTAGATTCCCTTGGGAATCAGCTAATCCCTGCCGTTGGTCAATCAAATTGCCGATGTTCCCCAAAAAGCCTGCCCGTTGTCCCAGCACATCGCTTTCCTGCCCCAACAGACCCTGCCGTTGGTTGATTGTCGCATTTGCTTGCCCCAGCGCATTGAGCCGTTGGTTGAGCGTATCGCCCATCCCAGCGATGTTCTGAGACTGTTGCCCTGCCAACGATGCGCGGTTCATGATGTCGCTGACGGCTTGGTTGGTCAGTTGAGAACTTTGGTTGGTCAGGTTTGCCTTGTTCATTGCGTCACTGACCCCCAACTGGTTGAGATCCGCCTGTTGCCCCAAGGTGTCTCGGAGTTGCCCTTGGGCACTCAACCGTTGGTTGAGTTGTCCTGCGGCAGCGCCCAAGGCACCCAAACGATTGTTGATCGCGTTGCCTTGTCGATCCAATAGTCCAGCTTCTAGGTTCGCTTGATCTCCTGCGATCCCAGCGCCTTGGGCTGCCATTGATCCTTGTCTGCCGTACATGTCGGCTTCTTGCCCAATCAACCCAGCTTCTTGTCCGGCCAAGGCTGCTTGTTGATTGATCATTTGACTTCCTTGATCAACCAATCCTGCTTCTTCCGCCAATCCCCGTTGGGCTGCACTGAGAAGCCCAGATTGCTGACCCAGCAAGTCCCCCTGCTGGCCCAGCATCCTTTGACGGGCACCCATGCTTTGTTGGGCTGCCTTTAGCGCATCTTCTCTTGCTGCCTGACCTCCGGCTTCCGCCCTTCGTTCATCTCCGGCTGCCAGCATTCGGGAGGCTTCTCCAGCATCTGCACCACTTGATGCGATAGCTCTTCGTGCAGCTTCTGCCGCACCAGCGTCTGCTGCTTTCCGGGCTTGCTCGGCCAACCCTGCGTACATCCCTTGATCTTGGGTCAGATAGTTGATGTCCCCTGCTTGCGTGCGTAACCCGCTGGCATCTCCAGTCAGAGCTTGCTGGGCATCTGTCATCCCGCGCATTCTTTCAGACAGTTCTCCAAGTTGTTCTTGCTGGCCCCCCATCCCAGTTCGGCGCAGATCCCCCAATTCACCGCGTAAATCTCCAGACTCAGAAGCCAGACCACTGATGTTGTCAGAGGCACCACCTAGACGCGAAAGGAAGCCACTGAAGTCTGTGTCGATTCCACCGTACTGCCGTTGGAGGTTCGCAAAATCCTGGTCACGGTCTTCCATTCGACTACCTAACCGTGAAGATTCTCGGTCAATATTTTTGAGAGAATCCTCTTGCCCCTGCATTCGGCCTTGGATCTGCGCCCGGTTGCTTCCTGCGATATCAATTTGATTTTGCAGGTTGGCTAGGTCGCGTGCTTGTGCCTGCCGTTGGGCACCAATTCCTTGAATTTCAGATCCCAATTCTCTTAGATTCTGATTAACACCAGAATATAGATTTTGGAAATTCTGAGCTTCGTTGCCTAGTTGATTAAATCGATTTGAAAATCCTTGTGATTCGGTTCCCAGCCCTTGTAGGCGACTAGCTACATCTCCACTGCGATAATCAAGAGTTTGATATTGTTGACCTAGTTGATTGGATTGATCAGCAAGATCTTGGTATGTTTGATTTAAGGCATTAGAACCTGTTTGCAAATCTCCATACTCAGTTCCCAGTCCGGAATATCTTTCGCCAATATTTGAATATTGGCTCCCCAGACCCCTCGCATTTGCGTCTAGCTGATTGTACATTGGATTTAAAAATCCAGACGATCTTCCTAAACGATCAAACCCAGAATCTATGGTTCTTAGCGTTGGATCAAAACTTTGATAAGTATCGTTTAGCGCGGCGGAACTAGCACCCAAATCAGAGTACTCTGTGTTTAGCTCTGTTAAGCTTGGATCAAGATTTTGATAAGTATCGTTTAGCGCAGCGGAACTAGCACCCAAATCAGAGTACTCTGTGTTTAGCTCCGTCAGGCTTGGATCAAGGTTTCCGTAATCTTGTCCCAGCGTGGACGCTTCCGTCCCCAGACTTCCGTAATCGTTTTCCAACGTTCGGGCACGGTTCAGCAATGGGCGGAAGGAATAACGATCAAAGTTTGCATTGTTGATCAGCGTGTTGTACCGATTCTCCAAACTATTGGGATTGCCTGAGAACCTATTGGAAATGTCTTGGTAATCGGAGGATAGTCCACTAGCGGCAGAATCCAAGCCTGCGAACGTTGAGGTGGGTGTTCCCATCAAGGAATTGATGTCGGTGTTCAGTCCACCGAACTTATCGGCAGTTTGATTGATGTCGTAGTTCTGCCCACCAATGTCTTGATTCAGATTATTGAAGCGGCTGTTGAGATCCCCGTACCCTTGGTTGACGTTCGTCAGATTTGCCATGATCTGAGGCAGGAAGCCTTGGTTGGCCAGCATCTGATCCATTGCAGCCAGATTTGCTCCGGAGGTATCTACCCCAAGCTGATTGTACTGCCCCAGCATCTGGTTTCGCATATCCATATACTGAGCGTACTGTTCGGGGTCAAAGCCTAATTGTTCGGGAGAAACCGTCGGAACGTCACCCCCCCCGCCGGTCAGCCCATCTAAAAATTCTTGGGCAGAACGCTCAAAGCCTTTGACGTTGTTGTTGAGAGAACGCTCAAAGCCTTTGACGTTGTTGTTGAGAGAACGCTCAAAGCCTTTGACGTTCGTATTGATCCCTCTTTCAATCCCAGCTTGATTGGCTTTTCTTTGGTCTGCATCCAGTCCGAACGTCCGTGTAAACAAACTCATAATTGTCCTTCTGGCGTAAGTGATGCCGGTTGCTGCATGTCGGTCAGGGTTGTATCTGATTCAAACACTGCGATCTCTCCGTCTTGATCAAATTGAATCCACTGCAGTGCATACCCTCGGCTTCCTGCAGGCAAATAGTGTTTTGTGGTCAAGTATTCCTCTTCGTTGACTTCAGCATCTAAATTAACCAAGGAAATCATCTCTCCATCTAAGTAAACCTCTAGATCCACAAACCCTTGGTAGGTGATCTGGACTTCGGAGTGATCCCGTAATCCACGATAGAATCGATCCGGAAGCGCCACTGGCGTGGCCCTGTGTACCTGTCCTGTGCTGACTGACAATTCATCTTGTGCGAGATGCGGAACATAGCCCCAAAGCAACGGTGGAAAATAAACCTTGCGGGTGTCCTGTCGACGGTTGTTGCGTGTCGTTAACGTAATTTCATCCACTCGGTTGTTGATTTTGCGTTGGACCTCGTCGCTGTAAAGTTGCAGCGTCACCGTTCCTTCAAAGGTCACCTCGTAGTAGTGGTAGAGATTGAGAGTGCTGAAAGCTTCCACCGGGTCGGTTTCCACACTGAACCGTTGGATGGGGTAACCACTGAACGTTGGTTGGTGTACATGCCCCACCAGTCCTGGTGGCAACAAGATCCTGCGTGTTTGTCGTACCGTCTGATTTGGTAACTGAACAGCGTTGACCAGCGTGGTGCCATCTACTGCGAACGAAAACGTGGGAGCGCCTGTGTACTCGACTCGGATGGCTCTGGCGATAGTCCGGGGCTTGATCATCTCCTCACCCCAACGCGATAGCGTAAATCAAAGCATCTCCTGCTGTACTTGTTGAGGCACTGCCACCCAAATTTTCGGAGTTTTGTACCGAAGCCAATTCCAGCAACTCCACTTGAGATTCCAGTAAATCGATCTGGGCCTGCAGGTTTCTGGTGTTTTCCGCATACTGCCGTAAGCTCTCCCGCAATCCTTCGTCCTTGATTTCTTGGTATAGCTCCAGTTCTGCAATCCGAAGTAGACTCATATCTCCTCGGTATCATAATTCACTCGTAGTACTTTGTTCGTTTCGGTTTCCACACAGGTCAGATGAGCAATCTCGCCTTCAGTCATTGCAGGAAAGAAAATTTGTGCAGTCTGGGTTTCGCCTGCAGTGTCCGGCAGACTGAAGTTACTGATTGACGCATTGCCATCAATCAACACACTGACGGTTAAGGCACCTGTGTATTGCAACTCGACATAGTTCCAACGTCGAAGGCGTTGCTCTTCCAGTAGATCCATTTCTACATCCAACCGCATGGTTCGCCCTGTGATGTTGTTCAACTGGATCTGTGCTTCCAAACCCACAGCGGCATCACTCAATCGGAATGTCCGGCCCAACAACTGCGTAGTAGGTGCCGGAAAGCTTTCAACCAGTTGCTGATCCACCAGAAAATCGATGGTGCCCGTTCCGTCGAAGTTTTCTCCTACGATGGAAAAATTACTAAAGATCTTTTGCTTACTTCGATCTCCTCCGTCAAAACTGCGAGTGGTGACATCATATCCTTGAGAGGGGCCATCTCCCAACGCTCCCACTTCGTTGTACAATTTATTGGTATTCCCACGGTAGTGAAGGTTGCTGGCACGCAGGCTGGAACGGCTCAATCGGAACGACCCTTGGCGAACGTCCATGACATACCCATCGTTGCTGGGAGAAAGCAGGTAGTACTGGTTATCGATGACCCCCGCGACATTGCGATTGTTGTTCGGAGAAGGTGTGGTGAAATCTCCTACCATTTCCTTGGTGACATTACGCACACTGGCCCCATCAAAATACTGCATCCCGGTGGCACTGATGTAGAGGACTCCATTACCCACAGGCTGGATGCATTTGTCCAAACCAGCAGGACATCCTTCCACCGTTGGAATCTTGACCTTTCGCATAGACTCCGGACTGGAACCGAAAACGCGGTAGAGGTTGTACGTTGTGAAAACTAGGAGATCGGAGCCACGCTTACTCAACGCAGTGATCGTATTGTCGAATGATAGATATCCGTCAATGGGCCAGTTGTTGGGGTCCGCGTAACGGCTGATGTTCAGTGTTCTGCCATCGACACCAAAGAAGAAGTTGTTGACCTCTGTCAGGAACTCCATGTTCATCGGTGGCAAGGTGGCATTCTGGATGGGCTGGATGTCAATCAACGCTTGCGCTGGGATAAAGTCCAAAAAGTTGATCTTGTCGTTCGTTTGCCCAGCGGTGACCACGCCGTTTTCAATCGTGATCACTCCCAACGTGGCAGTCCTTTTAAATGGATCGTCCTCGACCTCGACTTCTAGGAAAATATCACAATTGTGTGCAGTCCCGGTGATGTCCCTGGCAAAGGTGAAACTGGACGTGTTTTGAAAGGTGGGCGTGTAATCATACGTCTGTCCACTGTATCCGTAGACCCGTAACTGGTATCTCCCACTCGGAGGATTTGTGATGGTGACGGTGATGTCATCGCCTGCGATGGAGGCACTGATCGTTGTTGCAGAGTACCCTACCAGCAAGACAGCTACCCGCTTCAGCACACTGGATGTTCCTCCCGTCCGGTACAACGCATACATTCCTTCTGTCAGATTGCTGACATCGATGCGTAAGGGCTTGTGAATCTCGGAAGTTTGCTTGAGCAGGAATCCGGCAGATAGGGCTGGATCAGAAAGATCACTCATCGCGGATTCGGCCCCTGTCGCAAAATCGTACTTGCTGATGCCGTACTGATACGGAATCGGGTAGAATGCTGAAGGAGTCGAATACCAGAGAGAGGTGTGGGAATTGGTGCGGGTGGTGTTGCTGCCTACTTGAACAAAACTGAAACTTGGTTCTGGGACTGGGAATCCCAGTTGATAGGTGTTGTTCAGATTGCCATCAATTACACGGATCGGGGTGGCATTCATTGCCAGTTGCGTGATCCCGGTGTTCGTTGCCAGCGTGTTGTTGATTGTAATCTTGTCTACATCGTAGCTAATGCTCACGATTTCTGTGAACTCTGGAATCAGATCTGATGGTTCAATCTGATCCCCTTGGTGGACCCGGTCAATCTGACCACTGACCAACGTCAGTTCTGATGTCCCAGCGTTGGCATCGTTGACGATCAAAGGATTGCCGTTGCCGTCAACATCAATCTCTACAAAATAACTGTTGCGGCCAACGTAAAGATCTTCGTTGTACTCTACGAAAGAATTTGCGTTAAACAGCCCACGGATTGCTGATTGGACGGTAATCGTGTCCCCACTGTCGATGGTGTAACTGAATCCACGATCAATGGTCAAAGGCGTGTTGAAGGTGGCTGTGGTTCCAGCGCCAACATGCGAAGCGGAAGTCAAGTTCCCTGTGCTACTGTCTACAATCAGTTGGTCTTGGACAGTACGATCTGAGAATCCCGCCGAACCCACCCACGAAGCTCCCGCTTCGTAATAATAAACTTGTCCACCATCAGTGGTTCCAAAGGTAGGAGTAGACTTCAGTGTGCCATCAAATACATCGGCATCCACCACATCTACGCTGGAACCGTCAGGAATTCTATGTCTTGGTAATAGTGTGTTGATCCCTCCACCGAATTGGGATTGGCTTTGAATCATTATGGTCCACCATGCACTTCTTGCTGGAGTCTCAGAACTTCTCTGTCGAGTTGTTTGATTGCTTCAATCAGCAAAGGAATGATCAATTCGTAACGTACTGCCAATGTTCCGTCTTCTCTGGATGTCACTGCTTCCGGTAAAATCTCACGAACTTGTTGGGCGATGACTCCTACGCTAGTGGATTCATCGGGATCATGTTCCTTGAGCCATTCAAAGCGCACTCCCTCCAATTTGGAAACTGAACTCAACGCATTTGGCGAGATTGCTCGGATGTTTTTCTTGAGACGCACATCCGATGTGCTGAACGCTGTGATGTCCCCTGTGCAGTTGATTGCTGCTCCAGAACCACTGACCGTCAAGGCTCCACCGGAAACGGTGAAGGCTCCAGAGTGCGTCTTGTTCGACAACGTCTGGGTTGCTGTGGTTCCCACCAAATCTCCCGCTGGAACCGCCTTGGCCAAGAACTCTGTACTTAGGGTTCCTGCAGCAGGCGCTAGATTGGCGCTGCTTGGTGCCCCTAGTAATGGAATCTTTCCATCGGTGGTTCCCGGTTCCTTCGCCTGCACCGTGGAGGCGTTGAGGTTCGTGACTTGGGTACTGCTTTGTACTGTGAACGGAGCCGTGCCGGTGGTGACACTGCTGGAAAGCGTTGTGCAGTTGACAGTGCCTGCGGTCAGCGTTGTGCTAACTGTTGCATTGGGGACCGTCAAGTCACCGCTGATGGTGACATCCCCCTGCTGATTCATGACTACGTTGGCAGTGGCAGCGTTGTCCAAATGACGGATTTCGTTGACTTTCAGCGTACTCACTTAGTAGCTCCAAATAGCTGATTTTTC
>JGI10211J34971_10003157_pt1 | contig 13274 bp, 4 predicted proteins | sample Etolagsediment_FD_34971 | JGI IMG/M metagenome (IMG submission 34971) | reverse complement strand
TGATCAGGGCGAAACAGCTCAACTCTGTGTACATAATTTGCAAGCTGACCACGGTAGCGTTGTTGATAACGGTGACGGCACCTTTGCCTTCACGCCTGATGCCAACTACAACGGTGTAGTGAGTTTTACTTACGATGTTCAGGACCCTCATGGCGCAACCGTAGCTGCATCAGCTAGTATGACTTTAGCTGCCGTGGGTGATGCAGCAGTCATAACTGGTTCAGGTGGCCACCTGCTTGAGGAAGATAATTTATATATAGGCTATACGATCAAAACAAGCGGTCAGTTTCATGTAGTTGATCCTGATGGACCGGGCGAGTCCAAGTTTCCGGATGGATTACACCACTTAACCGGAAGTCTGGGCGGAACCTTGCAGCTTTATGGTAATGGGAACTACTTTTACCATCTTGAGAATAGTGTGGTTAATCATCTTGCAAAAGGACAATTGGAAAAAGAGTCCTTCACTATACACAGTGTCGATGGAACGCCACATCAGGTTGAATTCGTCATCGAAGGTACTAATGATGCGCCTTTTGTGCACGGAGACGTTACTCTCTCGTCAGGTACTGAAGATACTGCCGTCACCCTGCATGCCTCCGACTTGCTGGCACAAGCCGGCGATTATGATGATGGTGAAACCGCTCAACTCACGGTGCACAACCTGACCGCCGTCAAACCCGACGGGAGCTCCGCCGGCACCATCACCGACAACGGCGACGGCACCTTTACCTTCACCCCCGAGACTAACTACAACGGCGCGGTCACCTTCAACTATGCCGTGCAGGATCCGCAGGGTGCATCCGTCAGCGCTTCCGCCAGCTTGACCTTGGCCGCTGTCAATGATGCCGCGGTAATTGCAGGTCAAGATACAGCCAGCCTTGATGAGTTCGGAAGTCACGGCTCCGCATATTCAGACATAACCGATAGGTCACCAGATTATCATCATTCAGGCTCTAGTAATTTATTTAATCAAATTTTGTCTGTCTCTGGTGACCTAACTATCACTGACCCTGATAGAAATGAAGCAGAATTCCTGAGTCCAGCGCATCAAATAAGGGGGCAATACGGATTATTATCAATTAGTGAGCAAGGTCATTGGGTATATCAAGTGTCCGCTGGAGTATCTGCTGCAGGTCGCGCTATTGATAAGCTTGGTGCAGGTGAAAAACTGACTGACACCATTACTATCCACTCAAAAGATGGCACGCCACATGATATTGTCATCACCATTCACGGCGATAATGATCGCCCCTATTGCAGTTCGGAAGTCATACTCAACGCTGGAACTGAAGACACCCGTCAGACCATCACCGTGGCTGAATTGTTGCAAAATACCGTTGATGTAGACGCAAACGATGCAGGGCATCTGACTGTTGATAATCTACAAGTCGATCACGGTTCAATCGCAATTAATCAAGATGGCAGCTTTTCATTTACACCGGAAAAAAATTACAACGGCCAAGTTCACTTCACCTATGACGTGAAAGATGCCCATGGTGGAGTGACGCACACAGGGGCAACCACGTCCTTAAGCGCCGTCAATGATGCCGCCACCTTCGCCGGGGACTCAGTCAAGACCACGCCGGATGATGATACCATCGTTTCCGGGAAACTCGACGTCACTGATGTCGATACAGGCGAGGCCAGCTTCCAGTCCCAGACCGATGTGGACGGCACCTACGGCAAGTTCAGTATCGGTGCCGATGGCCATTGGACTTATACGCCGGATGCCCGAGCAGATGCTCTGGCTGTAGGCCAGGCACCACAGGAGACTTTTACCGTATACTCGGCTGATGGTACTCAGCATGATGTAACTATTACGGTGACTGGAACCAATGACGCCCCAGTGGTGACTGCGACAACTGGCCACGAAGTAGATTTTGGAACAACTGACGAGGATACTCCGCGTACCTTTACTGAAGCCGAATTACTGAAACTGGTTGGTGCGACTGATGTTGATGGCGACACGCTGCATGTTACCGCTGTTAGCAGCCAACATGGCACCTTCGCCAAGGACGTGAGCAGCGGCGACTGGACATTTACGCCAGCGACCAACTTCCATGGCGATAACGTCGCGGTAAATCTCACGGTCAACGACGGCCACGTGGACACCACCGCCCATGGGACCATTGACGTCGCGCCGGTTACAGATAAGGCTGCAGTTGGCATCGCCGTAACAGCGGAACAAGAGATCGTCAGCACCGGCAGTGCGGGTCGAATCGTCATCGGTGATCTTGCTGCGGGGCAACCTCTAACAGAGATGACCATGGAATTCACCGTTGTTGGTCGTGCTGCAGGGTCTGGTACTAGTAGTCAGGGACCGGTGATTTTGAATATGGGTGATTCAGGAAACAACAACATGTTGTCTTTATGGAATCCGGCTAATATGAAAATTGGTGGTGCTGGCGATCCGGCTACTGGCATTAACCTTGCCGATGGTAACTCTCACCGTATCACTCTTACTTGGACCTCCGCGTCAGGTGAGTTAAAGGTTTTCGATAACGGTCAGTTGGCCACAACCATACAGAACTATCACCAAGGCGATACACTGCCAGCAGATGCTTACATGGTGCTGGGTCAGAAGCTCAACAACCCGGGTAATGCAGGGAATCCAGGTTGGAATGCGGTCGAACATTATGATGGACAGATATTCAATGCAGCCATTGCACGTCATGCATTAACAGAGTCTCAGGTGGCAACTGCACCTTTGGCGACTCAGCTTGATCATTCATCCGGTCTTATTGTCGATGTGCGCAGTGTTGCCGGGCAGCTAGTCGACACCACTGGCACGCACACTCTGGATCAGCAGGGTGGGCTCGTGCACACCACTCAGCAGGTTGATACCTCACTGACGCCACCACCTCCCGGGTCATTGTTGCATCTGGATGTGTCCGTCACGGCGCCGTCTGACACGGCTGATCATGTCACCGGGACAAAGCTCAGCGGGCTACCGGCGGGCACGGTCGTGTCCGATGGGACGCATAGCGTCACTTTCACCGGAACACCCGTTGATCTTGCTGGCTGGCAACTTGATCAGATAACAGCGCAACTGCCAGCTCATGCGCAGAATTTCAGGGTCAGTGTCGATTTAGAAATCACAGGTCCCGATGGCACTGTGGCTCAGTCACATGGCGATACGCCTATCGTCATGGATCCAACACAACCCGTGCCTGATGCGCAGATTGCGGGTGCAGCAGGTGCAACTGGTGTGGCGGGTTCTGCTGGTGGGGCAGGTCCCGACGGTGCGTCAGATCCCGCTGGTTTTGCCGGTGCCACCGGACAGACTAGTGCTACAATAGGTGGACAGGACCATCTCAATGCCAAGGAAGACGGCACTTCTTCGGTCCGCGGACAACTCAGCATCAGTGATCCGGATACTGGAGAGGAACACTTTACCCAGCAAATGCATGTCACAGGTTCCGGTGGATTTGGCTATTTCACTGTCCTACCCACTGGTATATGGATATTTTCCCCAGACAATGCCAACCCTCGTGTTCAGGCGCTAGGTGAACATCAGACCCTCACCGATGAACTGGTAGTTACAAGTGCTGACGGAACCCAGCACACAGTGACCGTAACCATCGAAGGTGCAGATGATGCACCTGTAATCACTGGTACTAGTACAGGAACTCTGATGGAAGACAGTGGAGTAAATGCGGCTGGAGAACTCGAAGCAAGTGGTAAATTAACCGTGACTGATATCGATGCGGGGCAAACTCCAACTTTTGTCACTAGGCAGGGAGTCGCCGGCAATAACGGTTATGGCAGTTTCAGTATCGATGCCTCAGGGCAGTGGACTTTCACGGTGGCTAACAGCAACCCGGCGATTCAGGGTTTAAAAGCGAATCAGCAGGTTACCGATAGCGTTGATGTCGTGACCTCTTCCGGTGAAACACGCACGCTTACCGTTACCATTACCGGCTCCAATGATGCACCTTCAGTGACTTCGGCTGCTACTCATCAGATAGCAACCGAGGATAAACCGCTAATCTTTTCCGAAGCAGCTATGCTCAACATGGTCGGGGCGACCGATGCCGATTCCGACATCCTACATGTTACTAAAGTCAGCATTGATCCAAAATATGGTCAATTTGCACAGAGAACTGATGGTTCATGGATCTTTACTCCAGCATCACAAGTAAGTGGGAGTGATCTGCCAGTTACTATTCAAGTCAGTGATGGTCATGCAAGTACAATAGCACAGGGTATGCTAGATGTTGCTGCAGTTGCTGATACACCGACACTACAGGTTACTGTTGATTCGCTGGCACATCCATCTGTGAATAGTTATACAAATGCTGACTTTTCTGGCACTAGTGAACCAGTCGATTTTGATCTAACAGCTACTGGTTATCAGGTTCCTGGTGAGCATCAAAATGCTGGTTATTACGCAGTTACTTCTGCGCATGGAGGTATTGCTGATGACGTATTTCGTTTTACAGACATGCAGAGTGCTCAAAATTATCATGTGGATGGAGGACAAGGTACAAATGTGTTGGATCTTTCAAGTTACCATGCTGATGATGTCAGAATTGATACTGAAGCAAAAACTGTAACAGTTACATTAGCAGATGGAAGTACTTCGACTATTAATTATGACAACATTGATCAGTTTAGATTTTCCGATCAGGTTTTTGATGGTACACCACATGGAATAACTCCTGTTAAAGGTCAATGGATTACTCAAGGTTCAGAGATAGAATCAACAGGTGGGGGACCAATGCAGACATCGATAGTTAATTTCAATGGTAAGTTAGCTACAGACTATACACTTGCAGCGACTGTAAATGCGCATCATGCTGAAGCAGGTCATCAATATACTAATGGTGGAATTGTTTTTGATTATGTTGATGAGCATAATTATAAAGTTGCCTTTCTTCGTGTAGGGATGCAATCTTGGACTATAGAGAGTTGTGAAAATGGTCATGTAAGAACAGTGCAACAAGTTCATGAACCTGCATTAGCTACTGCTGATGTTGATCATCATGTTGAACTTCATGTTCATGGTTCTGTGGCTGAACTTTGGTCAGGTGGGGTTATGAAAGCCTCTCATGATTTCCATGAACCTTTAAATGACGGACAGTTTGGAGTTATCGCTGATAGGGCACATACATCATTTACACTAGAGATGCAACCGAGTGACTGGGCACCTTCTGCACCAAACCTTGAGATACTTATGGGTGCAGGTGATGGTTCGGTAACGACTGCCAATGTACTTGCACAGGCAATTGACCCTGAAGGTCATGCTCTAAGCTTAAGAAATGTGCAGACTACAACAGCACATGGAGGAACAGTAGTTGATAATGGCGATGGCACATTTAACTATGTACCCGCCCGCGGTTTTACTGGCCAGGATTCTTTTACCTACCAAGTCACGGACGGTACAAACACCACCACGGCCATGGTAAAAGTCAACATAGCTAACATTCACACCGTTACCGACACTCATCCTGGCGATGCATTTAGTGTTAACATCGGTACGGATTCAGTTGACACTAGCGAAACACTCACAACACGAATCTATGGCCTGCCAGACGGTTCTTCGGTTACCGATGGTACTCATAGCGCAACCGTCAGTTCTGGTGATCATCTCGATATCAGTGATTGGTCATTAGCCAGTCTACGTGTCACACCGCCAGCTGATCAGACTGCTAACTACCTGTTTAATGTTGAAACCCGTTCGACGGATGGTACTGATTCTTCACCTTGGATTTCTACGCCTTTACGTGTCCAACTTCAGCCTCACAGCACGGCCTATTCTGATGCCACCTTCGCTAGTGATGACATCGATACATCCATTGATGACGACACGCCCGTATCCGGCACGCTTGTTGTTGACGACCCGACAGCTGCAGAGGCTCACTTGTCCTCTCAAAGCGATGAAAATAGCGCTAATGCTGATTCAAGCTTTACCTTTAAAGCAGAACTTACCCCAGTAACCGATTCTGGAATCACTGATGATGCAAATAATCAAGATTTAGCCTTTGAACTACCATCAGAAGAAGAAATTAACCTTGATTTAGGTAACCTCTCAGGACTAATTGACAGCCAACAAACTGGCTCTGATACCGCCATTAATGATGCGTTTAAAGCCGCCTCAACTTTATTAGATGCCTCACAAACAGATTCAGAGGAAATGCAAATTTTGCAATCTGTGGAGAAGCAAGATGTCAAAGAGCATTTAAGCAACCCTGACGTAAAAGCAGATTCGGAAACGGAGTCTAATGGTGAAACGCAAAATGAAATTGATGCTATCGATTACGACCCTGATGCACTGAGAGGTGTTAGTGACAAAGACTCTAACGATGGTTCGGGGTTAACTTAATGATAAGGAGACGTAGCCATGGGTAAGACATCCTCACTAATACTGGGAGTTCTTATAGCCCTAGGCTTGGGATTATTAGGCACAAGTTTGAGCCAAGCCATTTTGCAGTACAAAGCTTATGAACGTTCGGTCACGGTAAAAGGTTTGGCAGAAAAAGAAGTGGCCGCAAATTATGTGTTGTGGCCAATTGTGATTCAGCACCCAGATAATGATTTAAACCAACTTTATAAAAAGCTCGGTAAAGACACTCAAACGATACAAAAATACCTAGAAAAGTTAGGCTTTGCGACCGATGAGGTTAATGTTCAGGCTCCTTCTATTGTCGATAAACTTGCTCAATCTTACGGTGCTAATTCAGCTCAAATTCCATTTAGGTATAGTGCTACCCAGGTTATTACAGTTTACAGTAAGCAAGTTGATAAGGCGCGTAGTGCAATGACTGATATTGCCGACTTGGGTAAACAGGGCATTAACTTTAGACAAAATGACTACGATAACAAAGTGGAATACATCTATACTGATTTAAATAAAATTAAACCGGATATGATTGAAGTCGCCACCGAAAATGCGCGCCTTGCTGCCAATAAATTTGCTAAAGATTCAGAAAGTACGCTAGGTAAAATCAAGCGAGCTAAGCAAGGTCAATTTACGGTAATTGCCAGAGATAAATTTACCCCACATATTAAAAAAGTACGTGTAGTTTCCACCATTGAATATTATTTGGCTGACTAAATATTTATACTGCGTAAACCCTATAAAGCAAACCAACCGAACACACTAAAAACTGAGAATACTTATGGATAGTCGCTTTGACCCCTTACTAGATTCACTTATCTTAATTTGCAAACTCTACGAACGCCCTATGAATCGTGATGCTTTGATTTCAGGGCTTCCGGTTGAAGACCAGACATTAGACGCAGAAAATTTTGCCAAAGCAGCACAGCGCGCCGGATTATCTGCGCGGCTGCATAAGAAAGCACTCCAAAAAATTGAAAATCTCGTTTTACCAGCCGTGCTCTTAACCAAACAACGTCAAGCAGTGGTTTTGTTNTCAATTGANNANCAACAAGCAACCATTATGGACCCGCAATTTGGTAGCAGCGAACAGCAAATTTCGCTTGAACAACTTGCTGAAAATTACACGGGGTATGTGTTCTTAATTAAAGAACAATTTCAGTTTGATGGCCGCCAAAAACAAACTTTAAACCTCAAAGTAAAGCATTGGTTCTGGGGGACTTTAGCCGCCTCTTCTAAAATTTATCGTGATGTTCTTATCGCTTCACTCTTTATCAACCTCATTATTTTGGCCATGCCACTGTTCTCACGTAATGTCTATGACAGAGTTATTCCTAATGATGCAATCAGTACTCTCTGGACCTTTGCTATTGGAATAACCGTCGCCCTAACCTTTGACTTTTTAATGCGTATTTTGAGGGCTTACTTTTTAGATATCGCGGGTAAGAAAAGTGACGTTATGCTGAACTCACTTATCTTTGAGAAAGTTCAATCCAGTGAAATGGCAAATCGTCCAAAATCAACTGGATCATTTGCCAAGCAGCTACAAGACTTTGATTCCATTCGCGACCTGATTACCTCGGCGTCGATGGCATTAATCATCGACTTACCTTTTACCCTTATCTTTTTAGCTGTGATTGCGATTATGGCGGGGCCTTTAGTGATTGTTCCGATTATCGCCATGTTGATTATTTTGAGCTTTAGTTTTTATGCTCATTACAAAATCAAATTTGCAGTCGAGCAGAGCTCCCGCGCTTCTACTGAAAAAAGTGGGCGTTTAATCGAAGTCTTGCAATCACCCGAGGCGGTGCGTGCTTATAACATGCAATCACAAAATCAAAAGCATTACGAAGATGCGACTGCTGAATCCGCCAAATGGAACAATCAAACTAAACTCTATTCAACGATGGTCGGCACCCTCTCAAATTACATTCAGCAAATGGCAAATGTCAGCTTGATTGTGTTTGGGGTTTACTTAATTCAGGCTGGTGAATTAACCATGGGGGGCTTAATTGCGGCGACCATGTTATTGGGTAGAACCATTGCGCCGATGAGTCAAATAGCCGGTCTAGTGACCCGCGTTAATGGCGCTAAGGTGGCTTTTAAGGCGTTGGATGAATTGATGAATCAAGACTCCGAGGTGAATTACGACAAACATTATAAGGCTGGTAAAGTATTTAGTGGCAATGTGTCATTTAAGAATGTCAACTTTGCCTATCCAGACGCCGCCATCATGTCTTTAAGTAATGTTTCATTTGATATTAAACAAGGTGACAAGATTGGGGTTTTAGGTCGTATTGGGTGCGGTAAGTCAACCATTGGTAAGCTGCTTATGCGCTTCTACCTACCCAGTGAAGGCGATATTTTTGTTGAGGATATCAACATTCAACAAATAAACCCTAGTGATTTACGCCACAATATTGGTTACGTACCACAGAATGTGCAACTCTTTTTTGGTTCGGTAAAAGACAATATTGTTCTCGGCGCAGGCCATGTAGATGACGCCACCATTGAACGTGCTGCAGAATTAGCCGGGGTGACTAGTTTCACTAATTCGCACCCAGAAGGATTAAACTTGCAAGTTGGTGAAGGCGGGCGCAATTTATCCGGTGGACAACGTCAATTAATTGCCTTAGCTAGAGCCTTATTGCTCGATCCTAAAGTACTTATTTTAGATGAACCCAGTGCCAGTATGGACCAAACCACTGAAGCGCTGCTAATTGAAAAACTTAAAGATATTGTGAAGGATAAAACCTTAATTATCGCCACTCACAAACCAGCTCTATTAGCCCTAGTGAATAAACTGATGATTATGGAGGCAGGACAGCTTGCTATGTTTGATGAAAAAAATAAAGTCTATCAGGCTCTCAATTCTCCGGCACAAAAGACCACTAACGATACGACTGAAGGAGCATCAAAATGAGCGAAAATCAAACGCCTAAGCTATCTTCAAATGATTTAGAGTATGTTACCTCAGCCAGCCAAGCACGCCTGTTATATGCGCCTAAAGGTGCGAGTTTACTGATTTTAACCATTACCTTTTTAGCCGTTGTCTTACTTAGCTGGGCAGCAATTTCTAAAATTGATGAGGTCGTTAAAGCACAAGGTAAAGTGGTACCAAGTGCACACGTACAAATCATACAAAGCCTTGAAGGTGGGATTTTAGAATCTCTTGCCGTGGTAGAAGGCCAAGTGGTTAAAAAAGGCCAAGCATTGCTACAAATTGATGATACGTCTGCCCTTTCACTGTTAGGTGAGCAAAATGTTAACCGTTATGCCTTACAGGCTAAAGCAGATCGTTTGAATGCGCTAATCAATGCCGAACATATTGTTCGCTATTCAGATGAATTGAATGATTTTCCCGATTTAAAAGTGCATGAAACTCAACTTTTCCAAAACCATATACAAGAACGCAATGCCAAGTTGAGACAATTAGAAATTGAGGTCGAAAGTGCACGAAACGATTTGCTCTCAGCTAAAACTGAATTTAACTCATTGAGATCCAATCTTTCATTGGCAAAGCAACAACTCGCTTTAAATAAAAAAGCCGCCGATGGTGGAGTTATTTCACAAGTTGATTACCTCGCCGAACAACGTAAATACAATGAAGTTTTAAATAAGGTCAACACCACCCGAATTCTTATTCAAACCCAGTCAGGTAAAGTGAATGAAGCTGAGAAAAAGCTTGAGGAGTTTGTTAAAAACGATAAAAGCAAATTACTCGAAGAACGCTCCGAAGTTGAGACTAAACTCTCTGCTTTAAAGGCAAAATCAGCCAGTGCGGAAGAGCAACTAGCTCGCACCGATATCAAGGCACCAATTGACGGGGTAGTGAAAAAAATCTATATCAATACTATTGGTGGGGTTATTAAGCCTGGTGAGCCCATTTTAGAAGTCGTGCCCAGCGAAGAAAATCTGCTCATAGAAGTTAAAGTTAAACCGAAAGACATTGGTTTTATCCGCCCGAGCCTGGCTGCTATGGTAAAGGTTACCGCTTATGACTTCTCTAAGTTTGGCGGTTTGGATGGTAAGGTTGAATATGTTAGCCCTGACTCAACAACAGACGCCAAAGACCGTAGCTTCTATACAGTAAGAATACGGACTCAAAATAATAGTTTGGCGGATAAAAGTGGACGTGAGTATTCAATTATTCCGGGGATGCAGACTGAAGTGAATATTGTGGTTGCAGAAACCTCTGTACTTAACTATATATTTGAACCCCTGCTTAAGTAACAAAAGCAAAACAAACATAGGCGCATGAATATGCCATTCAAAATTTCTTTTAAGCTCAACTTAATAGTGCATATTTTGTTGCTCATTGCGATTATGGCAAGCGTACTCATTGGGGTGAATTTTTACCTTGGTAAAGAAGTGGCTTTTGAGCAATCTGAAAAAGATATCAGCCAAGTAACCCAAGCCATTGCCCGCCATGAGGAAGCCGCTATCAGTCATAACCGAGGAGTTTTAAACACGCTGGCTCACTTTCCAAATTTTAAATTTAATCCGCCTATCGACCCTAAAGCATTACACCCAGTATTGCATACCTTGCTAGAAAATGACCTCAAAGCTTACGCTATCTATGTGGCAGATGAAGAAGGTGATTTTTACGAACTCATCAATATGCATTATGACGACAGCATCAAAGAAGCGATGAAAGCGCCTCAAGAGAGCCGCTGGGCAGAAATTATCATTCGTTCAGAAAAGCCAAATGTTAAGTTAACGCGTTTTTATGATGATAATGAAAACATTGTTTTAGAACGACAGCAAAAGACCGATTACAAAGCATTTAAAAGACCATGGTTCATTGATGCCAAAGCCTCTGAAGAGGTCATTAGAACCGCACCCTACCAATTTCAGCACCTACAACGCACTGGCTATACCTACGCTAAATATATGCCATCCCACAAAGCGGTGGCAGCCATTGATTACACGAGTGAGCGCACTGAAGAACTACTTGAACAATTAAAACCAACTACAAACAGTATCATTGCTATTATTGACTACAAATTAAAACTGGTTGAAGTCAGCACTCAAGCGGCAGAAAAAATAACAGATCACTTCCTTACGGTGGATGGAAACATTCCTACTCTAGATAAATTTACAATCGACAACACCACTTATTGGGCAATGGACGACCTACTTGATGGTTCTAAAGAACACCATGTATTAGTGATTATTCCAGAAGAAGAAATTCTTGCCCCTCACCTCAAACAGCTCACGCTTTCTATTTGGGTGGTGATTGTAGTCACACTCTTAAGCTTGCCGTTTATTTGGTTACTTTCATTAATGATTACTCGCCCAGTTAATAAGCTGATTGATGAAAATAATAAGATTAAAAATCGAAAATATGACCAAGTCGTAAGAGTACCAACTGTCATTAAGGAGCTGGATGAGTTGTCAACTTCTATGCTGGATATGTCCACCAGCATACAAAGTTATCAAAAAGCACAAGCAGATTTACTCGATGCCATTATTAAGCTGATCGCCGATGCCATTGATGCTAAATCTCCCTATACTAGCGGTCATTGTCATCGAGTACCCATTTTAGCGATGATGCTGTTAGATGAAGCGGATAAAGATAAACAGCAATTTAAAGATTTTGCTTTTGATGATGAAGACGAACGTCGTGCCTTTGAAATTGGCGCCTGGTTGCATGATTGTGGCAAGGTCACTACACCTGAATATGTGGTAGACAAAGCCACTAAACTGGAAACTTTATACAACCGAATCCATGAAATTCGTACCCGCTTTGAAGTACTTTGGCGTGATGCTGACATTGCTTATTATCAAGCCTTACTTGAAGGCAAAGATAACTCAGTAGCTGAACAACAAAGAGAAGCCACTCAACAAAAATTACAAGATGATTTTGCTTTTATCGCCAAAACCAATGTGGGTGGTGAATTCCTCTCTGAGGAGGCCATGCAAATAGTTAAAGAGATTGGCGCACAAACTTGGTTAAGGCATTTTGATGCGACACTTGGCTTATCCCAAGAAGAGCTAAAAAGGTTGTCGAATAACGAACAAAATCTACCGGTTACAGAGACTCTGCTAGCAGACAAGCCACAACATCAAATTCCACGTGAGCATTTTAATTACGAAGATTATGAAGCGCATGAATTTAAAGAACCTGTGCCAAACCTACTTTATGATCAAGGCGAGCTGTTAAACCTATGTATTGCCAAAGGCACATTAACAAATGAAGAGCGCTTTAAAATTAAAGAACACGTCATCATGACCATCAAAATGCTTGAGAACGTGCCTTTCCCGAAAGAGTATAAAAATGTTCCTAAATACGCCGGAACCCACCATGAAACGCTGATTGGTAACGGTTATCCAAGACAACTGAGTGCGGATGATTTGAGCATTCCAGAAAAAATTATGACGATTGCCGATATCTTTGAAGCCTTGACCGCATCAGATCGCCCATACAAAGAGGCCAAGACGCTCTCTCAAGCGCTGAAAATCATGTCATTTATGGTAAAAGATCAGCATATTGATAAAGAACTCTTCAAGCTATTTTTGACCTCGGGTACTTACCTACAATATGCCAAACAATACCTTAAAGTAGAACAAATTGATGACGTGGATATGAGTGACTTTCTTTAATGTAATCCGTCCATTAAAAAATCGAAGCTAAAAGTTGAATTCAGAAGGTCGAGTAAGATAAATTTGTATAGATAACAATGCCAAAAGCAGATACTGTTTAAAATATTTTGCAGAACTTCTGCCTTCGCGCTTCAAACAAAATTTAATCGCACTTGTTATGCGAATTCAAGAAGTATTCATATCATTACAAAATAGAAAATAGTGGTCAGTATTTTTGAACACATCTTTATAGCCCTAAAGTAAATTAGGTCTCTTGGATTTACCATCGTCAATATCTATTAGTTTTTTAGTATCAAATTGAATATCTATTGAGCCTATAAAATATTTT
>JGI10211J34971_10003155_pt1 | contig 13275 bp, 20 predicted proteins | sample Etolagsediment_FD_34971 | JGI IMG/M metagenome (IMG submission 34971) | reverse complement strand
GGTGCAAGCAGCGGCAGAGGCTCAAACGGCCAAGGTGCTAGCCGACAAGCAAGCCAAGATGGCAAAGTATCGAGCCGATGCGATGTCTAGGCAGCAACTAGGATCCGAAATACCTGACCCGTTTCGAGGCTGGGCCAAGGTCGACGTAACGACGCAAAACGTCAATGGCCTAGCGGGTGCTCTTGGTCGAGTGGGTGCGGCAGGGCTTGCGATAGGGGCCGTCAAGTCGATCGCCGACTTAGGGCAAGCCGGGTTGAAGGTTGCGATGGCACGCGAACAGATCCAAGCACAAATGGAGGTGCTGACAGGATCGGCAGCGGCGGCCAAAAAGCTGATCGATGCGACGATCGAGCTTGACCAAAAATCGGCTCTATCGGCTACGCAGTTTCAAGACTCATCAAAGGTGCTCTTGGGCTACGGGCTGAGCGTCAATGAGGTAATCCCGACGCTAAATAAGCTGTCCGAAATCTCGATGGGCAACAATGAGAAAATGCAATCGCTCACCCTGGCCTTTGGTCAAGTCAGGGCCAACGGGCGATTGATGGGCCAAGAAGTCCTGCAAATGATTAACGCAGGGTTTAACCCACTGCAAGAAATCAGCCGGACGACCGGCGAATCGATGGCATCGCTACGCAAGCGAATGGAGGACGGAAAAGTTTCCTTCGAGGAAGTCGCTAAGGCGATGGAAACCGCGACAAGTGCTGGCGGTCGATTCTACGGAATGAACGACAAGATGGCCGGAACTACGGCCGTAAAGATCGCCAAGCTGCAAACGCACTATCAAAGCTTCCTTGCGGGCATTGGCAGAGAGGTCACCCCGGGCGTCAATAAAGCTTTGGACCTAATCAACAAGACCATCGAGGACACGCCAAAACGCGGCGAGGCTATGGCGGGTTGGTGGGCTACCCTGACCGGAAGCGCCAACAATTACTATCGCGAAATCGAAGCGGCGAACAAGGCCAAGAAAATCGCCGAAGAACTTGATAAAAAGGCCGTCGAGGCCGAAGCGACCAAGACCAAGTTAGCAAAAGAGCGGGCCGATGCAGAGGAACGAAAAGCCAAGGCTCAACAGGCGGCGATCGATGCCGATAACAAGCGAATCGATGCCGAGCGTTCAGCGTTTCAATCGCGGATTAAGCAGGCTACGGAAGATCGACGCAAGGCAGGGTTCGGAGGCAACGAAGAAGCATTCCGCAAGTCGCAATTGATGGACGATACATTCGGCATGACCGAAGGCGAAAAGCAGCAAGCTAAAGCGGCCATGATGGACATGGACGAAACGCGGCGGCTCAACGAACTCAATGCGGCTCATGCTTCGATCGAGGCGGCAAACAAAGAGCTAGAAATCCAAAAGCGCGTTGCTGAAATGAAAGACCAAGGATTCTTGGCTAGCGATTCGTTACGCAAGGAATACGCAGAGCTAGACGCAATGTTCAAACGCCAACTTGTCGAAGCCGGCAACAACGAAAAGCAGAAGGAAGGCATTCGCAAACGGGCAGCACTGGCCGAGCAATCAATCATGGCCCGAAGCGACTTTGCGACCATGCAAGAACGCAAGCAGAAGACCGAAGGCCGATTTGGCGACCCTGGCGAAATGATCGCTAAATCGATCGCTCCATCAATGCGAGCCGGATCAAAAGAAGCGGCAGCATTCTTACTAAACCAGCGAGCCGACGCAGCGGAAAAGGCCGAGCGGAAGAAATGGCAAAGCGACCTGCTAGCCGAGACACGCAAGGCCAACCAGATGAACGAAGCAGCCCCAAGACTCGCACTAGCAAGGAACTGAAATGGCTAACGAACTGATCGGCGCCGAGCTACGCAAGGGGTCCGGCTTTTGCCGCAAGGGCGAAGGCTTCACGCTAGTCTTTGGCGAAACTTGGAACTATCGGGTGAAGACCGACCAAGTAACATCGAGCCGTTTCAGTGTCCTCTACGATACCCCTGGATTACCTCGGGCCGGATTGCTCTATGGCCCCCTGCAATTGATTTGCGACGATGTAACTTGCGAACGGGAAGAAAAGCACGCTTTATTTTGGAATGTTGCGGCCAACTTCAAAACAGGCAGCGAGCAACAAAGGCAGAACGAAGAAAAAGACGACAACCCCGCTACTTGGATTCCAATTTTTAAGATCGACTCGTTTACTACAAAGGAAAAGGTTCTCGCCAAGGATCGCACAACGCCGACGCCAAAGGCTGGGGTAAATTCGGCCGGAACTCCATTCGATCAGCCGCTAACGACGACCACCAGCCTTTGCCAATTCTCGTTCGTTCAGTTTGACAGCCCATCGCTAACGCTAAAGGATTTTCTAGACCGAAACGATACGGTGAATTCGTCGTCATTCGACACCGGAAGGGAAGTGCTTGCAGCGCGAACGATGCTCATCGAAGTCCAAGAGGCTGAACTAGGAATCTACGCAGGCTACCAAGCATGGCGTGCAAAGTATCGCGTAACTTACGACCCCGATACCCATGACGACATTCGGGCCGACATAGGGCCGTTTTACAAGGAAGGGGGTGTTCTGCAGCGATACATGGACGACACAAAAGCGTTCGGAATAGTCGGGGCTTTAAACGGTTCGGGGGCCAGGACAACGACCCCGGCCGAGCTATCGTTCAGGGTTAAAAAAGAAGATTCGCTAAGCTGGATCAGGGTGTCATAGTGGCCGACGAAACGCTCTACAGCTTCAACTACGCCGACTCGCAGGCACTACTAGCCCAGATAGGCCCAAGCAAGTCCGGTGGAGGGTCAAAGAGCGACGCGATTTCAGACAACGCGATTTACATCGGGGTAGCCACCTCGATCATCACAGCAAGGGCAGGAACGACGCTAGGGACCGGGACGGCGATGCTAAAGCAAACAAGCGACGCCAACACGATCAGCGACTTGCATTCTGTAAATGTCGTCAATGCAGGATCGCAGATCGGAAGCGGCAAGTTTATCAAGGTGTTCCGAATCGGTAATAAACTTTTCGCGGTGGAGATTTGCTAAATGGGATGCTTCGGACAATGCGGTTGCCCATGTTGCTTGACAGGCGGCGAAATACCTTTTACCGGGGTAAAGCTAAAGACCCCCTATGAGAATTGCGACGGATCGCCAGGAGACCCGGTATACCCTCAATTCGGAATCAATCCCAACCAGGAGGGGTGTTGCTTCGAAGGTCGATTCGTTCTTTTGTGCCAGCCTATTTCGGAGAACTGCAGCCTGTGGGCTAAGCGAGTTATTACGGATTCCTTCACGGTCAACTACTACCGAAAAGAAAACGCATTCTTAACGACGACCGACCCAGAGCCGGAAGGATGTTGCGATTGCACTTTGGTTCAGTCCAAATCGGTTTCCGGTACGGCTACAGCAAGGCGATTCTTTGGTACTTGGAGGCAACTAACAGACATCAAGATCACGATCGGCAAGACGCTCATTCAATGCGAAGGCGATGAAGTTCCTACCTGCAAGTATTTCATAGCGGCGACCTATGAGTTTTTGGTCAAGGAAGGCATGAGCCCACAGATAGACTATTCGCAAGCTACGCAGTCTTGCACCGGGGTCTTTCGTCCAGGTGATTGCTCCGTCTCGGCAAGTTGGTCTAGCGAATTCGGCGACGATACCGACACTTGCCCAGAGGACGCAATCCAGTACACGGAAGAGAGCACGGTTGAAATTACGCGGGCTAAATTCTTCGATGAGTTGCCGACGGGCGAAATCGAAATTACAGCGGATGACGACACTCCGTTTTCATGTTGCGACGGTAAAACCAATTGCGACGTTTCGCAGATCCCTTGCGACCTTGCGATAGGCAATACCAACTGCTTCGGGAATGTGCCTTTGTACGACGAGGCGGAATACGGCTATCTGTCGGTTTGCAATCTCGAAGAGGGTCCGCTTTGGCTAGACGAGGAGACCGGCGAACTGAAATGCTTTGAGGTTCAAGCGAATGGAATGTACGAGCAAGGGCCGTTTATTTCAGGGTGCTTTGTTCGCACTGAAGGGTCTGGTTGTTTTTACGCAGGACCAGAGTGCGAGGGTCTTTTCTTGGGTGTTGATCGATTTGTTAAGGACGCTGACGACTACGACGAAGGCACGCTAGGCAATGGCCTCGAAGGAGCTAGCATGTGTGGCGGTCTCGATGTCGATTATGTCAATCCCGGCAATGTTGCTGGTGTAGATTGCGACGGACAGGCTGGCGGGCTTTGCGTGGTCCCGAACTGCTGCTTTTCGTCTAACGAAGGCGTTTTTTCTATCGAAACTCCATGCAACTACCTTGGTCAGTTTTGCGGGCGAAAAATAACCGGCTACAATTGCGACCATATTAGGACCGACTACCCAGCGGGTGCGTTTTGCTTGTCGCTTCCAACCGTCACATTGGAGCTAGTCTAATGTTTCCAAGGGACACGCTCAAAGGCTTCAGGTTGTCCTCGGCGATAGGGGCAAGACCAAGGCCAGAGCCCAGAATAACGATTAGCGGCGTGGTAATCGAGCGAAGGCCAAACCCTTGGATCGCACTGCACAACGGCTCTATCGTCGATGCTGCGGGCCTTGCGTCTTGGGAATCAACCATTCCCCAATACGAATGCGGATGCCGAGCGTTCTACGCAAAATACAAGGCCGACATCCCCCCCGATCTCACTACCCCCGAAGCGTTCTTTCGATGGGGAGTCAACCTACACAACGCAGTCAACCGCAAGCTCGGAAAGCCTGAGCTGACCATTGAAGAGGCTCTATCGATTTGGAGAAAAGACGATGGGTCAACCGAAGACGGCAGCGAGATTGTATCTTGAGGAGCTTTGCGCGAAGTTCCCTGACCACTCGAACATAGGGCTAGCCAAACGGGCCAAAGCCGAGCGACCCGAGAGCTTTACTTCGGTCGACGGGGCTAGGAGTCTCATCCGGGTCATTCGAGGGGCATCGGGCAACAAACTTCGCAGCACAGCAACGCAAGCAAGGCCCAAGGGCAAAGCGGGGCAAGTCCCGAAGATGCCCCCATCCCTCGCAGAGCCCTGGGAACCCTTTATAGTTGACGCGAAGCGAATCGGGATACTTTCAGACATTCACATCCCCTACCACTCGGAGGTAGCGTTCAAGGCGGCAGTAGATGCGCTCAAGAAAGAATCGATCGATACCCTTTTGCTTAACGGCGATGTAGCGGATTTCTACCAAGTCTCCCGGCACCAACGCGATCCTAAGAACCGGCGTTTTTCGGTCGAGCTTCAAGCGGTAATCGAGGGGCTAGAATGGCTACGGCACGAATTCCGCAAAAAACGGATCATTTACAAGTACGGCAACCACGAAGAACGATGGGATCATTTCATTTGGAATCGGGCCCCTGAGATTTACGACTTAGCGAACGTCCGAATTGACGAACTGACGCAGTGCAAGCGTCTAGGGATCGAGACGGTTGGCGATCAAAGGCCAATCATGCTAGGCAAGCTTCCGGTCCTCCACGGGCACGAATTAGGCAAGTCGATTTTTAGCCCGGTCAATCCGGCTAGGGGGGCATTCCTTCGGACGCATCATACTGTCTTGGTGGGGCATAGCCACCAAACTTCATCGCACGCAGACACGGACATGTGGCATTCGGAAACTTTTATCTGGTCGACTGGATGCCTATGTGACTTAACGCCTGGATATGCTAAAATAAACAGGTGGAATCACGGGTTTGCTTTAGTAGAAGTATCCCAAGACAAGACGTTTAACGTTCGGAATATGAGGATCGCTAAAAATGGCGAAGTTAGAACCGCGTAAAAAATCTAGTCCAACTCCCGATAGCATGATCCTCGGGCGAAAATTTGGGCGGCTAACCGTCGTGGAAAAGGTTCGCGTCAACAAGGCCTGGAGGTGGCGTTGCCAATGCGAATGCGGAAAGGAGACGAAAACGACGGCGCATAAACTCCAAACGGGATGGACTAGCAGTTGCGGTTGCTTTGCTGCGGATCAAGCCAGGAATCGACGCGGGGACAGGCGATACAACTGGAAGGGAGGCAAGGCGATTGACAACGGCTACATTCGTTTGCTTCAACCAGATCATTCGAGAGCTAATTGCAGAGGGTACGTTTACGAGCATTTGGTGATAATGGAAAACAGCCTCGGAAGGCCTTTGGTTGAAGGGGAAAACGTCCATCATATAAACGGCGATCGAGGGGACAATCGAATCGAAAATCTTGAGCTGTGGTCAACTAAGCAGCCAAAGGGACAGAGGATTTCAGACAAGGTTAGTTTCGCAATCGAAATCCTGGCCCAGTACGCATCGTCCAGCGACATCGAAAGGCTTGTTGATTCCATTCGCCTTAGGGGTGCGTAAATGGACAAGGCTATCCCATGCGAGATTCGCGGGTCGAAGTGGACCTGTCTTTTCACTAGCGATAATCGAATCCTCGGGCCATCGAACCTAGGCCGGTGTATCTACGATTCGCAGGTTATCGCCATTCGCAAAAGGCTAACTGGGACTGACGCGATTGGGACCACGATCCACGAATGGCTACACGGCTTTTTTCCTGACGCGAGGGAAGAGGTGATTTTGCAGGCCGAATCGGAGCTACTTTCCCTGCTGGATTCGCTTGGAATGCTTGCCGATGAGTGGGCATCGGACGAAATCTAAACACCCCCCCGGAAATCCAACCAACAATGATCCTGTCGATCCCCAAAGAAACCCGCGAAAAGATCAGGCAATTGGCCGAGCGGTATGACGAACTGCCTGACTGGAAAAAGGGCGTCTTGGCCTACCAGATGAAACCCAAAAACGACAAGCCAAGGCCCCCGATCGAGCAAAAAAAAGATAAGTGGTAAAATTCTTTCCCTGCGTTTTCCTTGGCGAAACGCATCTTTTCGAGAAATCTTGCTAAGATTTTCGGATTCCCTATTGAATCTTGTTCGACAAGGCGATAATCTTTGTACATCAGTCGGACGCACAACGCGAACGACGCACAACGCAAGACCGGGAACGATAGAAGATGACGATCGCAGAAAAGCTCAACAACGCTCTTTCCAGTGGCAAAACGGTTTATGTTTCGACGTACACCAGAACAACCAAATACACTCGCAGGCACGCCGGAATGTTCTTTATGTCTTCCGACAGCCTCTGCGTAACCCACGGAAAGTCGAAGCTGCGATTGGCAATGGGCGACATCATGCTTGTCAAAATTCAGGTCGCCTAATCTAGCCCACTGACGAGCCGGGAACGGCGAAACCCTTCGGGGTCTGGGTTTACTTCAACACACTAACGGAGATGATGAGAGATGAAAACAGCAACCGAAATCACAAGGCAATCACTAGACGCAGGTAAGATCGTACACACTGGCTGGACTCCAAACCGAGACGCAGCGGACCAGTGCGGGGTAAACGTGATAGATTATTTCGATGTCTCTGGTAAATTTCTCGGGCCAGACGAAAACGGAGTAGAGCCAACATTTCAGGCAGAGGTCGACTACAGCACACTGGCCGAAAAGGTTCTTGAGTACCGCTTCGCAACCGACAGCGAGCAAGGCTCAATCATGGCTCGCGATTTTACGGAAGCTAAGCAAATGCTTTGCGACAAGATAGACGATACCGATGGCGGCGAGGGATGGGTCGAGGACCAAGACGGCTATCGCTTTACCTATGCGGCAGTCTAGCCTTCAGCCTCCGAAGTTATTGCGGTGGAACACGCTAGCACGCTAGCGGGCGCAGGTTCAAATCCTGCCGGGGGCTCTGGATTTTACTAGCTGACCGGGTTCGATATTTCGACTGAGTGGAACACTCAAGCCCGCTTAGGCTTTCATTGGCCCGCGATCGAATCGCAGAGCATAAGGAGAGACAACATGAAAAACTAACCGCAAGTTGGGCCGGGCTGGAGGCGAAACCAGCAAGGCGGCAACAGCCCCACTAAGTTGCGAGGATCGGATACCTATTAAGTATTACCCTTTTCACCCAGTAGCAGGTGAGACCCCTGCCCGATCCTTTTGGACTGCAGCCAATAGGGGCTAGCGTGCAAGATCCTCGCAGAGGTGACGCACAACGACGCTAAAAGGCTTGCTCGGGGGTGTTTCGTTGACACCCGCAGCAAGCCAAGACGGTTCGATTCCGTCGCAGTCCTTTTACCTTTTTCCTTTTACTTGGAGCGAATGATGGACCCCATTTACTTACTAGCGATCGTCCGAAAGGCCCGCGACAAGTCCAGCAAAATGACGCGGATTGCGAAGTGTAGTTACGATCACGAAGCGAAAGCCGGAACGCTCAAAATCGGCGAATGGTGGAAGCTCGAAATTTACGATAACCCGATACCGGCATTGATGGACTTGGTGTTCATCGGGTTATCAACGGACCCTGGCATCCGAGCAGCGGAGGCTCTAGCCGAGCGTTTGGTCTCGGGCCTGTCATTGGCTAGCGGGCAGAAGTGGGAAGTTGAGGCTTGCGGGCCTATTGACGCAGATGACGCGGTGTCGTTGCGAATTGAGTTGGAAGTTTTAGCGGAGGGTGAATAGATGAAGGGCGACAAGAAAATAGATTTTTTGTGGAATCGAGAGTATCAGCTAGGCGATGCAGCTGCGCTCATTTCCTACAACGTCGACCGGTTCGCCGATCACGAAATGTACGCGACTGAGTTCAGCGACTTTACGAACCGGCTAGAAGCCTGCTTGCGGGAAATCAAGGCGATTCGCGCAGCGATCGGCGACAAAGCAGATGAACTGGGGGGGGTGAATCGTGAAAAACAAATTTGAGGCCCTGAAAGCCTTTCAATCCTGGCCTCGTGAGTGGCAGCAACTTTGCGCGGAATCCTGGGCGGAGGGCGATACGACCCAAGAGGTTCGATTCGACGGCGGCCGGTTGGCAATCGAGCCACCGCAAAAGACATGGGAAACAATTGCCATGCGAGGACGCAAGGCGATTTATCGCGGCGACTTTACGATCAGCGAGCAAGAGTATCTTACGAAGTGCCATCATGAAACAAAGACCCGGAGGGGAGCGGCGAGCATGTTTCTCGATCGGTTCCCAGGTAGATCGGTTCGAGCGGTAGAAATCAAAATACGAAAGATGCTTGACGCTAACGGCGTGATGCACGTGAGGTATTAACATGGAAATCCTACTTGTCCTAGCAGGCTTCGTCCTCGGGTGTTCCTTCGGCTGCGGAATGGTTCTATGGGGGCTGATGGATGATTAACGAACTAATCAACCTCGGTGGCGTTTGTGCGGCGGTTCTAGTGTTCCTTTTAACGGTGGCGGCGTTATGCGATTCTTAATACTTTTGGCGGTGCTTGTCGGGTGCAAGTCGAGTCCGGTTCAATACGAAATGATTGAGGTCAATGGTGGCGAAAAAATGCAAGATATGTACGGATCAGCACTTAAACGCGGGGCAAGACAAGTGCCCGAAGTGCAGTTTGCTAAGCGGTTTTGGAGTCGATATCGTGAGCATTCTATCGTCGCACGCAAAGACGATTCCAAAGCGTCGCAAGCGTTACTTGGATCGGATCAAGTACTTTACGCCTTATGTAATCGAGCCGAAGAAATTGCCAGAGGGCATTAGGGAACACAGGGCAAGGCTAAAGAATAGCGACAAGCACACTACGAGCGGTTATTGGTGCGATCGGTGCAACGTAGCACTGACCCGACAGAGTTGTCTTAAATGCGAAATGGAAATTAAGGGGCTATCGAAATGAGCTATGTAGAAAAGTTTTGGCGTGACGCGAAGGTGGCGGATGTTGCGCGAGTGATGGAAGGGGAGACGGTTAAGGCGAGGTTTAGCGATGATGCCAGCGGCGACTGGAAATATCGCGCTCTTATTGGATGGAGTCGTGGTGGTGAGTCAGACGAATTCGTTTGGGCGTCTACTGGTTTGATTTACCATCGTTACTGCCAAGTCTACGATCCCCCGCAATGGTACTTGGACAAGCCCGATCCGGGCGAAGGGTACAGGCTGCTTGAGAAGTTTCCTGATGAACCGGTACAGGGCGGTGATTTCATTCGCGGATTTGGTGGCTGGATCGAGTTAGCTAACGGGTGTAATCCCAAGCAAGGCGAAGGCATCTGGTACCGTCGCAAGATCGATCAGCCGAAGCCCGAGCCGAAGCACTACGTTTTGCAGGTCGGCGATACGGTCGAGCTTCCCGACAAGGCGATAGTCGAGTGGCTAGAAAAAGGCGTGTTCATATTGCGTGAGTATCTTCGGTCTGCTTGACCCGTGGCGTCTGTTGGCCACAAAAAAGCGGTGAGCGGTACGAGCCGGGAATCATCCAGCCCAATCGACCGAAGCCAAGTCAGCTGGTACAGGCTGAGGCTAGCTATCCGGCGTGGTGTAATGGCAACACAACCTGCCCTCGTAGGGATCACAGGTCTTGCGGGTTCGATTCCCGTCGTCGGATTTGTTTTGGGTTTGGTGCTTTTAGGAGGCTAGGAAGATGGAAAAGATCAACGACGGCGGGCCAGCGTTCCCATGCGTGGACGCGAGAGGGTTTGTTTCGACCGGCATGACCCTTCGCGATTGGTTCGCAGGGCAAGCATTGGCGGGGATTATGGCTAATCCGAAAATGCTGCTTGCGATCGAAAGCATGAAGCAAGACCCGGCCACTTGCGCGTATGATGTCGCAAGTTTTATGATGGCGGAAAGGGACGAGCGATGAGTAACTACCACGCAATCAAGGCCCTCTCGAATTCGTCGCTATCGGTCCTCAATCGCTCCCCGGCTGAGTTCTACAAGCGATTCGTGACGGGCGAAATGAAGGGCCAGGAAACCGACGCGATGCTCTTGGGCTCGGCGGTTCACATGCTGGCCCTAGAGCCGGAAAGGTTCGATGCGGAGTATGTTGTGCTCGATGGGCCGATCAATCCGACGACCAGGAAACCCTATGGGCGTGACACAAAGGCATTTGAAAGGTGGATGCTCGATCAGTTAGGGGCAGGCAACACTAACGGAATCGGGAGTCGCAAGATCCTCATTCGCGAAGAGTTCGCCGACTCCCTAGCAATCGCCAAGGCTTTCCAGTCCCATCCGACGATCGCGGCTATCATGGCATCGAGGGCGGAGAAGCTTTTCGAGTCGGAATACGCGATGGAGTACGAAGGGTCTTGCAACTTTCGAGTCGATCTTAAATGCAAGATCGATTTTGTCTGCCCATCGGAGCGGCTGATTATCGACCTGAAAACATCGCACGAGCCTAGCCCCTATACTTGGAGTTGGCACGCCGAAGACTTCGGCTACCACAGGCAAGCGGCGATCTACAGCGACGCGATGGAGGCCAAGTACGGCGAACCGTTTCGATTCTATTTCGGGGTGGTTCGCTCGAAACAACCACACGAAGCGGCGGTTTACGAACTGGATGCTGAGTCGATCAATCGAGGGCGATCGGAGTACGAAGCCCTCATCGAAGAGTACATCGATCGCAAGGCCGAGAACAATTGGCTAAGCGAATGGCAGCGAGGTGTTTTTCCAATCAATGTTCCAGCCAGGAGGCGAAAGTAAATGAGTACTGATTTAACGACCGATATTAAGCCCGAGACGACGCAAGTCATCGAGGCAGGATTCAGCAGTTCCGATGGCTTTGCGTTGGCTCAGAGGGTTGCTACAGCCCTAAGCAAGTCGACGTTGATACCGAAGGACTACCAGAACAATCTACCGAATTGCCTAGTGGCCTTGAACATGGCTCAGCGGCTCGATGCTGACCCGCTTATGGTGATGCAGAACCTATATGTGGTTCACGGTCGACCTGCCTGGTCGAGTCAATTCCTGATCGCGACGGCCAACAAGTCGGGCAAGTTTAGCCCGCTACGCTATCGCTTCACGGGCACGAAAGGCAAGGACGACTTTGGGTGCGTTTGCTCGGCGGTCGAACGCGAAACGGGCGAAGTCCTCGAAGGGACCGAGATTACAATCGGCATGGCAAAGGCCGAAGGCTGGCACGGCAAGAACGGCTCGAAGTGGCAGACGATGCCAGAGCAAATGTTGCGGTACAGGGCAGCGGCTTTCTTTGTGCGTTGCTACGCTCCCGAATTGTCGCTAGGTCTTTCGACCCGCGAAGAGGTCGACGACATTGTGGACGGCGAAGTTGTTTCGCGGTCGACCGGCAAATTGACGGTTAAGGAAAATAAGGAGGTGCAAGGTGAGTAACATCGAAGGAATCCCAGAGGGCTGGGAGTTGGTGAGGGTGGGCAGGCCTGTTTTCAATGCTGACTGGGTTGTCGGCCCCGAAGGCAAACCAAGACTTTGCGATTACGACTCGTATTACGTTAACAGGGTAATCATCCGCAAGATCGAGAAGCCCAAGCAGTATCGGGCATTTGCGAATGCGGCGGAGTTCGAGCCTCATCGGGATCGGTGGCTAATGCACCCAGGCGAACCAAACAAGCGATTTAAGCCAGGAGACTACAACGACCAGGGCGTCTGGGGGTTAGACAGGCGACACTACGATTACCAGCATCTTTTCGAGTCTGGCACGCAGTTCGACGACGGCAGCCCCTTTGGCGCGGAGGTGACATCATGAGCGATCAATGGCAACCAACAACCAGGGCCGGGCATCATGTGCGGAATGTTCGACGCGTCGGGGCAGGCTGGCGCGGTGAGGTCTGCTTGCGGACTGACGGACCCCGCAGAGGGCATCCGGAAGACTGGCACTGCGAGGTTTGGTGCGAGGATGGATCGTACTATGGGCATCAAGGCCCAAAGAGCGTTTTAGATCTGGTGGCGATCGACCCAGGGATCGACATCGGGCAATATCTACCGGGCGGCATTCACAACATTTAAGGAGCAATCATGAGTAACCCAAAATGGGAGATCGGACCGGTTAAGTTGGTGAATGGATGCGATGCTGTTATCCATCGGTTTTGCGAAAAGCGACAGCGGTACATCGGGGAGTGGACTGGAAAATGCGGGGGTACTTACGCTACTGAATGGCGCAAGGGAGGCTCGAACACTTGCAATGGCATTGGCGACCCTATGCTGGACCTTACCCCTCCGCCAAAGAAAACGGTTCGGGTGCGGTGCTGGCTCAATGTTGACGCTTGCGGATCGGTCGGCTTATTTGAGGATCGCGAAGACGCAGGCAGGCTTGCTAGCGCGAATCGCATTGCCTGCATCGAAATCGATCGCGTTGTCGAGGAAGGGGAGGGGCTATGACCGACCAGGAAATGATCGACGCGATCGATGCGGAAATCGAAGCGACGGAACGAGCGAACATTAGGATTAGGTACGGCAGCCCAGGTGCACCCGAGACGATTTGCGGCCATATCGGCTACGTCAACGGTCTATGCTTCGCTCGGGCGTTGATCGTCAAGCGGATGGAGGCAAGCCAATGAATCCATACGAACCACCACAGCCA
>JGI10211J34971_10003154_pt1 | contig 13278 bp, 12 predicted proteins | sample Etolagsediment_FD_34971 | JGI IMG/M metagenome (IMG submission 34971) | reverse complement strand
TTGAACCTACCCCAGCCCACCTATGCGCATCATCCGTTGCTGATGCAGGATGGACAGAAACTGAGCAAACAAAACTTAGCGGCGCCCCTTGATGACACGCAAGCCGTGCAAAACTTGCGCCTGGCCCTCCGCGCACTTGGGCTCGCGCATGCACCCCAGTTTGATCGCCCCACTGAATTGCTGGACTGGGCGCGCCGACACTGGGATCCTCTGGCATTGCGTCAGCACACCCTCTCCCTTCTTGAAGACTTGTATGAAACCTGAACCCTCATCCAGCCCTTACCTCGACAAACTGCGCGGCAGTTTCCAGGGGTTGTTGCAGTGGACCGATTTCGATGGGTTCTGGGAGCAACTGCGTGCACAAGTGGCGCACGCACCCAGCAACGACAGTGGCTGGTATGTCTATGCGGTTGGCGAAATGCCACCGACTCTACCTGCGGATGTGGAAACCTTCCTGCGATTCCTCGATGAATCACAGGCTCTTCTCCACAAAGAGCATGAAGAGCCGTATTGCGGCATCGTCTACGTGGATCGAACGGATGCCCCAGAAATGATCAAGGTCTATGACCCGTCCAATCTTGGGGTAAGTTGCGGCTCGAGTGACAATCCGCCGCTGCCCGGCTGGGTTGTGAGCAAGCTAGCGCCCATCGATCTCCCTCATGCACTGCAACCGCCACGCAATCACCAGCGTTGGTGGCAACGCGTTCTGGGCTAGTGCAGCATGCCGCGCAAGCGTGATTCCCTGACACTAAAGAAACCTGCGAAAAGCAAGGTAAAGCTGCGCGATCCCTACGCGCACAACGGCTTGGCTAGCGACGAAATGCCGGCTGCGGAATTCGAACTGAATGCCGATCCCGAACCCAAAGAAGACGCCGCATTGTTTCGCGCTGCCGTCGCCGATGTCACGCCGTTACACGCCGAAGAATCGGCGCGCACCGGAAAATCAAAGCCAGCACCGATTCCTCGACAACGCCTGCGTGATGAAGCCGAAGTGCTCGATGACAGCCTGTCCGATCATTGGGACCCGGCCGAGATGGAAACTGGGGATGAGTTGTTCCATGTGCGCGATGGCTTACCCAGTTCCACCTTACGTCGGCTTCGTCGAGGCGCCTTCAGCATCGCGGCCGAACTCGATCTCCATGGCTATACCCTGGATCAAGCCCGCGCTGCGCTCACACAGTTTTTGCATGATGCCCCGCGCCGGGTGAACTGCTGCGTGCGCATCATTCACGGCAAAGGTTATGGATCACCGCAAGGCAAACCGGTCTTAAAAAACATGCTGAACCGCTGGCTACGCCAGCGCGATGATGTGGTTGCGTTTTGCTCAGCCCTACCCCGCCACGGCGGAACCGGCGCCCTCTACGTCCTGCTCAAGCGGCGCATTTAGCTCAGAAACCGTGCCGAGCTCGTGCAGTAGAGCGGTAGCATAGCTACCCGACGGCAAAGAAAACTCAAGCTGCAAGACCGTATCTTCGCGCCACTGCCAGCGCAAATCAGGCAGCGCAATCCGCAAGGCGCGACGATCTTGATCTACGCGCGCACGACGCAGTGCAGCAATCCAATCTTGTTGGGTTTCAAGTTGCTGCGTTTCCCACACCAAGGCCTCGGCCTGCGCCAAACTCTGGCCATCGCCGACCAGCGGTGCCGTAGGATGAACCTCCAAAGCCTGCACGCGGCGCTGTATCTCTGCATCCACCTCTTCCACAACAAACAAAGCGCTGCGACCATCCAGCTGCAACACCTCGCCTCTGCGCGCTTGGTTCCAGGTTCCATCTTCAATCCGTGCCGCTAATAATGCGTTGAACACCCACGAACGCGCGGTTGAGAACATCAAACCAAGACGATGTCGATCGCGCTCACGCCGACCGCCAATCACCACCTCACGTGCCCGTGCCACATTACTGCCATTGCGCCCGAAGCGTTGCGCACCAAAAGCATTAGGCACACCGCCTCGCTGAATCTGCTGCAGGCGTTGCTCAATTTCCGCACGGTCACCGGCTACATCACGCAAGACCAACACAAAGCGATTCCCAGTCAATGCGCCACGCTTCAGCTTGCGCGGATGCGCAATCGCCTCAAGAACTTGTAACCGCTCACCATTCAATGCCTGCCAATCCGGATGTGCCTTACCCTGCAAATTGACCGAGAACCATTGCTGGGTCACTGCATCACGATCTTTCAGCCCGGCATAGCTGACTTCGCGCGGCGGTACATCCGCATGTTTAGCGATTAAACGCGCAACTTCATCGGTATTGAGTTGGCGTTTTTCAATATGTAACCACACATGATTGCCCTCACCTTCCGGCAAGGTCACCGGAATCTCAAACACCTGAAAATCTTGTGGCGAGGTACGGATGTGAAACTGCGCAACGGACGCTCCCCATGCGCGGGAAATCTCTTGAGGGAACATATGTGCTTTCAGACCGAGTAATTAATCTTCATCGAGCAGTACGACGGCATGCGCCGCAATGCCTTCTTGTCGACCCACAAAACCGAGGCCTTCGGTGGTCGTCGCTTTTACATTCACCCGATCGAGTGGGATCGCTAGCAGTGTGGAGAGCTGCGCACGCATGGCCGGAATATGAGGTGCCATCTTCGGGGTTTGCGCAATCAAGGTGAGGTCCACATTACTCACCTGTAGATGCTTCGCATGCAACTGACGCAAGGCCTCGCGCAGGAACACAGCACTGTCCACATCTTTCCATTGTGCATCCTGGTCCGAAAACAATTGTCCAATATCGGGCAAGGCTGCGGCCCCCAACAAGGCATCCGTTAACGCATGCAGGGCAACGTCGCCATCGGAATGCGCGCGCAAGGCTTGAGAGTGCGCAATGCGTACACCGCACAAAATAATCCCTGCATCCGACGCTGCCTCAGCAAAGGCATGCACGTCATAACCGTGACCGATGCGCATGCTCATGCCTCCTTGGCAATAACCTCAACCTGCGCCGCTGCAGCCTTGGCGCGGGTACGACAATCCAAATTAACTTTCGCCATACTTTGCACATCGGCATCTTCAGCTAAAGACGCATGTGCTAACGCCACGCCCATACGCCGACGCATGAAAGCCTCAGGCTTCCCAAACAAACGTAGATCAGTGTCCTTCGTGCGTAGCGCCTGCGCCACTCCCCGATAAGAAACCCCGCGCGCCTCAATGCCACCATAGATCACCGCACTGGCACCGGCCGCGATCCGCCGCACGTCAACCGGCAGCCCCAGGATGGCGCGCGCATGCAAGGCAAACTCAGACTGACGCTGCGTTACCAACGTTACCAAGCCCGTATCATGCGGACGCGGACTGACTTCTGAGAACCACACCTCATCCCCTCGAATAAACAGCTCAACGCCAAAGATACCGAGGCCACCGAGCGCACCCGTTACCGCTGCTGCAATCTCACGTGAACGCTGCAAGGCCAGAGCCGACATCGGCAGTGGCTGCCAGCTCTCGACATAATCCCCTTGCTCCTGACGATGCCCGATGGGATCACAGAAATGCGTTTCCACGTCACCTTCAGCGTTCAAGGCACGCACCGTGAGCTGGGTAATCTCGTACTCAAACTCAATACGCTGCTCCACAATCACACGACCGCGATGTACTCGACCACCGGACATGGCGTAATCCCAGCATTTCGCAACCTCTGTCGCATTGTTGGCCGTGGATTGGCCCTTGCCGGAGGACGACATCACCGGCTTGATGATGCAGGGATAACCGATTGCATCGGCCTCCGCTTGCAACTCCTCCAGACTGTCAGCGAAGGCATAACCTGAGGTCGCCAAGCCCAGCGTCTCAGCCGCTAAGCGGCGGATGCCTTCACGGTTCATGGTCAGTTGTGCGGCACGCGCAGTCGGAATGACTACCGAATCGCCAGCAGCCTCCACCTCAGCCAAGACCTCCGTCGCAATGGCCTCAATCTCTGGCACGATCAGGTGCGGCTTTTCCTGGGCAATCAAGGCACGCAGCGCCTGCGGATCACTCATGTCGAGTACACGAGCGTGATGCGCAACGGCATGGCCTGGCGCACCGGCATAGCGATCCGCCGCAATCACTTCTACGCCGAGGCGCTGCAGTTCAAGAATCACTTCCTTGCCCAACTCGCCAGCACCGAGCAACAACACGCGCAGCGCGCTGTCACTTTCAGGTGTCCCAAGTACGGGGTCTTGCGCATCAAACGGCATACAAAATCCTTATCAGGATAAGGACTGGCTACGCAGGATCTGTTCAGCCAGCGCCCAGTCTTCCGGATGGGTAATTTTGAGGTTGTCGGCGGCAGCCTGCACCAAATGCGGTTGCACACCCATGCACTCCATTGCCTGCGCCTCATCCGTAACCACGATGCCCGCTTCGCGCGCTTGCTGCAAGGCATCGCGCAAGGCCTGCAAGGGAAACATTTGCGGCGTAAGCGCACGCCAAAGCTGTTGCCGATCCACGGTTTCCACAATGCGCGCCGTCTGATTTGTCTGAGTCGCGCGCTTCAACGTATCCGCAACCGGTACAGCAAGAATGCCACCGATGCCCTCGCGTGTCGCTACATCACGCAGCCGGGCGATGTCGTCCAGCCGCACCAACGGACGCGCAGCATCATGCACCAACACCCAATCTTCCGGCGCAGCTCGCGCATGGAGATGTTCTAACGCAGCCAAGACTGAATCGTTGCGCTCTGCGCCCCCAACACAGGTCACGAGTGGCCAACTACGTGGCACCTCGATTTCCGCCCAAAACGGATCTTCATGTGCCAGCGCAATCACACCGCCGGCGATATCCGGCACTTGGTCCAATCGATTGAGCGTGTGCTGGAGCATAGGTTTGCCCGCCAGCGACTGATATTGCTTGGGTCGATCACCACCGATACGGTGGCCGCCCCCTGCTGCAGGAATTATGAACCAGGTCCGCATCGTAGACCCTCTGCCACAATGGAAGGCGTGGTTTGATTTTCAGACGCAGGATCATTGATCAATTGCACGTACAACTCGTCCGGCAAGATCATGCCCAAGTCATAACGCGCACGCTCTTCCAGCGCCTCTTTGCCCGACTCGAGATCCCTGAGCTCAGCGCGAAGTCGTGCATTGCACTCGTCAATCCGTTGGTTTTCTGCCGTTTGTGCGTCAATCGCTTTACGCAAACTAGAGGCTTCACGCAACCCACCATCTGCAAACCAAAGCCGAGCCTGCAGACCAAGCAAGAGCAGCGACAACAGGATGACCCAGGCCCAGCGTCGCACCGGTCTTCAACGTTGCGCTAGCTGCGCATCCGCGGCAGATGAGCGAAGGCTGCCTGACCCGCGTACTGCACGGCCGAACCCAAGGCCTCTTCGATACGAATGAGCTGGTTGTACTTGGCTACACGATCCGAACGCGACAGCGAGCCCGTCTTGATCTGACCCGCGCCGGTTGCCACAGCAAGATCCGCAATGGTGGTGTCTTCAGTTTCACCCGAACGGTGCGAGACCACCGCGCTATAGCCGGCTGCATGTGCCATATCAATCGCTTCGAGCGTTTCGGTCAGGGTGCCAATCTGGTTCACCTTAATCAGAATCGAATTACCGATGCCCTTATCGATACCCTCGCGCAGGATCTTCGGGTTGGTGACAAACAAATCATCACCGACCAACTGTACGTCCGTACCTAAGCGCTCGGTCAGCAGTTTCCAACCTTTCCAGTCCCCTTCATCCAAACCATCTTCAATGGTGAGGATCGGATACTGCGCAACCCACGAAGCCAACACATCAATCATGCCTGCAGAATCGAGGCTCTTACCTTCGGCAGACAAGTGATACTTTCCATCCTTATAGAATTCTGAGCTTGCCGCATCGATGCCAAGATAAATGTCTTGTCCCGCCTTATAGCCAGCCTTCTCAATGGCTTCGAGAATGACTTCGATCGCTTCTTGATTGGAGCCAAGGTCAGGTGCAAAACCGCCCTCATCGCCCACCGCAGTATTCAGACCGCGACTGCCCAACACCTTCTTCAAAGCGTGAAACACTTCCGCACCCCAACGTACCGCTTCAGCAATGCTGCCCGCACCCACTGGCAAGATCATGAATTCTTGCAGATCGACGCTGTTATCCGCATGCGCGCCGCCATTGATGATGTTCATCATGGGCACAGGCATACGCAGCGTTCGCCCACCTTGAAGATGCTGATACAAAGGCACGCCCGCACTCGCTGCAGCGGCATGCGCACACGCCATGGAGACGCCAAGAATCGCATTCGCACCTAAGCGGCTCTTGGTCTCAGTGCCATCGAGCTCGATCATCGTACGATCGATCTCAACCTGCGCCGCAGCATCCATACCGATCACAGCGTTGGCAATTTCGCCATTCACATTGGCCACCGCCTTTTGCACCCCTTTACCGAGGTAACGTTTGGCATCACCGTCGCGCAGCTCAAGGGCTTCGCGTGAACCCGTGGAGGCGCCAGACGGAACAGCCGCACGACCCCGTGCGCCATCGGCCAACACCACATCCACTTCAACCGTGGGATTACCGCGAGAATCCAAGATCTCGCGCGCGTGAATACTCTGAATCGCAGACATGTTCTTCCCTGATGACAACGCGCTCTGAGTTAGAGCGTCTCTTCAATAAAGCCCGCCTTCTTGACGGTCTCATCCAATGTTTTCAATGTTTCCAGCAGCGCTTCCATTTGCCCTAACGGCCATGCATTAGGGCCATCACTCAGCGCACACTCTGGATTTGGGTGGGTTTCCATAAACAAACCAGCAACCCCAGAGGCAACAGCAGCACGCGCCAATACCGGGACAAACTCACGTTGACCACCTGAGCTACCCCCCTGACCACCGGGCTGCTGAACCGAATGGGTGGCATCAAATACGACCGGCGCACCGGTTTCTCGCATCACCACTAAGCCACGCATATCGGAAATCAATGTGTTGTAGCCAAAGCTCACCCCGCGCTCACAAGCCATGATCTGGTCATTGCCGACGGCTCGCGCCTTATCGATGACATTTTTCATGTCCCACGGCGCCAAGAACTGNCCCTTCTTNATATTGACCGGACGCCCCGCACGGGCGACGTTCTGAATAAAGTTGGTTTGGCGACACAAGAACGCCGGGGTCTGCAGCACATCGACCACTTCCGCCACTTCATCCAAAGGCGTGTCTTCATGCACATCGGTCAATACCGGCACATTCAATTCACGCTTCACCTTGGCCAAGATCTCCAAACCCTCGCTAAGACCGGGACCACGAAAACTGTTCGCAGAGGTGCGATTGGCTTTATCGAAAGAGGACTTGTAGATGAAGGGAATGCCGAGGCGACCCGTAATCTCTTTCAACTGCGCTGCGGTTTCGAGTGCCAAGGCTTCGCTTTCAATGACGCATGGGCCTGCAATCAAGAAAAATGGTTGTTCCAAACCGACTTCAAAATCGCACAAGCGCATAACAAGCTCTCCTTGAACTAGGCAGCCGATGCGCGCGTGCTGCGCTCAGCGGCATAGGCTTCAGCAGCCTGGACAAATCCGGTAAAGAGCGGATGCCCGTCGCGCGGCGTCGAAGTGAATTCCGGATGAAACTGACAGGCAACAAACCAGCGATGCTCGGGATATTCGACCATCTCCACCAAACGACCATCGAGCGAACGACCCGAAATTTTTAATCCCGCCGCCTCAAGACGCTCGACATAACCATCATTCACCTCGTAGCGATGACGATGACGCTCGACAATCACGTCTTTGCCATACAAAGCGCGTGCCTTGGAATCCTCAGCGAGGCGGCATTCATAGCCACCCAAACGCATAGTGCCACCCAGATCGGTTTTATCGGTACGCTGCTCAACCCCACCATCGGCTTTCGTCCACTCGGTGATCATGGCAATGACCGGATGCGGGGTGTCCACCTTAAACTCGGTACTGTGCGCGCCCTCAAGGCCAGCCAGATTGCGCGCGCATTCCACGACAGCGACCTGCATCCCGAGGCAAATGCCCAGATAGGGAATGTTGTTCTCGCGCGCATAACGTACGGTTTCGATCTTGCCTTCAACGCCGCGCTCACCAAAGCCACCCGGCACTAGGATTGCGTCAAGTGCAGCCAGCTTTTCAAAACATTCCTGCTTGCCCGATTCGATTTCTTCGGAATCCAAATAACGGATCCGCACCTTAGCGCCGGTTTGAATGCCGGCATGGATCAAGGCCTCCGAAAGGGACTTATAGGACTCGGTTAGATCAACGTACTTGCCAACCATACCGATGGTAATTTCACGCTGCGGATGCTCAAGCGCATCAACCACCTTCTGCCATTCATGCAAATCCGCTGGCGGCACATCGAGACCGAGTTTTTCCACCACGATCTCATCCATGCCCTGTTCGTGCAGTGAGAGCGGAATCTTGTAAATGCTGCTGGCATCGAGCGCCGCAATGACTGCGCGCTCTTCGACATTCGTAAACAACGCAATCTTGCGTCGCTCGGTTTCCGGAATCGGACGATCGGCACGACAGACCAGAATGTCGGGCTGAATCCCGATGGTGCGCAGCTCTTTGACCGAGTGCTGGGTCGGCTTCGTCTTCAATTCACCCGACACCTGAATCCACGGCAGCAACGTCAGGTGCATGTACAGCACACGATTGCGTCCCAGCTGCAAACCCATCTGACGAATCGCTTCAAGGAAGGGTTGTGATTCGATGTCACCGACCGTGCCACCAATTTCCACCAGCGCGACGTCGTAACCTTTCGAGCCAACCTCAATCGCCTGCTTGATCTCATCTGTTACGTGCGGAATCACCTGCACAGTTGCGCCCAAGTAATCACCGCGACGCTCTTTGCGCAGCACGCGATCATAGATCTGGCCCGAGGTGTAATTGTTATTACGGGTCATGCGCGTACGCACGAAACGCTCGTAGTGCCCCAAATCAAGGTCGGTCTCGGCACCGTCTTCGGTGACGAAAACCTCGCCATGCTGGAACGGACTCATTGTGCCCGGATCCACATTTAGATACGGATCGAGCTTCATCAACGTGACTTTCAAGCCACGCGATTCAAGGATTGCACCAAGGGATGCAGAAGCAATGCCCTTACCGAGCGAAGAGACAACACCACCGGTGATGAAGATATAACGCGTCATGCGTTGTCCAGGTCGAACCAGCGGGGGAAATCAGGGTGCGGCATGGGCGCCCATTGTCGGCGTTTCGGCCTACGCTTTCAATGAAAACCGACCGCGCATTGCGGAATCCAACCCGCCTCATCCGGTTTTGCACGGTATTCCGGGTCGATCCAGAGTGAATCCACCGCGACCAACCGCTCACCGTGCCACAGGCAAGCCAATCGCGCGCGTTCCCAGGGCGGGATTCCGGCCTCCTGCAGAAGGTTGCGCAGACGCCGACTCGGACGATTGGCGGCAGTCCGCATGCGTGCATTCGCCATCCAGCGGCCGAGCGACCAATCTGACGTAGCCAACCAAGCCTGCGCAATCCCCTGCCCAAGCGGCAGTGAACGCAGGGCCATCGGACTCGGTTGCCATTCGCAACGCTCAGGCAACGCTGATGGCTGATCAGCGGCCACCTGCACCCAATAGAGATGATCGCGATAGCGTCGTAATTGCGTGCAACCCGCTTCGGGATCCTGCCAGCTCAAACTTGGCTGACGCGAGGCATCGGCATGAAGGAATTGTGCGAGCGCTTCTTCCAAGCGCTTGCCACCAGGAAGGCGCACTCCACGCGCGCGCGCCGCTGCGCGCAGCAACAAGCGCTGTGCGGGTAGATCCAGCGCATACAGCGCAGCCAACGGCAAGCGTTCCGCCCCCAACTCGGCGCCCCAAGCAGCCAGCCATTGTTCGAAATGCTGCTGTAACACCTCTCGGGTGTCGGCCGCATGCTGCGCCACGGTGCCGAAACGCTGCGCCACTCCGGGCCATCGTGCCTCTAGCAAAGGCATGACAGCCTGTCGCAGGTAATTACGATCCAGCGAAAGGTCTGCGTTACTCGGATCTTCAATCCAATCCAGGTCATGCGCAGAAGCATTTTGAGACAGCGCCCATGCCTGGAGGTCGGCGCGTTTTTGCTGCAACCATGGACGCAGCAACCACCCCTGACCCAACGCTGTCTTCGCCTCCATCGCTGCGAGTGCCTCGATACCACTGCCACGTAGCAAGCGCAGTATCAGCGTCTCGGCTTGGTCCTCTTGGTGCTGAGCCGCAAGTAAAAGCGCATGCGGGCCAAGCACCTGCTTGAAGGCCATACGACGAGCCTTGCGCGCGGCTGCTTCGCGGCCTTCGCCGACGTGCGGTGTCGCGTCGACTGAAATGACAGTGAGTGGAATGTCGTGTTGCGCACAAAACTGTTCAGCATGCTCAGCAAAGGCGTCCGAGGCGGCCCAGCCATGATGAATATGAATCGCACGCAAGCGCTGTGATTGTCGCTGCGCTCGCAATAAACGTTGCACACACAACAACAAAACCGTGGAATCGAGGCCGCCGCTGTAGGCCACATGAATGGGCACTGTAGACGCGAAGGCATCCGCGTCTTGCAAGGCTTGCTGTAAATCAGTCAGCAGGCGAGCCTGCAGGCCAACAAACTCAGCCTGCGTAAGCGCCTGCATGGAGGAGTGCGCCGTGAAATGCGCAGAAGAATCAGCCGCTGAAGTTTCCATAGCTGCGCAAGCGTTGCATGCGCGAGGCAATCAAGTCATCCAATGGCTTCATACTCAGCTCATCCAAAGCTGCAATCAAAGAGAGGCGCAGACGCGCTGCGGCGCCAGCAGGATCACGATGCGCACCACCCAGTGGCTCATCGACGACTTCGTCGACCAAACCGAGCTCTTGTAACCGTGGCGCCGTTAGCCCCATCGCCTCCGCCGCGTCACTCGCCTTCTCTGCGCTCTTCCACAGAATCGAAGCGCAGCCTTCTGGCGAAATCACGGAATAGGTGCTGTATTGCAACATTTGCAGGCGATCACCAACGCCAATCGCCAATGCACCGCCGGAGCCACCCTCACCAATCACGGTGGCGATGATTGGCGTGCGTAGCTTAGCCATGACAAACAAATTGCGTGCAATCGCCTCACTCTGACCACGTTCTTCAGCGTCCACACCCGGATACGCACCCGGGGTATCGATGAACGTCAGGATGGGCAAATTGAAGCGCTCCGCCATGCGCATCACACGAAGCGCTTTGCGGTAACCCTCGGGGCGCGGCATGCCGAAATTGCGCAACACTTTTTCTTTGGTATCACGACCCTTCTGGTGACCGATCACGATGACCGGGCGATCATCTAAACGCCCCATGCCGCAGACAATGGCTTTGTCATCAGAAAAACTGCGATCGCCATGTATCTCTTCAAAATCGGTGAGCAAGTGCTTGGCGTAATCCAGGGTATAGGGACGCTGAGGATGACGTGCTAATTGAGAGATCTGCCAAGCCGACAAATTCGAGAAAATGTTTTTGGTCAGATCTTCGCTCTTCCCGCGGAGCCGCTCGACCTCATCCGCAATATCCAACGCGTTGTTCCCACTGACGCGCTGCAGCTCTTCAATCTTGGCTTCCAGCTCTGCAATCGGTTGTTCGAAATCAAGAAAATTCAGGTTCATGCGTTCACTCTATAGCCGGTCTAACCACCGATGTTCCGGATCATGGTGCGGAAGGATACTCCAAACGCACATTGCGCTCGCCCAGCCAGCCGGCCAAGCGCTGCATCAAGCCATGTAAGGGCTGGATTTTCCATGTATCGCCGAGCTTGAGGCAGCCCTGTGCCTCGCCCTGACGCCATTGCACCAGCACCGGACAGCGCCCGCCCTCACGAAACGGCGCCAACAATTCTGCCAGCGCTTGGCTAAATTCGGGGCCCCACACCGATTCGGGTGGATGCAACACCAATGCCCGCGCATACCGACTGCGCGTCTGATCCAGATCCAACAACTCATCCACCGTCATCGCCAGTGCACCACTGTATTCGTCGACGGCCACTGGCCCCACGGCAACCAATACGCGGTCCCGCTCCAACAGCGTGCGGAAGCGCTGATACGCCTCGTTGAAGAGCTTCAGTTCGACTCGGCCAGTTCGGTCATCCAGTGTCACAAAGGCCATGGCGCCGCGGGCAGTTTGTCGAATCTGCAGCGCCACCACCAGACCCGCCACCGTACAACTACGATTACGATCGCCCTGCAAATTCCCCAGTCGAGTGCTCGCCACATGAGCAAGCTCACGCTCATAGCGATCAAAGGGATGTCCCGTGAGATATAACCCCAGCGTATCTTTCTCGCCGCGCAAACGCTCCTCTTCCGACCACGGCTTCACATCGCTCCACACCGCTGTTTCGGTCTGGCTCTGTCCCGTATCACCCACTGGCCCACCAAACAAATCCTCCTGTCCGCGGGCACGATCTTCGGCCTCACGCTCTGCGGCAGCCAACGCCAGCGGCAATGCAGTCAACAAAGAGGCGCGCGCAGGATAAGCAGGCTGATCATCGCTAGTTGCCACCAAGCTATCCAAAGCGCCAGCACGAATCAGCGCCTCCATCACTCGCTTATTCACCTTGCTGTGATCGACACGGCGACATAGATCAAGCAGGTCAGCAAAAGCACCCTTCTCAGTACGCGCTTGGATAATCAGCTCAATTGCCGCTTCGCCCACGCCCTTGATCCCNCCCAAGCCATAAACNATNCGTCCCTTCGGATCAACNCCAAAGCGGTACTCACTGCGATTGATATCGGGCGAACGCACTTGCAACTGCATGCTGCGGCATTCTTCGATCAGGCCCACAACCTTATCGGTATCTTCCATCACTGCCGACAGTACCGCTGCCATGAAGGCTGCCGGCTCATGTGCCTTTAGCCATGCGGTGTGATACGCAACCAAGGCATAGGCGGCCGAATGCGATTTGTTGAAGCCATACTCAGCAAACTTCTCCATCAAGTCGAAGATGGATGTCGCTTGTTTGGGGTCGATGTCGTTCTTGGCTGCGCCCTCCATGAAGATTTCGCGCTGCTTGGCCATTTCTTCCGGCTTCTTCTTGCCCATCGCACGACGCAACAAATCCGCACCACCCAGGCTATAGCCTGACAATACCTGCGCGATTTGCATCACTTGCTCTTGGTAAACGATGACACCGTAGGTCGGCTTCAGAATCGGTTCCAATAGCGGGTGCGGATAACTCACTTTAGCGCGCCCGTGACGGCGCTCAATGAAGTCATCAACCATGCCAGAGCCCAACGGCCCCGGCCGAAACAGTGCAGCAAGCGCAATAATGTCTTCAAAAGTCGAAGGTTGCAGCTTGCGCAAATAATCCTTCATTCCACGCGATTCAAACTGGAATACAGCCGTAGTATCACCACGTGA
>JGI10211J34971_10003151_pt1 | contig 13281 bp, 26 predicted proteins | sample Etolagsediment_FD_34971 | JGI IMG/M metagenome (IMG submission 34971) | reverse complement strand
GGATAGAAGAATACAAATGTTCATTTAAATCAGCTAAACGAACCGTAGAAACTATGTGGAAATGGCAAGTTCAAACTATGGCATACTGCCATATGTGTAAATTAAACGTAGTAAAATTCCGTGTATTATACTTAGTAGGATACTATCGAGGTGAAGGCCCAATATATCGTGAGACTTTAGTAGTCTATACCAATACGGAAATTCAACAAAATTGGACTATGATTTTAGATCATGGTAGGTCGAAGGGATGGTTAAAATGATAAAAGCAGAGATAAACGCAATTGAATATTACATCACAGGCAGTGATGCGAAAGTATTAATCCAGATCTGCAAGATAATGGAAGAGGAATTGAAAATAGACGACAAGAAAATAAAAAAAGATCGCCGTTACAGTGATTCAGTATATGCGATGGTAAAAGAATTCACTGCTTTGATATTATTAGAACGTTTACGAAAACCGGAAGGGAGAGCGTAATGGATATAAGAATGGCACCGATACCGTCGATTTATAAACCGAAAGAGATGGTGATATTGATTAAAACACCACAGGATGAGTTGTTTATTAGGCATTTTATACAGAAAGTATTAGAAGAATTAGGAACTGATTTGACTGATTTAGAAATAGAATTCGCTACTAATATGTTGAATAAAGCTACAGAGGAGCCAAAAGATAATGAATGAAGAAAGATTTCAAGAACTTGTGAAGTCGATGGTTAAAGAAGAAATGGATGAGCATGTGAGAAAATCAGAAGATTATGCTGATCCTAAACGTACTAATGATATTCTTGATAATTTCAAAGCCGGAGCTAAAGAGCTTGATACAACACCAGTCAAATATCTCTTAGTACATATGTCAAAGCATATTAGAGCTATACAAAGATATTGCCGTACTGGTAATGTAATGTCAGAGGCTATTAATAATCGTATTAAAGATGCAAGGAATTACTTCGCGTTATTAAGGGCGTTGATTGAAGACGGGAGTCAAAAGGCACCAACATCATGTTCTAGTTCAAGTTCGTATGCCCCCGTATTATGCCCGTGTTGCAGCAAGCGTATATCATTGGGTAATGGGTTTAAGTTCTTAGTATGCAGTAACTGCGGAAGAACATATAGGGTTGATTATACCGGCAAAACACCGGTATTTTTAATATTAGATAAGGTAATAACAAAGGAGAAAAAGTAAATAGGTGGAAGTAATAATAGCTAAAAATGTCTATTTAGTATTTGGAGATCATGCTTATATACTCCTTACTCAGGGTAAAGTTGGTATGTTAGATACAGTAGATATACCTAAAGTAAAAGAATACAGATGGCGAGCATTTTGGAGTAGATATACATGGTATGTTATAACCACAGTACACAGTTTCAGAGGTCCGAGGAGTTTTATGATGCATAGATTGATTTTAGATACACCTCAAAATAAATCTGTGGATCACCGTAATCATAACGGACTTGTTAACAACAGATTCAATATAAGACACAGCGATGCTGTTACAAACAAGTATAATTCACGACCTTATAATAATCTAAAATACAAGGGAATTGCTAAATGTTGGTGGCGTAACCCAGTACGGTATCAGGCTCGTATAACTGTGGATAAGAAACGTATATCTTTAGGTTATTATTTTACTGAAATAGATGCAGCAAGAGCTTATAATAAAGCGGCTATTATATATCACAAAGAGTTCGCGTATTTAAATCCTATAAAGGAGGATTAAAAATGAAACTACCTAGTAATTTTAAGGAAGCTAGTACAATCATTCACCCAAGACTCGTACTATCAATCGAGGGTCTCCCTAAAGCCGGTAAGACTCATTTAGCTTTAACAGCTCCGGGACCGATAGCTTACCTTAATTTGGATAATGGCTTGGAATCGGTAATTAATAAGTTTGCAGGGGATAAAAAGATATATGTATCAAATTATGACACTCCTATTAATCCTCGAGATGTCTATCCGGACATCGATAAAACTATCGCAGTATGGCATCAGTTAAAACAAGATTTCATCACAGCATTAAGCTCTGGTGTAAAAACTGTAATTGTTGATACTTGTACTGAAATGTATGAATTAGTACGATTAGCTAGACTAGGAAAACTTTCGCAAGTCCAACCCTTCCAGTATGGCCTTCCTAATTATGAGTTTAAAGCCCTTTTGGATGAGTCCTTGAAGGCTGTTAATGTAAATACGATATTTCTTCATAAAATGAAAGATAAGTATTTGAAGGATAAAAGGACTGGAGAGTATGAACGAGCGGGGTATAGTGGTATTGAATATATCGTCCAGGTGTTTTTAAGGATATTCTTTGATAGCGATGGCTTTAATATTGAGATCATGGATTCACGACATGATAAGTCACTCGCAGGTACGGTGATAACGGGAAATGAAGTGTGTAATTTTCAAACCATTGCAACAATGTTAATGCCTACAGTAGATCCAAACGCCTGGGTGTAAAGGAGGAACACAATGACCAGACTTAATAACCAAAAAGGCTTTACAATAGTAGAAATGTTAATTGTATTATCACTCATGACAGCTTTAATAGGCATTGTCATGCCAGCGTATAAAACCATGGAACATGCCGGGAATGAAGCCAGGGCAAGAGGAGACCTTCGTACACTGCAAACAGCGGTAGAGCATTATAGGATCAGTGAAGGCACACTGCCAGAGGAATTAGGCGATGTTGAAGCTGTTAAAAGCATCCCCATGGACCCGTATAGTGATAGTAGTGAGCCTGAAGAGTATAAATGGAAATTGCAGTCCAAAAAAGGCCATTATATAATCTATTCTGTAGGTCCGGATAATGGTAATGCGAGATTTGATGACGATGAAGTTGAAGCTGATGATGGTGTTATTTATGTGAGTAATTTAGACCACGGGAATTAAAGTAGATATGATAACAATTGATAGTCGAGTAGGTAGTGGTGAGCTACTTCCGCTATTTCCAAAAGGCTCTGCTAAACTAGATTATCTCGACTTTGGAGATTTTGCGTTTACCGGCAAAGGTTATACAGATGGATTACCGTTGCTTGTAGGGGTTGAGAGGAAGACCACGACCGACCTACTCTCGTCAATGACAAGCGGTAGGTTATCGGGGCATCAAATCCCTGGTCTGCTTAACTCTTACAATGCAGTATACCTCATCATAGAAGGAATTTGGCGAGCCAATCCTCATTCAAAGATCCTTGAACACTATCGCAATGGTAAATGGGTACCAATCTCCCTTGGTGCCCGGAAGTTTATGGCAAGAGAAATATACAATTATGTCAATACATTAACCACTATATGCGGCGTTAATGTCTGGCGAACTCAGAACAAGCTCGAAACCGCTGCTTGGATCATGTCAACTTATCATTGGTGGAAAGATAAATCAATGGAAGAACATAAATCACATAAACAAGCACATAAGCCGTTCGTGCAGCTAATGACGAAGAAACTACCATTGTTGCATAGAGTCGCTGGAGAATTACCTGGGATTGGATTTAATAGAGCGAAAGATGTAGCAAAGCACTTTGGGAGTTTAATTGAAATGGTATTGGCAAATGAAAAAGAGTGGTGTAAAATAGATGGTATTGGTAAAGGTATTGCCAATAAAGTTGTTAAAGAATTACAAGGAGGATAAACGGTAATGGATCAGGTACTCGGCGGACAAGAGGTAATTTGGAGAGGTAAAGAATACGTCACAGGTAATAGAGGGCACGGATTAGTGGAGTTATATCGGAATGGTAAATTTATAAGAGTCGTTACTATTAAAAGTATTAAACTTAACTGTAATTTATCAAATGAAATAAATGATGAACAAAGAACATAAACGCATAATATACAACAGATTAGTGAAATTATTAAATGAAGAGAATCTATGCGGGTGTGATATAGATAATTTTATCTTATGGCTTAGTATAGATTTTGAAATGAAATTAAAACCCCAATCAAGGAGTCAAACAGATGAGCAGTTTAGCTGAAGGAAAAAGTGAAGCAGAATTTAACTATATTTTAGGTCAATTAGAGGGTAGGTTGTTTTCTATTCATACTATACTATGTTATATGAAGGGTAATACTATACATCCAAACTTAGTTACAGCCTTAAAAGTTATCGCAGACTGTAACCACGTAAGTGGAGCAAACGATGAATAAAAGATTAATATTCTGCTGTACTCCAGGACGATCAGGTACAAACCTCCTCGCTAAACTCCTTTCATTAGTCCCTTCCATCTGCTCTGTACATGAAGCAAAGCCCTCGTTCGATAATTATTTCTGGCGCACAACAAACCCGATACTAGACTACGATAAAACATCATATATCTATAAGAAATTCTGGGAATTAAAGCTCAAAGCAATAGAAAGAGATACGGACAAACTAATATATTCAGAGACCTCGCATATGACATTCAAGGGATTTATTGAATTCCTACCAAATGACATTGAATTCTCAGTGATATTTCTACATCGAGACCCCAGAGACGTTGCAAAGTCTCTTTACGCTATCAATGATATTCCAGGAAGATCTCGCACAGGCAAACGTGTTTGCTTTGATCCGAGTGATAATCATAATATAATTAACATTGCAGATAAATGGACAAAGTTAAGTAATTATCAGCTTTGTTATTGGTATGTGTTGGAAATGTATAAGAGATCAGAGATGTATTGGAGTCTTTGTCATAGTAAACTTAGAGCCAAAATCACACTGTCGCAGCTATTAGAGCCAACAAAGTTTCAAGCTATGTTGGCTGAATTACAATTACCAACTAATATCGACTTAACAGCATACGAAAACATAACATCAGCTAAATGGAATACCAAGTCTGTTCGTAAAAAACACGTATATCAACATAGAGTTATTGTGGGATTACGCTCTAAAGTAGATTGTAAAGAAGAAGAGAAAGCAATAAACAACCTGATCACACATTAACAATCCCGCCTGGGGTAGATATGGCCATTGAAACGTTGCCCCTGTTTCACTGCCCCAGGCATCCCAGTCTAAAGGACATATGTGAGAGAGAAAACAGCGGTTGAACAGTATGTAAAGACTCTGTTGAGTTATCCGCCTTTAACTCTGGATGAAGAGTTGACTATATATTACAATTTATTCGCTCCAGTCAAAGTGCCTGGTTCGGCGAAATTACTACTTGTGAATCGACTTATTGAATCCCACATGCCATTAGCTGTGAAGATTGCCCGTCAGTACATAAACCGTGGTATAGAGTTTGAAGACTTGTTAGATATCACAGTAACAGAGACAATAAGATTAGCTCATTTATACAACCCCGGTGTCACGCATAAATATCGATTCGGTACTATACTGCCAAGTAGATTGAAAAAAGCAATAAGACACGCGTTTAAAGCTACTAAGGATTTTCGATCTCAGAGATTGTATGAGTCAATTGTATTCGCACCTAATGTGGAGTTGAATTATACGATCAAGAAGATCCTCCGGGATTGTTTTACTGAAGAAGAGTGCAAGGCGATTGCTTATAGATGGGAAGGTAAATGTACGTTGAAAGATACATCGCAATTGATAGGGAAATCGCCTTCGTGGGTGTCGAGTAAGGAACGGAAAGCCAAGGAACTTGTAAAGGAGGTATTAGAATGAACTCCGATCGCTGTAATCATTTTCTATGCCCACTTTATCCTGACGTTCTCAACGCCGTTCCAGGTCGCGGACCTCAACCATCCTGGATCATGGAGGTTGGCGAGGCTCCTGGAAGACAAGAGCGCGCTAGAGGCAAACCGTTCGTCGGCAAATCCGGCCAGGAAAACGACAAATACCTTCTCGACATCAGTATAGATCCCAATGTAGTTCGGATTAACAATTGCATTGCATGTAGGCCGCCGGATAACCGAGATCCCAGTGCGGAGGAGCTTGTATATTGCCATGATAGATTATTGAAAGAAATCGTACTGACAAGACCGAGATATATCATTACATTAGGTAAATTCGCTACCCAATGGTTCTTAGGCCCGGAAGCTAAAATGGAAACCCACCATGGTATTCCTTTTAAATGGCCTGATGACCCGAACGTCATTATCATTCCAGTCTATCATCCTTCATATGGATTACATGATGGCAGTAAAATGCTGTTGATACAGAACGATTTCAAAGCAGTAAAGGCAACTATCAATGGCGTTATAAAGCCCCGTGATATGGAAGGTGATGAAGGTGGGAAGTATAAGTATAAAGAAATCATCTCATGTGATGAACTCTGGGATAAGTTCGCAAGGCCAGAGCGTAACTACAATCTCGTTAGTGTTGATACTGAATCTATATTAGCGGGTGATAAACCTAATCCAAGACTTGATACAGCTTGGTGTTTGACCTTTGCCGCAGATGATAACCATGGTTATATGGTAAGGGCAAATAACCACATAATGATGGACATGATGAACCGGTGGCTGTCACGGCCTGGAGTATTAACAATCTTCCATAATGCCGCGTATGATCTCGACGTGCTCGCGAACGTCGGTATCATACCATCTCAATTCACATGTACAATGACCATGTCATATCTGCTTCAAGACCAACCTCAAGGATTAAAAGCTCTCGCATATCGCCTTCTCGGGGTCAAAATGACCGAATATTCCGCAGTTGTATCTGAAGCGACACAGACTATTGCATTTGATTATATCACTGAACTCCTCAAAACTGACTGGCCAAAACCACCAATGATTGAACATTGGGTCGGTGATAAGCGTAAAACAAAACAACCCCAGGTGTTGAATAAGAAACTTGCAAGGGCGATGAAAGATTGGGTTAAGGCAGAGGGGAGAATGGATTTGTATGATAGATTGAAGAAGAATCTCATTGAGTATAGAAAGCAGACAGGTATCGAGATTCCAATACCACAACAAGGGTCATTAGCAGATGTAAATGCGGAGCTGGCAAAGGATTATGCATGTAGAGATGCAGTGGTAACGTTCAATGTCTATAAGATATTACAGAAGAGGATTGTTGAAGAAGGATTGCAAGAGACACTGGACCGTGACATGGGAATGTTACCGATGATTATTGATATGCAAAGTCATGGGATTAAGATTAACCCGGAGCATTATATTGGATTGGAGAAGTATTTTGATGAGCGTATGGAAGGGGTGAGGGAGAAGTTTGTGAAGTCGTACAACGAACTTAATCCTAACTTAGATTTAGGACGTGTATTTGATATTAATCTTGGATCAACACAACAGGTAGCAAGAGCGCTATATAACCTTATGATCCTTCCAGCTCCTACGGCATCGACAGAGAAGAAACAACTTGACATATACAGAAAGAAGAACCCGATCATTGATCTCATTACAGAATTCAAAGAGTGTCAAAAGCTCCGAGGCACATACACGAGGCCATTGGTTCTTAAAACGGATATTAATAACCGCATTCATACACGATTTCGTACCACACGCACAATTACCGGTCGTTTATCTTCTCAAGATCCCAATCTCCAAAACCAACCAACAAGATCAGAAGATGGTAAAAAGATTCGTGAGGGTTTTATCCCTGAAGAGGGGTATTCTTTCTTATCCTGTGATTATAGTCAAATAGAAATGAGAGTAGCAGCTCATCTAAGTCAAGATCCTAAAATGATGGAGGTATTCTGGACCAATGTTGATATTCATAGTCAAACTGCTGCGTGGGCATATGGAATTGACATTAACGATGTAGATCCTGATAAGCAAAGAAGGCCGTGTAAAACTACCGGGTTCGGCGTATTGTACGGTATTGGTGCTCCTGGATTAGCAGCTCAGTTACTGTCTCAAGGCGTTGTTTATACCGAAGAAGAATGTCAAGAGTTCATTGATATGTGGTTCGGAATATATACCAAAGTCAAAGATATGATGAGCCGATTTAAATCCGAAGCCAGAAGATACGGTAAAGTAAGAGACTTATTCGGTCGCTATCGAGCTGTGCCGGAAGTAAAGAGTGCATTGAAATGGGTAGTATCAAGGGGATTAAGAGAGGCATGTAACACGCCCGTACAATCAACGGCATCGCAGATTATTAAAGAAGCAATGAAACAATTAATACCAATGTGCATGGATTACGGACCTGAGATTGTCAAGCCCGTATTACAGATACATGATGATTTATTATTTGAAGTGCGTAATGATTTATTCGACATCATCGCACCGACTGTCGTAGATACAATGGAACACGCCGTGACGTTGGATGTACCGACGCCGGTAGACCCTAAGAGAAGTAGGAATAATTGGAGGGAATTAAAGAAATGGAAGTTATCAAAGTAAGAATAATACTTAGTATAGAAGCCGAAGAAGCTCGCTGGTTAAAAGGAATTATGCAAAACCCCTTACACGGAGTTATAGATCCGGATGAAGAAGATGAGTATGATACACAGATGCGTCATAGATATTTCGAGCTGTTAAAAGCTTATGTATAACTAATTGGGAATGGGTTTAATAAATCTCATAGATAAGGAGTATTAACTATGGATACAATCCGAGAGAATGTACCTGTCTGCGAGGTAATAACGGTGGATACAGCATTAAGACCTCGTACAGACATTGTTATAGAAATAGACAATACATTTAAACACGATTTTATGCTCACATTATTGAACAAGGTAATTAATAATACACCATTAACCAGGTGTGAAATACAATTCGTATCGCATATAGTTTCTAGCCTTAATACTAAGGAGGGTTAAATCATGATACACCCGGATGTAAGACTTGCAATAGAGTTAAGATCCCAAGCATATGATTTAGAATCACAAGCATCAGATTTAAAGACCGCAGCTAATACATTGATAAGTAAGCATATAAAAGAGGGAGAGAAAGCTGCACACCCAGATAAATCATATGGTAGTATTACAGTTTGTAAATCGTCAACATCAAGTAAGTTTAACAAAGATACATTGAAGATCAAATTAATTGAAGCCGGAGTAGCGGCGACTGTCGTAGTTAAAGCCATTAAGGAATCAACTACGACATCGCCTAAAGCTGGTGGGATTAAATACTATAAAGATAAAGGCTAACGGCAGTTATTTATACACCCTAATAGCTTATTTATAAATTGTAATTCCTTAGATCGACCATTAAATCCTACTACTTTAATAACTGCTTTCCAGAGAGACTTAAATATCAAAAACGTAAAAATCTCCTCACTGCGAGATTTTATTGTTATAGTAATTGTGTATGGTTCAAACTTATTAGTATTTATTGATGACTTTTCTACAGATGGTATTTTCATTACGTATTACCCCCTTCACCTAAAGTAACAATATATAAATCCAGTGCTGGACTCACAAGATCTTTTAAAAATACGCGCTTGCCTGTCTTTTTATACTCCGATATCATAAATCTCTGTACTCGGTCATAAGTATCGGCGTTAATCCCTATCGACGTTGTTATGATTGAATTATCTTTCGGTTTTGTTGCTTGTTTGCTCATTTACTCATCCTCCTATAGGTGTTACATATTTTGATCTAACCAATAAGTACACTGTTGGTCCGGATACTTACTTTTAAACTTTAATACTTTCTCCGGCGTAGAAAATACTCCTACGATTCGATAGTCACTGTACTGACCTGTTGATACTAATATTACTTTCATTTCAAAACTACCCCCTGCTAAAATGCCCATAAAATCAATGACGCACTTGTAAGTGTGAATGCCAATATAGCTAATATTACAATAACAAACGTCCGTTCTTGGTTGTTATCTATCATTTAAAAACCACCCCCTTAATGATTACGTTCATAATGCCTACCCTGTTCAAACGCCCTATTTACAAGAGCAGTCATGCAGTCTAGTATGGTTCCTCCTGCAAATGCGGTTTTGTTGTGCCATTCGTGTTCATTATAGGCACTAGCTGCCTTTAGTAATTCAATCGAATCTATTGCGTCAAGTTCAATATTAACAACTTCCTTCTTCACTATTTTCATTCCATCACCTCCTTTGTTATCTGACTTGTGAAGTTAGAATACCACAACGCATTTATATATGTCAATAGAAAAATGCACACTCAACACAGATACTTGTGAAGTTTATAACTTGTGAAGTTGTGAAGTAAGAACTTGTGAAGTTGTGAAGTTTATAACTTGTGAAGTTGTGAAGTAAGAACTTGTGAAGTTGTGAAGTTTAAAACTTGTGAAGTTTAGATCTCAAATCACGTCACATTAAGGAGCCAAAAAATCCGATCAAAAACTCACAATAAACTGTAATATCACTACCAATACCAATCATATACTCAAAACCCCATATATGGTCGTATTTCGATCAAGATCTTGATCCATGCCATTGCATTGGGGGTGTATAATAATGGATATTTGGCAGGACAAAACTAGTCAATAGCAATTAAATATGGCTTTGACGACTTAGTATTAGTAGTGTAAATAAGAGAGAATAAAAAGAAAGGGCAAGGATGTTGATCCCTGCCCTTGATTGAAATTTGATACTATTTTGTAGGTTTTCCTACGATTCCATTTGATAGCCCCCTTTCTTAGCTTTAAGTTAGATAATTAACTATAAGGTTAAAAGTTATATTAACTAAAGCTTATCATACTACTTTAACTTATGTCAATATTTAATAAACCATGTTGATTTGTCTTCTTTAGATTGAGTTGCGTTATACTTACCCGGTTTAATACCTGTCTCCTTTAAACTAGCTGTTATGAGACTAGCGATTGACGATGTGTTTTTAGATACTTTGTAAGTGAGATCGCCGCCCTCATTAGTGAATTGAAAATGCATTATTTTAGCTGATTTGTCAATAAATACTGCACAGTATGAGAGTTTGTCCTGGGCTGTTTGTTTTACCAATGCTGCATTAAATCGTTCAATGCAGTTACCTTTAGATGTAATACAGATGTTGATTTCTGGGGTATTTGACGGTTTTTTACTTATAATTTGCTCTTTCATTTTAATGACGTCCTCCTCTTTTGCCGGTCCCTCCGGCTTTGCTTGATGACCCCCCTCCACCTAAATTACTGTTATTGGAGGATGATCGGTGTTTTTTGGTTTTAAATAAACAATACATAAGAAATAAGATGATTAATAAATCCATAAATTAATATACCTCCTCTAAGGCTTTTCGTATTCAACCCTCTTGGAACCAAATCCAAAGATCTTCTAATAACTCAAGATCTTTACCCTTTAACGCTCTGATACAACCATCAAACCAATCAAGAAACACATATTCAATACGATAACAATCACTCCCCGGACTTGATGCATAGAATCTAAATTCATCACTAGGGCCGCCATAGGATAGTTGATACCTCCAATAGCCTTCTTTTTGGTCCCCGAATGTTCCCGGTGCGATGTAATCAAAAGCCAGACCATATTCATATAGACTGCCGAACTCTTCATTTATCTTCTTATAATACTCACTGTTTTTGCCTGTGCATTGAGCTTTATAGAGTTTTCTTAATGTTCTGATTGTTTGATTTTTCTCTTTTAACCATCGTTTTTTGCAACTTAACTCTCTTGTATTCATTATGATTCAATCCTCCTTTTTTTTAGATGTCCATGTCCATTCAGGACCATAAGCTAGGCGATATTCACCTAATAAGAACTTTAACTCCTTTAAATCTTCGGCTATATCAATTTCTTCCCTTGGTATACCGGGAGCGTTGCCGTAAATTACATGTTCGTACTTATTTTGCATTACTTTTTTCCTTTCTTTTTAAATAAGTATTATGGTTTTTTATCTTACTATAATATGTTGACTTACTAAAACAGAAGAAAATATCCGTTTCATTGCCTTTGCCGGATTCAATCCAGCCACCGAGGTCTTCTGCTGCTTGATTTAGATTCTCCCAGAATTTCTCACAGGTCTTTGTTACTCCATTAGGCGATAAGATATGATGATATTTCCCACAGGGATCTAAAGATAAAAAACACCCGAGATAGACAGTCGCGTACGACTTATCGTTAAGGTCCATACCCATTGATTGCTCTTCATAGAACTCTCCAGCGTGTAATATCCTTTTTAATTCACGTTTAATAAATCTATATCCGACTTTTCTATCACGATCAATGCACCTGGAAATTCCTCTGGCTTTAGCGTATTGTTTTTGGTATTCTCGCCGCTCTTCGATGTGCTCTTGGTAGTTTTTTCTGTGATTTCCCCGGCTTCTTTCTTCTTTACATCTATCACAATACTTTCGGTTAGGTGTTCTAAATATTTCTTTATTGCATTTAATACAATTCATAGCTAGTTAATCTCTTTTATTACTTCCTGTTAATGCCAAGTAATTCGCCCTTTAAATATTTTCTTACTGATCTGATAATAATATGCTTGAAGCTCCAAAAATCAGCCGATATAAAGGGTAATTGCTCCTTAATAGCAATATCCGACATCAGAGCGTTATAAATTAATGACCCCGTGATATGGCCTTCTTTGACATGGGACAGTAAATGATCAGTATGCAACTGATCGTTATCCCCATGCGGCTTATCTGTTATAACATCCCTCATACTATAATACCAACAATCACTGGCAGTATTAAGTAAGAATGTATCTAATAGTTGTCGGTTACGGATTGAATGAGAAAGCTTATTGATTACTTCTCGATGTATTTTAATAACCGGTCTCGTCTCTTATCTATATACACCGGGCGGACAACATAACCGGCATGATCTAAAACCACCCCATCATAAAATAAGCTCTTCTTACCATAATCATCTATAAACCACCGGTTATTAGACTGAGTTATATAAACACCACCATAACTACCCGCCCCTATAAACTGCTTATTATTTAAATAATAATTAATCCTATCTTTAGTTGTCGGCGTTGACCACCCATCGGAGTTTAATACTACCGAACCATCAAGTCTATAAGTTATTATATCAGTGTAATAATACCGAATTGCCTTTGATCCATCTTTGTAAACCACTGCAAGAGTNTTTTCTTTATCTAATCTTGTGAAGCTCCCCCAATCTCTACTACCTTTTAATAAATCTAAATTCCTTACGTATGGCATTTTATTGCCCCCTTTGAAAANATTGTGAAGTTGTGTTACGCATTTATCTGTGTGGCTTATGAAGTCTATGTTCTCATATACCTATCACGTTGTCAAGTACAAAATGCGTGTTTTTGTTTTTTTTTGTTTTTGGTAGGGAAAAACTTGTGAAGTGGAGTGGAGTGCAGTGCGAAAACTTGTGAAGTAGAGTGAAGTGAAGTGGAGTGAAGTGGAGTGCAGTGCGAAAACTTGTGAAGTGGAGTGCGAAAACTTGTGAAGTTGCTATTTAAGAACACACCATCACCTTGATGTCTGGAATATGTCATTTTCCGGCCTCTTTTACATTTACAGTGATAAAATACTATATTC
>JGI10211J34971_10003150_pt1 | contig 13281 bp, 20 predicted proteins | sample Etolagsediment_FD_34971 | JGI IMG/M metagenome (IMG submission 34971) | reverse complement strand
TCAGGTTCTTGTAACGTAAGCCTGAGAGTTGTAGTATTCGCGACCTTCCATCACGGCGCGTTGGCAGAGTGGTTATGCAGCGGATTGCAAATCCGTGTACATCGGTTCGATTCCGGTACGCGCCTCCATAGGTCAAAGAATTACGAGATTGGCGTTTTAGGGAGTCGAGTCACTGCCACTCCCTTTTAGGTGCTCTGTGGTATCTTTTACTGTCCGATGACTGAATTGGATTAGAGCACTGTCGTGTGTTCCGCCGAGTGTGCGGTGGATATTGACTTGCCCATCAGCGGCATGAAGAACTACACTGTAATTATGGCTGTGCAGTTTGAATGGGATCCCAAAAAAGCGTCTTCAAATGAGAAAAAGCATGGTGTCTCATTTGAAGAGGCTCGGACTGTTTTCTTCGATGAAAACGCGAAACTTATTGATGATCCCGACCATTCTGAAGATGAGGATCGATTTGTCCTGCTTGGTCTGAGCAGCGCGTTGCGAGTCATCCTTGTATGCCATTGCGTCAGGGCTGAAGGCGGAGTAATCCGTATCATTTCAGCCCGAAAGGCATCTTCTAAAGAATCAGAGCAATACCATTAAGGAGATCACTATGCGAAAAGAGTATGATTTCACTACAGCACGCAAAAACCCGTATGCAGCTCAATTGAAAAAGCAGATCACCATTCGGCTGGATGAAGACTCCATTGGGTACTTCAAAGGGATTTCTGCTGACGTTGGGATTCCATACCAGAGTCTGATCAATTTATATCTCCGTGACTGTGTCGCGCAGAATAGAAAACTGGATCTTCGATGGAAGTAATGCGTCAGTTTAAGTGCCGATATCAATGAGCGCTTGAAGATTTATTTCTGGGTTTCCCATTTTGACAGACGGCCTCAAAACGACAATTGTTTCGATGTTTGAAGCTGTTGATATTCAGACTGTTTGTCTGCACATTTCGTAGCACACTTTTATTTTTGTGAAGTAATACAGGTGGTTAGGTGGTGTGCAAGCTATTGCAAATCCGTGGACATCGGTTCGATTCCGGTACGCGCCTCCAGAAGTAATATCAAGATATTGAATTAATTGGTATTTTTATATTGACACTAGGATTACCCGCGAGTTTACCCCCGACATAAAAAATCGCCATAGAAGGGCTTTAGTTCAGTTGAGTGATTTCATAAACCAGAGTGTGAACTTTAGTCAGCCACACCTTCGATAATCATGAAGTCAGTGTCAGAACATTCCTCTCTGACAGTTTTCGCAGCCTGATATTCTTCGCTATGATAGAAAATGTGAGCCGCTTCTTTGCTTTCAAACTCAATCATCATAACGATGCCACTTACATCGCCTTCAAGTCTGTCAGCACCTGGACCACGGGCAAGGACTTTACCCCCATATTTTCTGATCGTTGGCCCTGCCATGCCAGAAAATTGTTCAAACTTGTCTTGATCCATGACCCTGATATTCGCAACTACGTAACCTTTTGCCACCTTACACCTTCTAGTGTTAGCTACTTACAACGTTATTAAGCTGGATAGCACAACTAATGCTGACATACCAGAAATGTGCATAAAGACCTTGATGTTGCATTATGAAAACCCGGCCGATGCGGGGCTGTTGATACCAATGATTAGGTTTGGTTATCGATTCGTCTTCGCGTAGTAAGATGTGTCGACTTTTCAATTTTCGATATGAGATACGTTCACATAAATTTAATCTGAAGATTCATGCGAGGCATTAGTGATTGCATTCACTGAGTCGGATTCAATTAGACAGCTGGTGATGACCAATTTGTTTTCAGTCATCCGCCAGATGAATCTAAAACCGTGCAATCGGTGTGTAGAAGTTCGCGTTCAATTCCTTTAAAGCGGCCTCAACCTCTTCCCCGACATCGCCATAGACGTCCAAATGCTGGAAATCGAAAAGGCTAAAGAACTCTTCAGCCACTTCGTTGGAGAAAAAATCAAAGTGTTTTTTGTACGCTTCAGCATCCTTGAATCGTTCGTGCAGATGAACGATTCCATCCATCTCGTAATACTCGTAGAGAAAAGCGTTCCCTTTCTTGTGGTTTGTATCCACCACATTCTTGATGAATTTCCTCCAATCTTTGCCCGTATCTTTAGGCTTAAGGACAACCCTAATGCCAACAACGTTGTTTTCTAAAACGGACATACGATCTGTCTCCATTTTCAAGCCATATTCCCACTGAAATCCTTAACGAGTAGGTCTTCTATGCGCTGAGTGATTAGTTTTCGTACATCGTTACTTCAGTGCTTTCGAGAATATGACCCGAGGACGCTATTTCCTCTGCAGCATTCTTCATAAATTCATCGAAGACGTCAAAGGAACTTGCTGTCATCAATACTGCCACCGATGAAGGATCGTCTGCCTGTTTCGCATGAAATAACTCCAGGATACCCGCTTGTCTTGCCAGGGGCTGGTGTGAATAGAATGCTTGCTCCCAATCGTGGAAGTCATTATCGATTTTGAATTTGATAAATGCGTATTTGGCCACAAATTTCTCCTCCGTTTTTGGTCTTGCTAACATTTAAATGTCAACGACGCTATGAATTCACGACGCATACCAAATGCCATATTATGAAAAATTCCACCAAAGTGGACCTTTAATTGGGTTGAGTGATTACGATAATGGGCCGCGGCAATAAGTTTCGCTAACCATCTTACCGTTCTCAAACTTCTGATAGTACAAGCTGACAAACTGGCCAATCCAGATGACTTTCTTGATCTGATAGTCAACACCACGATCAATAAGTTCAACCTCAACCGATTCTGGATGAATATTCATGCAAGACTCAATATGTGATTCGAGATCGCGTTCTTGATTGCCAAATGACGACTTACTTAGAGCAACGTATCTACAATCTGGACTACAAATCGCTCGGTAAGCGTCAGGCTGTCCATTTACTAGGTCTAGAAATGCCTGACGATATTCTTCAAAACTCACCGAAATCATCGTTACCTCCTTTATCAATTTCTCGATTTTTTAACGAACTTTATTACTCTGATGAATTAAATTTAAATGTTTAATGCCGCAAACAGTCCTCGCTTAAGCGGGGCTGTTGATGATTGCCGATCATGTATGGTTATCGTTTAGCTTTCACCACGAGTCCAGGCTGCGAACTCTTTGCTATCTGTTGAAAATTCGAGGCTTACGGCAGGTTCATCTCCAACTACCCAAGCATCATGGCCAGGTGCCAGTCGATATGCTTCACCAGCATTAATCGTAATTTCTGAGCCATCGTCTGATACAACGTGGATTTTCCCCTGCAGTAGAACACCAATATGTCCGGCTTGGCAGCTTTCTGTTCCAACGTGTGGCTTGATACATTCAGACCATTTCCAGCCGGGTTGGGCGTTTGCTTTGGTTAGCGTTACGGCTCCAAGTTTAATGCTGGCGGCATGTGTTTTGTCTGGTGTCTGTACGTCATCTGGGTTGTCCCAAGATCGCGTCTCTAATGTAGCCATTGGCTTTCTCCTTGTTATTGAAATTGTAAGATCGATTAAAGATATGACGATAAAATGAACCGAAAATGAATATTTAATGACGAGTTGGATCGCGGACTCATGGTGTAGGCCTTTCAGCTTCAATTACAAAACCGATCTAGATTAAAGAGTGGTATCACCGTGTGATCAAAGATATTTTCCAAACATGTTAGTTATGTTGATAGGAGAGTAATGATGCTTGGTAATAAAGCTGGTTCGATGACCTTACAAGAAACGAGTCAACCCATAGATTCCGGTAAATATGGTTTACCGGCTATGGAAACGTCCAATGTCGGTAGTGGGAAACTACTAGATCATGATGTTCAGTGTAGGGCAGCATTTACGGCACACATGAGACCTGATGGCTCTTGGTTGGGCCATGCGCATGCCGGTGTTGTAATTTGCCCAGCCGGCGTTGCTACTTTTAAGTGCGATGGTGTTGGAAATATGACGAATGCTGGCGGCGTTTCTTTTCGAGGCGGTGCGATATTTGAGACTACAGCTGAAGCATTATCTGAGCTTAACGGGAAGTATTACATGTTCACATACGAAGCAGATGCCGACGGTAAAGCGGTGTGGGAACTTTACCCATGCGCGTAACAAACGCAATTTAAGTGTGTGCTTTTGGGTTAGTTTGTTGTGTTTTATTTAGAGCTACGAGTGGATCGTAAAAAACGTGCTACTCGCGGCTTCTAGATCTAGATTAAGTACTATTAGGGTTTAGCGATCGACGTTAATGGCAAGGCTGTGCTATCGACTTCAGCGATAAGGCTCTCGTGATCATTGATGGATTCACTGAAAAGATCATGACGGTTGATACGCGTTCCATATCGTTTGCTAAAACTAACGGGATGAATATGAGGATCAGGGTTTTAAACGACCTTATGGCTTATCCAGATGACACTAGAGAAGCTGAAATGCTCATAGCGGTGTTGAAGGACGGTCAGATGATTCGAATAGAAACTGGGGCGACTCTTGTAGACTAACGCTTTTACGGACCGAATTTTGATCATAAGGTGACGAGGATGAATCAACTGATCGTAAGTTTAATTTTTATTTTCTCCGTTTTTTTTCACCATGCCATTTCTGCTGCAGAAATGGAAAGGGAGTTCGGGTTAGACGGAGTTTTCACCGCTAAAGTTGAGGCGATCAACGCGGGAAACGGAAATATTCTGGTGCGATATGATGGGTTATTTGTTGGTCGTTCGGTAACAACAGATAAGTTTGGTGATGACGCTTCATTTCATTGTTTAGGACAGTATCTAACAGAAGCAGGTAAGTTTGACAATGATACTGCGTTGTGCAAGATCCTGTTTAGTGATGGAGATACCGCGTTTTTATCATTCAAGTCTGCTGGCGTGCCGGGCGGTGGAGCAAAAGGCGCATTTAAGTTCGTCGGTGGCACAGGAAAATACGACGGAATCACCGGAAAAGGTTCCATCGAGAGATACGGCATAAAGGCTGCCGTGGAGGGAATGTCCCACGCGAGAAACAAACTTCGTGGCACCTACAAGCTCGCAGCCCAATGAGTCGTCGATAAGGACAAGAAGAAGAAATCCAAAACCCCACCGATGCGGAGGCTTGATTACACTGTTGATCGGCATTATGAATTCCCTTGGTTGTTGCATCGAGTAAGGAGTAATTATGGAACATCGGGCGCCAGAGAATATGGCAGATCGGGTCGCTTTAGGCATTACTTTAGGACTCAGATTTGTTGCTGATACATTTTTTGCAAAGAGATATGGTCATCGTGCTGTGGTTCTTGAGACAGTCGCTGGTGTCCCCGGAATGGTCGCGGGGATGTGGCAACATTTGAGAAGTCTCAGGGGTATGAAGCACGATTCTCGTGGTTGGATCAAAACCCTTCTTGAGGAAGCTGAGAACGAACGAATGCATCTTATGATTTTCGTTGAAATCGCCAGACCGACGGCTTTTGAGCGCTATGCGATATTATTTGCTCAAGTTATTTTCTGGAACTTCTATTTCTTGCTGTACGTTTTTTTTCCGAAGATTGCGCATCGAATGGTGGGCTACTTTGAGGAACAGGCTGTCATTAGTTACACCCAATATCTTGAGCAAGTAGATTCCGGAAAAATCGAAAACATCCAAGCGCCATCAGTAGCAATCCAATACTACGGACTCCGCTCTGATGCGACCCTAAGGGATGTGATTTTAAGTATTCGCGCGGATGAAGAAGGGCATCGAGATGAGAACCATGCCATGGCAGATCTACTGGTTAATACCTCAGGAGAGCCATTAGGGGATCGACCGGGTTAGGTTCGCAATTGATGATCTGGTCACGATGTCAGAAGAGTTATTCGGATGGATCTCTCGTAGGTGCCGGGGGGGGGTTGTTTCGTTCTTTCGCTTGGAGTTGTCAGGGTTGAGGTGTCAAGATGCTAGCAACTTTTACAAATTTTTTCTTTCAACCTAAACCTAATTATCCAGATAGCTGGAAACCAGCTTTTCTAGCGATGCAACTCGGTTTTCTAGCCGGAGCGCTCGCTGTAGTAATTCGCTCCCTTCTTTTATTTTTTTCCATCGAAGAATGGCAACAGATTATTTGGTGGGAAATTACATTTGCTAGCGTGGTCGGGATTGGATTTTTATTGCATACCATCGGCCGCGCCGAAGTAGGAATTTTGGTAGCCAGCTGCGGAGGAGTGGGTTCCGCAACGGCATATATTTTGCTATTGGGCTGGGACCCTTACTTTCACATCTGGTATCTCAATCTAGCGATACTTTTGATAGCCGTTCCACTTAAGGGCTGGGTCAAATGGTCCTGGGCGTCAATTTTCTTACTCACCGATGTCGTGATGTTCTTGTTTGTCTCGGATCGGGAACCTCTGATCGCCGCTGCCCCAGAAGTTATTCAGTTGTTGGGAGTATTTAATATCTTGGGGTCGCTGTTTTTATTGGGGCTACCGATGGCGATGTATTCGCACTTCTTAGTGCTCGAGCGGAAAAAGTCTGAAAGTCTGCTGCACAATATCATTCCCAAAGATCTTGCTAATATTCTACGCGAGGGCGATGGTGCTCTTGCGCTGGATAATCCGAACGTAAGTGTGATGTTTGCAGATATCGTTGGATTCACTCCTTTAGCTTCTAAGCTATCTGCGAGAGAAGTCGTTGATCTGTTGAATAACATATTTTCAGAATTTGACGATATTTGTAGGAAGAAAGGGATTGAGAAAATAAAAACTATCGGAGACGCCTACATGGCAGTCGCTGGTCTTCCGGTCGCAAGGCCAGATCACGCCGAAGTTCTAGTCGATGTGGGTTTTGAGTTTCTTGAGGTGATCAAAAAATATCAGACTGAAAATGATGATCAATTGGAAATGCGGATAGGCATCCATTCTGGTGATGCCGTATCTGGGGTAATTGGAAAATCAAAATTCTCGTTCGATATCTGGGGTGATTCAGTAAATTTAGCGTCTAGACTCGAGTCAATAGGGGTGCCGGGTGCTATTCATGTTTCTGAAGAAACCCTGGGTCTATTGGATCAAACATCGTTGGAGGTCATCCCTCAACAGTCGGAAATCAAGGGAAAAGGGACGATGTTGACCTTTTTAATCAGAAAAAAATTTAAGAGAGGGTAAGGTAACGTAAACGAGTCGACCGCTTATCCTGAAAAATAGCAAACCGTCAAAAAAGTGTATTCTTGTGTGAAGTTAACGTAGGTCTCGAGACTTTGGGCTACTACGATCGAGAAATGTTAGAAAGGATGTGTCGGGTGAGTGATATTTCGAATCTCTTAAAACAAAAGTCAAAAACCAATCCGAACTTTTACGAGGTGTCTGTTCCAAAAGGATTTGTACTGTGCTCAGAGGGAGACGACGCTCAACATTTATACGTAGTGCTAACTGGTAGTCTGGAGATATTCGATGATTCAACGAAACAGCGGATTGCCATCATATCCAAGGGTTCGGCGTTCGGAGAACAAGCGGTTCTATTGGGTGGGAGGCGAAGCGCTTCGGTTCGTGCAATTGAGGATTCAGTTTGCTTAGAGATTTCGGGCACAGGACTCAGAAACACTTTGATGAATCAAACCTCATCGGTGCAGGCCTTGCTGAGTTGTCTTTTACTCCAGCTAATCGTAACCAACCAGATCAGACAAATCGGGATTAATGATACCCGACAAGGTCGGGTGATTGATTTGGACGTCAACACCATAACGAACGGAAAGTCACGACTTGAATTGCAAGCCTTACTCAAATCGTCCGAACACACATTCTCTGCGGTGCAATCGCTGTTCTTAAGGGTAATGGTGAATGATGAGCTTGAATCGATTGCAGTGAGTTCCCCACAGGATATTTTACGTGAGTATCAGAGAGGAAATGGTTTGGTTATAACAAACGGGACCGTAACGCTGTCCAATCGAGAAAATATTCGCATTCAAGTTGGACCCGGTGGAGTGTTAGGTGTTGCAGAAGTATTATCGCAAGTAAGCTTCGCCGATTCATTCGAGATATCGCAGACTGTGAATGCTTTGGTTATACCTGTNTCAAGAGTTTCACGGAGCATCAAAACATTGAATAAGGGACTGAAAGGAGTATTTCGGTCGGTTGTAATGCGGATTTTACGGTCAGACGAGAGACCAGAGGTTTTCCAGGACTAAGGTATGGACAACAGACTAACGGTAAAATTCTGGGGTACCCGTGGGGCTTTTCCTTTCTATCAAGAATCTCACCAATATCTCGGTGGTGACACGTCGGCGATTGAGGTACGGTTGAATAACGATCGAATCTTTATTGACGGCGGTAGTGGACTCAATTACCCCAAGGAGTCGGATAGAGATGAGATACTGCTCCTTAGCCACTGTCACCTCGATCACATTATCGGGCTTCCATACTTTTTGACGAAAAAGAAAAAGGGTTTGGTGACTATAATCTCGGGGAAGTCTGCCCACGAAACCAGTATCGAGGATAAATTAAGAACCATTTTTGGAAACGTCGCTTTTCCGGTCACTCTGGAAACCATTCACCACCAAATTGCATACAAATATATCGATGTCGGTGAATGGATTCAGCAAGGCTCTTGGCTCATTTCAATTCACCCTTTAAACCATCCAGGTAACGCGACAGGATTCCGGCTTAGACATCTTGATGATCCCCATGAGATCGTTTACTTAGTGGATCACGAGCATGGTTCAGCGTTAGATCAACAATTGATTGATTTTGCGGATAGCGCTGATCTTTTAATTTGGGATGGCTGTTACAACGATAAGGATCTGAAGGTTGTGAAGGGTTTTGGACACTCTTCTTGGGAACAGGGTTTGTGGTTTCAAGATCAGTCCGGTTGTCGTGTGCTAGCTATAACCGGTCATGCTGTAAAAAGAGATGATGTTGAAGCTCAAACTATCGAGAGCAGTCTTAATCCAGCCACAGCGTTTTTAGCTCGAGACAGGCAAATTTTTCGTTTTGATTGAACATCAATCACGCCAATCCGACTCGACTCACTGATCTGAAGAGGTGTTTTCTGCATCCTTGAACAATCTCTCTAATTCTTGTTCAATTTCTTTCAATTCCACAATTGCAGCGTTTAGGTCAGTTGTGTCAAAAATATCAATGGATACACGGTTCCCTAACTTCTTGTATTTTGGCGGATACTTCGACGCAACGGACAAGGTGTCTTGTTGAACCGTATAGGTATTAATCGGTCTGGAAAAACCTTTTGGTGTAACGGTCTTATAGGTGGTGCAGTTTATGTCTCTTAAGACAAGTTCATAGGTCTGCTCCGATACTAAAATTTCACCGGGTAGAGCCAGAGACTCGAGGCGCGCGGCAAGATTTACAGCGCTTCCGAAGGCTGTATAGTCTCGACGCTGCTCGGATCCAAAATCGCCGACGGTACAATATCCGGTGGCAATGCCCATCCTCACTTGGATCTCGTTACCAATCCCCAAGCTTTTCCAATAATCCTGAAGTTCGGAAATGCGTTGCTGCATCTGCAAAGCCATCCCAACGCAGCTTATTGCATCTTGTCGGTCGCCGTCTGACTCTGGATCTCCAAAAAAAACCATCACCGCATCGCCGATAAACTTATCGATCGTGCCACCGAATTCGATAGCGATATTCGTCATTTCGGAAAGATAGTTGTTGACAAGTTTTGCCAAAAGTTCAGGCTCAAGTGTATCGCTCATGTCCGTAAACCTGACGATATCTGAAAAGAACACGCTCAAATTTTTACGTTTGTGTTGTTTGGAAGTTTCTCGAGAGTCTTCGAAAATACTTTTATAGACCTGAGGAGACAGATAACTCGCCAGTCGCTTTGATATTTCTTCTAACCGTTCGCTTTTTGTCTTTATTAATTCCTGATTACGCAGTTGTTCTTGGATTAGCTTTTCTTTTTCTTTCCGAAGATTGTCTTCGTTAGTACGATCAACAAATTGGCCCTGGATGCCCTGTAAATACGGAAAATCAGGGTTGCTCGTTGTCGTCGACAAAAGAGAATAGACCTTCGTCTCTCCATTTTGCTCAATCTCAACTCTTGGCAACAGGACACGGCCGTTATCATCCATTGCCTTCATGAATTCTTGCAGAACATTGTCTGGTACACCCAAGACTTTTAAAACTTCTGGAAAATAGACACCTTGCAAATTACCCAACGCGGGAAAAAAATTACAGAAATTATTATTTACACGTAAAATTTTAAAATCTTTATCGGCAAAATAAGCTGCGGTAATCGCATTTTGAAAATTAAAAAAGCTGAGATCGATTACTTTATCTGAATTGAAATACTCTTCTAGTCCCATTCTTCATACCCCAAGAAGATTCTCCATCAGACCAGATCTGACGTTTCCGTTCGGTTAGAAACTTACCAGACCCACTTTTGGGGTGTTCCAATCACCATGAGCCAGTTGATGGAACCTTGAGTCTGTTCAGTGGATTCCATCACTCTCCCACGTGACCATCTTCTAAAGAGTACCGTATTTCTCCGGACAATTTAAAAGCGACACACACGGTTTGAGTGTACCTAGCAATCTTGGGTTTTGAAATCATTCGATGAAGGCAAGAACCCTCCTGCGTATGTGTTCTAAAGAATATTTTTGATCGGGGCCACCTAACTTTTCGATCAGTCTCTTCCCTGATTTGCAGCAACTCGTTACCGATGCAAATCTTTTTATAGGACGGACTGTGGTGATGATTGATGGATTCATGGGCTAGATAATGTCTCAAATTATTCAGCATGATTGTACTCTTAAAAAACAAACTCAGAGATGCAGAAACGGGACCGAGCTTCATCTGTAAAAAAACGATATTTACAGAATTTCTTAAGGCGAAACCTACTTTACTGTTTAGGGATGGTTACAAAGCGATGGTTGTTTCAGTGAGTGACGCTGCGGAAATTGAGCCTATTTGCTGGCCCACTCTGTAGCACGCTTTTATTGTCAGCAATAAATACAGTCATTTAATTGTTGTGCAAGCTTTTGCAAATCCGTGGACATATCAGTTCGATTCCGGTACGCGCCTCCAGAATTGGTATCAAACTACTAAATCTATTACCATTTTATTTGAGCAGTATGGATTACCGGCGACTTTACCTCCGCGATAAAAAACCCGCATCTACGGGGTTTTGAATAAGGTCAGGACCTTTGAGGAAACTATTCTGCTAACAAATCACCTGAGCCACCGAAATCGGTCGGAAAATCTTTAAACTTTGGAAGGCCATCTTTGATCGGCAAAATGCTGTGTTCGTAGTAAACATGGAATTTCGGTGCGAATTTAAATTCGTTCAAAATTGAACCATAGACATCTATGAGCCCATAGGTCGTTCTATGGTCAACGAATACATGACCGCCACACTCAACGCACCACTTACGATCATGGCCTTTCACTTTTGCATAGCTTCCAAGCTTATCTTCGCCTTTTGTGACACTGACATTTTCTGGTTCCCACAAACAGGCTCCGGTCACTGGTGCTGCTGACCAACCTCGACAATCGGTACAATGACATACAGCCATTACCGCAGGTTCACCAGTAACTTCGACCTGAACGGCCCCACATGAGCAACCTCCAGTGTAATTTGTCATTGCTATTTCCTTATTGTTTGTTAAAAAAACTAGGATTGCGTGAATCGCAAAGACAAGCAACTTCAATAGTTAGAGTGGTCTGCGGTTTTGTCTGCTTGAGCGATACGATCTGGTAAAAAACCCCGCAGAAGCGGGGCATCATTGTTGAGGGCGAGGGTCGATTAAGAATTTGCTGCTTTGTAAGCGCCGGTGGCCGATCCTGCAAGCTTCGCCCGCTCCATTTGTTCTTCTGCTGAGAAAACTTCGATCGCAGAGGTGTTCTCGACGCTTCCTGTGGACCCAACGACTAAAGCCATCGCTCCAACATTCGCATCGCTCCCCGTGATGACCATAAAAATATCCCCTGTAGCAGAAAAGTATATTCGGTCGAGAGTGATATCCATTTTTTCGAGTAACGCCCTGATGGCCTCTTCTCTATTATGTGGGTTTTCGATCATCCCCTTCATTGCGGAACTCGTATAATTTGCTTTCACCATATACGTCGACATGACACATCTCCTGATTTTCAATTTGTCTTTATTATGTTTACTTGTGCGGTAACCTCAGGTTACCTCCCACCTGTCGACATTAGTTATAAATGATGAACTATTGATGACAGTTAAAAACTCCCCGTTTGCGGCATGCAGTTTGTGATCAAGGCGTAACTTAGCGGCAACGATGGGTATGAATCCCCTACTAAAAGCCACAATCGCTATTTTTATCACTCCGAAGTTTTCCGTTCGGACAGATTGTATTGTCGTTGCCGAACACTCCATCAAGGATGGCACCGTCAAGATTAGCTCCAGTCAGATTGGCACCCCACATATTTGCCTTAGACAGCAGGGATCCAGAAAAATCAGCTCCACTCAAATCCGCGTTGTAGAAATTCCCACGGCTAAGGTCAGCGTTGGTGAAATTTACGTTTTTCAGAGTTGCATCCCAAAAATTCACATCCATAAGTTTCGCCCCTGTTAATTCCATCCCTGACAGGTCTGCTGCAAACATATACGCGTTTGGAGCGACATACAGACGCGTATCGCCAGCATAGCCACACCCGGTTTTGCTCGGTGAAGCACTTTTGTTAGGTCCCTCGCAAGAGCCGTTTGGGAACTGATTACTGCCGTAGGCAGGAATATTTGCAGCAAGAGTCGTACTACAAAATACTATGAATATTTTGATTGTCTTCATCATAACTTCCTTTTGACGTAGTCAGCTATCGTACAACCCTGCAGCAGCAGAGCGGTCATAGGTAAAAATTCAAAAAACCCGAAAAAAGATCAACTTCGAATGTTAGAGTGGTTTGGTCTTTTGTTTGCTCGAATGGTATGGCTTTTTGAGGAAAATCTTCCGAAGCGATGCTGTTGATTGCTAACGACTATGTCTGATTATCGATTCGTCTTCGCGTAGTAACACGCTTTGATTTTGCCATCTTCGATATGGCATACGTTCAGATAAATAAGATCGTCAGATTCAGGCACAGCGTGAGTAACAGCAATGACAGTTTCGGTTTCAACGAGACAGCGCACGTCGGCATCACATTCCCCAACATTTAAATGCATTGCGTACATCTCATCTTTGTTCTTTACACTATTTCCTGAACTGGACTTATGTATTGATTCAAAGTGAACGTCATCCGCACACAGATCGCGCCATGTTTCGGGTGTCCCATCAAATAAATCTTCGAGGGCATTTTTTATATCTTCAAAAGTCATGATTAGCTCCTTTTACTGGAATCTAATGTTTCGGCGAAAAGTGTGACAACGTCATGAATCGA
>JGI10211J34971_10003149_pt1 | contig 13283 bp, 9 predicted proteins | sample Etolagsediment_FD_34971 | JGI IMG/M metagenome (IMG submission 34971) | reverse complement strand
CGGCCAACATCGAAGGGCACTGACCGCCCATGGAGAGACGACGATGAATGCCGTTCGTCTGTTCGAAAGCCTTCCCGATCACCCCATGGTCACTTTGTCGTCGGCGGCCAAGCTCATTGACGCCAGCTCGCCCACCGCCGGTAAAGCCATCGAGCTGCTGTGTCGCATGAACATCCTGCGGGAGGTCACCGGCAAGCAGCGCGACCGGGTCTACGCCTACCAGGACTATCTTGACGTGTTGGCTGAGGATACCGGCATTTTCCAGCGCTGAGGATCGGCCGGGTGGTGCAGATACGCCAGGAGAAGGCGCGGATTGGTTGTTTCAGCGAGGGGTGGCCGCCGGGACCGTGTAGCTGAACGCGACGTTGCCGTTCTCCCCGTCTTCAGTTTCGTCCTGGGGAAGGAAAGCGCGGACGTAATCTACGTTGACGTTCCTGGGTGAGACGGTGACGCGCAGGTGGCCCGAGTTGGGCAGGACGTCGCCGGTGCGGTAGGCATCGGCATTGAACGCCTGATAGGTGTCGTCCGCCGGGTTGGGGACGGATTGGTAGACGATGCCGTCGAGCTCCTGGCGGGCGAAGAGGTGGTCGTGCCCCTGGAAGAAAATGGTGACGCCGGTCTTGACCATCAGATCGTGGATCGGCAATTCCCAGCCGGGGCGCTTCTGCTCGAACAGACGCGTCCCGCGGCGGTCTTTCCCACCCCACTCGTAGAGACCGGCCATCTCGATGCCGCCACGGCCCGTGCCCAACACGTGATGGGCGAAGACGAACTTGAACCGGGCGTCGCTTTGGGTGAGCACGTTGGTCAGCCAGCGGTACTGTGCTTCACCGATGGTGATATCCCAGAGGTCGCGCTGTCCCTTTCCGCCCTGTTGCCTGTCATCGCGCGATCCGGGCCCGGCTTTGTTGTCCACCGGCACCGGTGAGTGCCCGTATGGATCGAGCACGACGAAAAGCGCATCCCCCCATGTCCACGAGTAGTAGTCCCGCAACAGCCCGACAGACTCCACCACCTCCGCGTCGCCTTGATGGAACGTGTCTGGAGCAGGCAGGGGGAAGAAGCGGGTACGCGCCCGCCCCGCCAACGCCGCGGCGCTGTCCGGCGTCCCATCGAGGAGATAACGGGCTGCCTGCTCGTGGTTGCCGTTGACGAGGAACAACGGTGACGAACACCCCACCAGCCCGAGGAAGCTGCGTTGGTGCGCATAGACCCGATCCACGGCGGGCTGGCTGAGCTGGTTGCGCTCGATCAGACGTTCGATGCTGAAATCATCCCCGAGAGTCACGTAGAAGTCGGGATGATCCGCGGTGACGTTGCGCATCGTGCGGACATAGAGATCGGGGTGATACATCTTGCCGAGGCGCTCGGGGTGGGAGTCGCCCTGCAGCGCAAAGACGAAGGTGCTTCCGGGAGCGCGCTGGGTATGGAACGTGTGCTCGGGGCCAGCGTCGAACTCAGACCGGTCGGCGGCGCGGGAGCGCAGTCGGTAGACGTAGCGCGTGTCCGAGCGGAGCGGTGCGAGTGTGAACTCCATCGGCGCGCCGGCCGCCATGTTCACCGTCGGAGTCCTGCCCGTGTATAGACCCGGTTCCGTCCCGAACTCGACGTAGGCCTCAACGGCAGACGCCGAAAGCACACTCAATGTGATCGAGTTGCCTGTCGGCCGACCGAGGATCAGCGACAGCTCCCGGGCTGGGCCGTAGGGGTAACGGTCGTGACGTCCCCTTCGCGGTCGAACGTCGTTGTCCGCCGCCGCGGCGACGGACAGGGCTGCTGATGCCAGGCACGCCAGCATGATCGGGGCAAACATCTTCTGTCTTGGTCTCACGGTTTCCGCCTCCATGCTCCCCATGGGTTGTTTCTCTGAGGCCTATCCGGATTGGCACCGGGACTCGTCCTTCGCCCACCGCCGTCGCCGGCAGATCCCGCGCTGATAATCCCGGGCTCGCCGGCCTCGCGCCGGGGACCGTCCTCCGCGACGTCACGCACGATGCGGAACCCGATGTGGTAGTAGGGGTGATTCGGGTCCTGCGGGCCACGGAAATGAGCGGGGTTACGGTTTGAAACGCGCGAGTGTCCCTCCGGGCCGTTGTACCAGTTGCCGCTGCGCAGTACGCGGTACGGCTTTCCGTCGGGCATGGGTTTTCCGGAGGCCGGGCCTTGTGGGTTCACGGCCGGGCCGGCGGCGTAGTAGGTGTTTGTGTACCAGTCGTTACACCATTCCCAGACGTTCCCGGCCATGTCGTACAGGCCATAGCCGTTCGAGCCGTTCTTGGTCTGGTAGGTTTCCTGTCGTCCGGGCCAGCCGAAGTCTGCTTTCGTGCGGAGTTCGCCGTTGTAGAAGCCGACCGGCGTGGTCAAGGGCAGCGGTCCGGTTTCGTAGGGATCACCGGAATTCGGCCAGTTGGCGCGCGCGACGTCCGCATCATCGCCCCACGGGTAGATGCGGTACGGCGTGTGCAACCCGCCGCGGCCGGCGTATTCCCATTCGGCTTCGGTGGGCAGGCGGTAGCCGCTCCCGGCATAGTCACAGGCCCAGGTTCTCAGGTCGTAGCACGGCTCGATCCCGTTTTCAATGCTGAGCCAGTTGCAGTAGGCAGCAGCGCCTTCCCAACGGATGCAGACGACGGGATGCCGCTCCTTTCCGGTGGCCGGGGCGAAAGCCGTTCCGCTCCATTCGATGTGACTGTGCGGCACGGTGGGCCGCGTCTCGCACAAGAGCGGGCCGCCCGGACGTGCGAAGACGTTGCCGGCGCGAACCGTGAGCGCCTCGTCCACCAGCGCCGCATTCAGAAACCGGCAGTACTCGGCGTTGGTGACCTCGTGCCGGCCAATGAAAAAGGGATCGAGTGTGACTTCGTGGATGGGGACTTCGTCGTTGCGGTGTTCGCGTCCGCCCAGATCGTGGTGATCCCCCATCTGGAACGTCCCGCCGGGTATCCGCACCGTGCCGTCGGGGGCAAGTTCTGTCAGGCGTGAGTCAGACCTGTCGGACGAGTCGGACGCGTCCGACGCAAGGGAACTGGCGGCCGCGCTGTTGCGGGAGACCCCCGAAACAGCCATTGCGAGGGCGTAAACGGTGGTCCGGGCCGTGATGAAGAGCGTTTTCCGGTCCGGTCCTGCAAAGGTCACGTTGGTCGGGCGTTCCGGGACCGCAATCCGCTGGACCTGACGGCCTTTCGGGTCGAAGACGAGCACGGCGTCCGACGTCAGGTAGACGTTTCCGCAGCTGTCAAGGGTCATGCCGTCCGAGCCGACCTCACAGAACAGCGTCTTATCGGCAAGTGTACCGTCGGACTTGATGGCATAGCGGAACGTCTTTCCGCCGCCGTGGTCGGTAACGTAGAGCGTTCGACCGTCGGACGTACCGATCAGGCCGTTGGGGCGCTGCATGTCGTTGATGACGCGGATGACCCGTTTGCGGTCTGGCGAGACGTAGTAGACGTGTTCGCCGTCCTGGACCCGATTCCCCCTGCCGTAGATCGGATCGGAGAAGTACACGCCGCCCTTTGGGTCGACCCAGAGGTCGTTGGGTTGGTTGAAGCGACGCCCCTGGTAGCCGTCGGCCAAGACCTCCAGATCGCCGTGCGGATCCAGCACCGTTACCCGACCATTACCGCCCTCGCAGATGAATAGACTGCCGTCAGGACCGAACGCGAGTCCGTTGGCATTGCCGGTGTCTGCCCGGAAGACAGCAATGGTGTTGTCGTCCGCCGACCACTTGTGAATACGGCTCGTGCGCACGTCGGTGAAGAACACATGGCCCGCGGCATCAGCGGCAGGACCTTCGGTGAACTGGAAGCCTTGACCGACCTGCTGCAACGCGGCGTCAGGCGCAACCAGGTCGGCGGCGAGACCGGGGACGCCGAGCAGCATAATCAGACAGATCGAACCGATCCGGCGGAGCCGAAGGAAGCAGCCTTTCCTGCGGGGGAGAGTTGACCGGGACTCGGTATGACGGGCAGGATGGAAGACCGGATAGTACGGGGCGCGGCCCTCCGCGCACCAGTCGGGGATCGGCCGTCGGGGGCGCCGGCCGGTACTCTCGGAACACCGGGGTGGCGTCACAATCTGCCAGTTCCCCGGAGTTCTCTTCGGTGTGCTGTGTGTCATGGCCTCTCCCTCCGCCAGCCGCCCCAATTGTTAGTCGGCGTGGATGAATCGCTCGGGCGGTTATCCCGATCCTGGTCGCGGCCGCCGCCCCGCCGGCCGCCGCGGGGACGCTCCGCCTGCGACGCTCGCGGGAATGCGTCCGTTACCGTGCCTTTGGGTGTCAGATCACGCCCTTCCAGAGCTGGATGGTCAGGCCCGTAGCGGTAGGCCCGGAACACGGCGTTGGTCATCGGCAGTGCGTCTTCCAGGATCTTGACCGTGCCGAACCTCTTGGTCACGGGATTAATGTATTCCCAGACCACCTCACCATCCGCCGTGACCTCGAACAGGTGTCCCTCGGTATCCGAGCAGATCAGCGTGTTGCCGTTCGGAAGACGCTGACAACCGGCCCCGATGTGGCTGAAGAAGCCTTGGTTGCTCTTCGATTGATAGCTCCAGACGACTTGCCGGGATAACTGCCGTGGGGGCTTGTGTGTGTCGTGGTCGAAGCGAACCGTTTCGTAACCGGCCTCCGGAGGATTCACGTACCCGTCGGTCTTGTTAGCCGCACCGTCGAGGAATGGAGTGATCTCGAGCGCCGAGGACTGCGATGTGCGATCAAACAGGTACTGCCCGTTGTTGAACACCATCAGATTGCCGGCCCCCGGCAAACCGGGCCGGATCCACTGCACGTCGTGTGAGCCGCCGATCTGCTTGTGCCCGCTCGTGGCCTGGGTCCAGTCCTCCAGGATGCGGGGCGGATCGCCCTGGCCGTAACGGGCCGGATCCCCGAAACGGTACAGGAAATCTCCCGCAGGCCCCGCCGCCTTTGCAATGCTCGCCGACGGATCGCCGGGCACGAACGTCCGATCGTGGTCGATGACGTAGAACTCGCCTTGCACGGAGTTGATCACGATGTGCCCGGTCGCGGGGTTGTAGTCCAGCGAGTTGCAGTGCAGCCAGTCGCGCTTGAGCGGGCGCCCCGGCAGGTTGACATCGATTCGTCCGGGGTAGTCGGCGATCGTCTTGCCGTCGCCGACGTGGTTCGCCTTGGCCGCATCGATATCCTGCACGATGTGATCGAAGAAGCACCATTCCCAGACCACGTCCCCGTTCATGTCGATCTCCACGACTGCGTCCATCTGCGCACCACGGTACGGGCCGTTGCGGGGATCGCACCCCGCCGCGATAGCCTGGTCGTGAGAGATCGTGCGGTTCGCGATATAGAGCATAGTGGGGGAGTCGAGCGCCTTGTTGTGGATGCGCACCCAGTCATGGTGCGGGGCGTAGCCCTCGCGGCGTTCGGTGTAGCTCCAGACCACGTTGCCGTCCCAATCTACCTCCTGGAAGCCCTGGAACCCGCTGGGGTCGTCGCGCGTGGCATCGAGCAGGTTACCATTCTCGAGCAGACGCGGATTGGTTCCCAGGCGCCAGGTGTTGACAACCTGGCCCTGCATGTCGATCAGATACGTTGTTCCGTGTGCGGCGAAGAGGGTGTAGCCACGGTAGCTCTTTCCCTCGTCCCAATGCAGCAATTCGGTCGGCCCACGCAGCGATTCGTATGCACTCGCCAACGAACAGACGACGACCAGCCAGCCAACCACGGCGAGGAACGGGCTCGCCGCCAGGACCGACGCGCGCGGCCGCTTCTCGCTGTGCGACGAAGAGGGAATGTCGGTGATGTTCATCATTGTATCCTCGGTCCTTTGACTTACCGGCGCTCGTCCGTCCTGCGATCCTCCCGTCTGCCCTCGCCACCCATTTGCTCGCCGTCCCTCTCCCCGCGTTCGCCTCCTCCTCCTCCGCGTCCGCGTTCCGGCATCCGCTGCTGTGTTTCAGCGGTTTCCTGCCCGTTGAGTTTGCCGTCCCCGTCCTTGTCGAAGCTCTGCAGAAGATCCTGGTTGTACTGCTGGCACGCTCTGGCCATCTGCTCCCATAACGCAGCCATCTCGTCGTCATCGAGTTTCCAGTCGCGATTCCTGTCGGCCCGGCGAACAGTGGAGAGTGTCCGAAGGGCCTGATCCAGACCTTGCGCCTCGTCGTTGCTCAACGTGCCGTCTCCGTTCGCGTCGATCCCCCGCATCACAAGCCCCAACGCGGTTTCCGCATCTTCGTGAAGCTGTGCGAGGCCGTCCCTCAACTCCTGCTCCTCGATGAGCAGGTTGCCGTTCGCGTCGTACTCGAGCAGACGCCTGGCGTCAGGCGCGCCCCCGCGCCCCCCTCGTTCCCCGCCGCGTTGCCCACCCTCACGTGTACTTCGCTCCTGTTTGCCCTGTGCGTTTCCGTCTTGGCCTCCCCGACCGCCGCCGGGCCCACGTTCGGCCTGCGCCCACGCGATTCCTGAGCAGAGAAAAAGGGTTGCGAATGCGCGTAGAGCTCTCTGCGTGTTCATGTCCGGTTCTCCTTGTTGCGGTGTTTCGGTGTGCCGTTCATCCGGGGCTCGTGGTGGTGTGTAACGGGAACCGACTGCGCTTGTCTACAGGCCGACGCAGAACAACGGTGGCTCTGGTGTTGCCGGTCAGCTTCTACGTGCGGCAGGCAATAAAGCGCGTGCCGTTGCGTCTATTGTATGCGGATGACTCGTACAGGCCGGAAACGACACATGGCAGGCACGCAAGGCAACCGAATCCACGATTCCGGTACGGCAGTGTCCGGCCAGACCGCGGGGCGAACAGCGCTGGGCGGGATCTTTGCCAAGGAGCGCCAGCGGCTGCTCAGGCTCATCGGGTTTCGAATGCACCCGCAACTGCGCGGACGCGCAGATGCCGAAGACATCTTGCAGGAGGCCTACCTCGCCGCCGAGAAGCGCCTGTGCCACTACGAGGCCGCCGGCAACGTCTCTCTGTTCGTCTGGGGTCGAAGCGTTGTTCTGCAGACGCTGACGGATGTGCATCGCCACCACCTGGGGGTGCAGAAGCGAGACCCGCGGTGCGAGATCAGCCTGCAGGCATCGTCGCCGTACACCCAGGCGACGTCTGCGTCGGTTGTACTGCAACTCGAAGGTGATCTGACTTCACCCAGCCAAGCCGCTGCCCGAGCCGATGCCCACGCGCTGGTGGTACGTGCCATTGAACAGATGGACGACACGGACCGGGAAGTGCTGGCGCTGCGGCATTTCGAGGAACTGACGAACAAGGAAGTCGCCGAGGTCCTGGGGATCGAGCAGAAGGCCGCGAGCATCCGGTACGTCCGGGCCCTGAAACGGGTCAGAGCCCTGCTGACCGACGTGTCCGAGTTCAGAGAACGGATGGGGCATGGGTGACGACGGTGCCAACACGGTTGAGCTCGACGCGTTGCTGGAGGAATTCCTCGAGCGATCGCGACGGGGTGATGCGCCGTCCATGGATGTCTATGCGGCCCGCTATCCGGAGCTTGCCGACGAAATCCGCGACGTGTTGTCCGCGGCCATTGCTCTTGAGGATCTGAAGACCGAGGAAGACTGCGTTCTTCACCCAACCGGGCAACACGCTTCCCCACCCGAGCACATCGGGGACTTCCGGATCATCCGCGAAATCGGACGTGGCGGCATGGGCGTGGTATACGAAGCGGAGCAGGAATCACTCGGACGTAGAGTGGCGCTTAAGGTGCTACTCAGTCCGGCTGTGCATGGGACGGCACGGGCGGCCCGCTTCGAGCGCGAGGCCCGGCTGGCCGCCAGCCTGCACCACACCAACATCGCCGCAGTGTACGGTGTCGGCGTTGAGGGTGACACCCGTTACTACGTCATGGAACTGATCGACGGCGTGTCTCTGGACCACGTCATCGCCGCCCTGGCAAACGTTGAGGAGCCAGCGACGCCCTCCCTGAAAGCCGCCTGCACGCACCTTCGGGGGCGTTCGGAGCTCGACCGCTGGCGCAACGTGGCGCGGATCGGACTGAGTCTGGCGCAAGCCCTGCACCATGCCCACGAACAGGGCATCCTCCACCGTGACATCAAACCGGCAAACGTACTGGTCGATTCACACGACGGCGTCTGGATCGCCGACTTCGGCCTGGCCAAAGCACTCCACATGGATGACGTGTCGCAGACGGGGACCACCGTTGGCACGATACGCTATATGGCCCCCGAACAGTTCCGGGGCGAAACAAGCACGGCGAGCGACCTGTACGCCCTGGGATTGCTTCTTTATGAGCTACTTGCTCTGAAACCCGCCTATGGTGAGACGGACCGCGCTCAACTCATCCACCGAGTTACGCACGATGCCGTGCCGCCCCTCCGTGAATCCCTGCCCGTTCTACCGAAGGACCTGAACACGATCGTCCATAAACTGACGGCACACGTGCCCCGGCATCGCTATGCGAGCGCTGATGCTCTGGCGGGGGATCTGCGGCGGTTCCTGGAGGATCGCCCCATCCACGCAAGGCCTGTTCCCTGGCCCGTCCACCTCTGGCGGTGGGCCCGACGCAAGCCCGCGTTGGCAGCGATGGTCGCGGCCCTCCTGATTCTGGGGATGAGCACGGTTGCTGCCGTCGTCACCGGCTGGACCGCGACGCGCGCGGCCCTGGCACAGGAGAAGCAGGAACGCAGGAGAGCGGAAGCCAATGCGAACCTGGCCCTCGAGGTCTTGGACCGCATGTTCAGTCGGTTCTCGCCCACCATGGTCGGGTCGGCTTCTCAGACATCCATCACGCCGGCCGATGGGGAGGAACTGGACCTCCCCGACGCGCCCGTCCTTTCCCTGGGGGCCGCCACGCTTCTCCAGGATCTGCTGCCTCTTTACGACCGCCTCGCCTCTGAGACAGGGGATGAGCGTGAGGTGCGCGAAAAAGCGGCGGCCGCCCGCAAACGCATTGGCGATGTTCAGTGGCAACTTGGGCAAGTTGTCCGGGCCGAGACGTCCTACCGCAAAGCAGCGGACGCCTATGCCGTTCTGGCGGAAGACTACCGGGATGCACGACACCTGCTGGAACGAGCCCGTATCCTGAACCGCCTGGGACAGCTCCTCAAAGCAGTGCCGCGGACGGATGAGGGGCAGCGAGTCCACCGCGAGGCGTTGAGCATTCTCGCGTCATTGCCGGCGGCGATGCGTCAGAGCATCGACGGACGCCTTGAGATGGCCCGGACTCACGCTTGCCTGGGTACAGCTGTCAACGTCAAAGCGCCCCCGGGACAGCCCCCGCCGGATCGGGAACAGGACAAAGGGCGCCCCCGGCGGACCCGCGACTCGTTGGCGCACCTGCAAACGGCAGTTGACGAGCTGCGATCCCTACTCCGGGAAGCCCCGGCCAACAGCGACTGTCTATTCCTTCTCGCCCTGTGTACCCGCGAACGCCCTCGCGGCGATCGCAGAAGCGCGGGCGAAGGACTGCACGATGTACGTGATGAGGCCGCCGAGATCCTTGCCCGACTGGTCACGGACCACCCGGAAGATCCCAGATTCCGTTATGAACTGGCCCAGACCTATGCCATGGACGGGCCACGGCGACGGGATGTGGATCGCGGGGAGGCCCCCCGCAGCGAGGAACGACTCCGGCTCGGGCTCGAGCAGATGGAGTGGCTCGTGCGGCGACACCCGTATGTGTCGCGCTTCGCCGTCGGTCGGGCGCAGCTCTGCCACAAGCTGGCGGTCGTCTATCGTCGCACGGGACGACAGGAAGAAGCCGAGAAACACTTCCGACGCGCGCTGGAAGAGATGACAATACTGCAGGAAGGGGATCCTGAGGCCGCGACATACACGGTCTGGCTTGGGGCGTACCGGAATGCCTTGGCCGATCTGCTCGAGCGGCGGGGAAAGACCACCGAGGCCCGGGAGTTGCTCACACAGACCCTCTCCGAGCTTGGCGCCATCTCGGAGCGCGATGCTCTGCATTCATTTGCCGAGGACGTGGTCAGGCAGTCTCGACGGATAATCGAGAAACTCTGATGGTATGTCTGTGACCCAACGGTCGGAGAGGCAGAGGCACCATATGTGGGCAAGCAGCCGAAGCATCCACATCGACTGGAGCGGGAATGTGGTCACGTCCACGGCGACCGCGACTGGGTAACCGGGCACTGCCACAAGAGGACGCCACCGCTAACGTCTGCCGCGCTACGTGCAGATGTCCGACAGCACTGTCGTGCGTCCCCGGTTGCCAGTCTTCTCCGCCTCTTCCCTCCGTTGCCTCTCATTCCTCCGTTGCCAGTCCTCTCCGTTCCTTCCCTCCGTTGCCTCTCATTCCTCCGTTGCCAGTCTTCTCCGCCTCTCCTCTCCGTTGCCTCTCATTCCTCCGTTGCCAGTCTTCTCCGCCTCTTCCCTCCGTTGCCTCTCATTCCTCCGTTGCCGTCCCTCTCCGTTCCTTCCCTCCGTTGCCTCTCATTCCTCCGTTGCCAGTCTTCTCCGCCTCTTCCCTCCGTTGCCTCTCATTCCTCCGTTGCCAGTCTTCTCCGCCTCTTCCCTCCGTTGCCTCTCATTCCTCCGTTGCCAGTCTTCTCCGTTCCTTCCCTCCGTTGCCAGTCCTCTCCGCCTCTCCTCTCCATTGCCAATCCCTTAACCAAGCGGTACTGTTCCATTCCCGCATCTACGGCACAGACAGCAGTCCAAAGGAGTTCATACCATGGCAGACCTCAATCTCTTCGATCTCACAGGCAAGAAAGCGCTCGTCACCGGGGGCGCGGTAGGCATCGGACGAGGATGCGCGACAGCGCTGGCAATGGCAGGTGCGGACGTCGCAATCGTGGATGTGGACGACAAGACGGGCCCGAAGACGGCCGAGTCCATCCGCGCCATGGGAGTGGACAGCACCTTCGTCAAATGCGACGTCACCTGCAAGGACGACGTGCAGGCCATGGTGGCGCAGGTCGTGGAGCAGTTCGGACGCCTCGACATCGGAGTCAACAACGCCGGCATCGCGATTCTCGGCGGCGACGAAGACCTCGACCAGGCCGCGTGGGACAAAGTCATTGCCGTCAATCTGACCGGTGTCTGGCTCTGCGCTCAGGCCGAAGCCCAGCAGATGATCAAGCAGGGAGCCGACGGTGGCAAGATCATCAACACCGCGTCCATGTCCGCGCGCATCGCCAACTGCAACGCCTCGTACGACGGCTCCAAAGCCGGCATCGTGCACATGACTCGCACGCTGGCCGCCGAGTGGGGGCGATTCAACATCAACGTCAACTGCTTCAGCCCCAGTTACCTGCTGACGCCGATGCACGCGTCCACCCCGGTAGTGGCACGGGAACGCATCCGTGAGCTGACGCCCATGGGGCACATGGAACGCCCGGAAGACCTGTACGGCACCATCATCTTCCTCGCCTCGGCTGCCTCCAACTACGTCACGGGACACGACCTGCTCGTGGACGGCGGGCACACGCTCAACTCGTGGCTCGTGCCCCTGTCCCGCGAAGTCCCGCCGCGGGTGAGTCCGGAGGAGGAAGTCGTTCAGATGAAGAAGGACCTCGACGCCATGGGCGTTCCCTACGACGAGAATGGCATGAACCCCGATCTGCACCCCGAGATTGCCGACGCGTTCAAGGCCGCGTTCGGCCTGGAGTGAGCCGCGCATGAGCAACGTCCTCGCATACGACTTCGGCACGGGCGGCATCAAGGCCTCGGTCTACCAGCCTGATGGCGCATGTCTCGCCTCCCATTTCTCGACGTACGACACACACTACCCGAAATCCGGTTGGCACGAGCAGAACGTTCACGACTGGTGGACCGCTACGGTCGAGGCCACGCGGGCCCTACTGGCCGAGTGGGACGGACAACCCGACTCGATCGCGGCCATCGGCATATCGGGGCATTCCCTGGGCCTGGTGCCGCTCGGCCGCAACGGGGAGCTGCTGCGCGACCGCGCCATCATCTGGTCCGACTCACGGCCCGACACACAGCCGGCTCAGTTCTTCCAACGCGTGATGGAAGAGGACTGGTACCTCACCACCGGCAACGGGTTCCCGGCACCGTTGTACACGGCCTTCAAGATCATGTGGCTGCGCGACAATGAGCCGGACGTGTTCGAGCGGCTGGGCATGGTGCTCGGGTCGAAGGACTACATCAACTTCCGTATGACCGGCGTGCTGAAAACCGACTACTCCTACGCGTCGGGATGCGGTGTCTGGGACCTGAGCAAGTGGCGATATTCCGAGGAGCTGATGACGGCCGCGAGCCTGCCGCGCTCCATCTTCCCGGACGCCGGCGCGTCGAGCGACGTTATCGGCTGTCTCACGCCCGACGCGGCGGCTGAGCTGGGGCTGCCCACTACAGTCAAGGTCGTGGCCGGCGGCGTGGACAACAGCTGCATGGCCCTCGGCGCTCGCGCGTTCCGCGACGGGGACGTGTACAACTCCATGGGATCGAGCAGCTGGATCGCTGTGACGGACAGCAAACCGCTTCTGGACGTGGCCACGCGACCCTATGTCTTCGCGCACGTCGTGCCCGGCAAGTTCACGTCGGCGCTGGGCGTGTTCTCGACCGGATCGTCTTTCCGCTGGCTGCGGGAGCAGCTTTGCACGAACTTGGACGAGCAAGCCGCCAGACAAGGCGTTTCCGTGTTCGACGTGATGCTCGACATGGCCGCCGGGTCGCCGATCGGGGCGAACGGCATCATGTTTCTGCCGACCATGGCGGGCGGCTCGTCGCTGGACCCGAGCCAGAACGTGCGCGGTGCCTTCGTGCATCTCGACCTCGGTGCGACCCAGGCTGACCTGTGCCGGGCCGCGGCCGAAGGCATCGCCATGTCCCAAATGGTCGCGCTGAGAACGCTGGAATCGTTGACCGACCTGAGCGACGAACTGCTCGCCGTCGGCGGCGGCGCCAGGAACGACTTCTGGATGCAGATGTATGCGGACATGTACGCCCGCCGGATCGTGCGCAGCCAGGTTGGGCAGCAGGCCGCAGCGCTCGGCGCGGCCGCGGTCGCGCTCGTAGGCATCGGCGAGTGGCAAGACTACGCCCCGATCGCTGACATCCACCAGATCGTCGACGTCAGGACACCCGCGGCGGAGAACACGGAACGCTACGCCAAGCGCATGGCTGTGTACCGCACGCTGAACGAGTACCTGGCCGACATCGGCGACCGGACCGTCGCAGTGGAGGCCTCGACATGAGCGGACTCACCAGAGACGCCATCGCGCGCATGATGGACCTGAGTTGCGTCCAAGCCGACAGCTCACTCGCCGACATCGACGCGAGCGTGGCGCTGTCCAGGAAACACGGCATTTTCGCGATCTTCGCACTGCCGGCACACATCCCGTATCTCGTGGACAAGATCGG
>JGI10211J34971_10003148_pt1 | contig 13285 bp, 11 predicted proteins | sample Etolagsediment_FD_34971 | JGI IMG/M metagenome (IMG submission 34971) | reverse complement strand
AACGCGCGTTCTACGACGTCCTCCTGCTCTCCCCCGAAAACGCCACCGCCAGAGACCAGATTGCGAAGCTCTGATCAGTCCTTGTTCATCATGCGGATGAGCTTCTGCTGACGGCGGTCGTTCATCTTCTCGGTCTCCTTGCCTTTGTCCAGAGCCTTCTGGAGGACCGGCATCAGCAAGCCGACCAGGATTGCGATGATCGCAATCACGATGATGAGCTCGATCAACGTGAACACACGACAGCGGCCCGACAGAATACCGGGCCGCTGTTCGGTATATGAAGGCGGCTTTACAGCCCCATTGCCCACGTCGCCGGGGTGGTCCGGACGAGGAACGATGCCACCCAGGCCGCCACGATGGCGATCGACATGAACGCCGCGGCGGGCTTGTAGTAGAGATTCCAGAAGCTGCGTAGGACGGCGAACCATGGTGTCGGCCTCGCTGAACCGGCGATCTTGCCCATCGAGTTCAGGGCTTCGGTATACGTATTGAACATCGGAAGATGCTGCTTCCGGTCGATGGCCCCGAACACTTCCTGGATCTCGGGCCTTGCCATATAGATAACGGTCGGTTGCCGGCTGCGCAAGCGGCGCTGGGCAAACTTCAGGAGGCGGCTGGCAAAGGTCACGCTACACTGCTGCACGTTCATCAAGTCCAGGATCAGTGGCGACTCGATGAACTGTCCGGAGTACAACTCGACGAGGTGCTCCTCCACCGTTCGTTCGTCGAGCAACCGCGAACTCCGCACTCGGAGCACCGCGACTCCCAGCACGCTGCCGATATCGAACAACCGTCTTCCGCTTCTCTGTTCCATTTGTCTGTTACCTTTCCTGGGCCAGCGATGTTTGATTCACTTCACACAACTTGCCCGACGTTAAGCACGTCCAGTGCCAAGTCCAATACGCCGCCTTGATCCGTGCTCAGGAGAGGCGTGCATAGGCTCTCGGGACGCGAGTAACACGAGTTGCTCAGACACCTCAAGAGAGGGTGAGCTACATTTTTTGTTGATGTGTCGGAATGACGGGTTCCAGTTCCCTGCCGTGGCCGGCCCGGCGGTTGCGGCGGGCGAGGCGGCCGGCTATCTTGCGGTGTCTGCCGCAAACTGCGATTCAGGAGGTATGCTTGTGTCCGAACTGACTCGATTCAGTGTGTCGATCGAGAAGGGAATACTCGACGCCTTCGACGCCATGGTAGCGCGTGAAGGCTATCCCACGCGTTCCGAGGCGGTGAAAGCTCTCATCCGGGACGAGCTGATCGAGAAAGAGTGGGAGTCAAGCGGGATCGTGGCTGGCGCGCTCGTGTTGGTGTACGACCATCACAAACACGACCTCGTCCACCGGTTGATGCACATTCAGCACGACCACGGCGACGCGATCATATCGTCACAGCACGTGCACCTCGATCACGACAACTGCCTGGAAGTGATCACGGTGAAGGGCAAGACGAGGGATATCCAGGAACTGGTGGCCGGGGTGAAGTCGATCAAGGGGATCAAACACAGTTCGCTCGTGATGACTACGGCCGGCGAAGGCGTGCCGTAGCGGGGCACCTACGCACGTGCGATCGCTTCGTGGAAGTCGGCCACGGTTTGGCGCAACACGTCCTCGGGCGTGACGAGGGGGAGCATAAGGTACAGCACGTTGCCCAGGGGGCGCAGCAGGATGCCTTTGGCCAGCAGTGCCTGACGCACGCGCTGAGCACGAGCCACGCCGGCTTCGCCGTCGCGGTCCAGGAGTTCCACGGCGCCGATCATCCCGAGGCAGCGCAGGTTGGTCGTCCCGGGAGTGTCGTGGAAGACCTGCATCTCGTCGGCCAGCACGCGGCCCATGCGCTGGGCTCTCCCGACGATGCCATCGTCGCGGTAGATGCGCAGGCACTCCAGCGCGGCGGCGGTGGCGATGGGGTTCCCCGCGAACGTGTGGCCGTGATACAAGGTGTGGTCCACCGGCGTGTCCGCAAACGTCGCATGCAGTTTCTGCCCGACTACGGCAACACTGATCGGCAGATAGCCCCCGGCCAACCCCTTGCCCAGGCAGACCATGTCGGGCACGACCCCGGCGTGCTCGAACGCGAACATGCGCCCGGTACGCCCCATGCCTACGGCGATTTCATCGAGGATCAGCAGAATGCCGTGCGTATCGCACAGTCGGCGCAGCTCCTGCAGGTAACGTGGCGAATACATGCGCATGCCGGCCGCTCCCTGACACAGGGGTTCGACGACCACGGCCGCGATTTCCGCACTATGCGTGTCGACGATCGAGTGCATCGAGGAGAAACAGTCCACATCGCAGGTCGCCGGCTCGCAGCCCCGGGCACAGCCGGCACAGCACGGGGCGTCGGCGTGGAACACGGGGGACACGACGTGTTCGTAAGCGGCGTGGAACGACGGCATGTAACCCAGAGACATCGCGCCAAGAGTGTCGCCGTGGTACCCCTCGCGCAGGGCCACGAACCGTCGACGTTCGGGTCGTCCTATGTTGTGCCAGTACTGAATCGCAACACGCAACGCGGCCTCGACCGCACACGCGCCGTCACTGGCGAAGAGGATGCGTCGCCCCTCGTCGGGGAACAGTCCTGCGATCTCCGCAGCCAACTCGGCGGCGTTCGCGTGCGACAGGTTGCCGAGGATGCTGTGCTGCAGTCGCTCAGCCTGACGCTTGATCGCCTCGACAAGACGTGGGTGACTGTGCCCCAGGTTACATGCCCACCACGACGAAATCGCATCGACATACCGTCTGCCGTCTGCATCGAACAGGTGCACGCCCTTGCCACGCGAGATCACGGGGAATGGATCGCCTTCCATGGCCGAGTGACGTGTGAACGGGTGCCACACGCTCTGCCGGTCGAGTTCCCAGACACGGGCCGCCATGTCGAGCGTCGGTGGGGCCTGCTTTGTCGGCAAGCGGAGCGAGGCACTCACGATCTCGTGGAAATGCCCGGGGCTGATGTCGCCATCGGCCAGTCCGGGAATGAACGGCACTATGCCCAGGACTGGCACGCCGCCGATCTGCTCGATCGTCCGCCGGTTGTCGTTCTCGATCGTGCCCCACTCGGTCGGCGCCGTCTCGCAGAACACAACACCTGCCACGTCGATGTCTGCGCGCCTCAATTCCCGAAGGGATAGCAAGGTGTGGTTGAGGGTGCCGAGACCGGGACGCGAGGCCAAGACGACCGGGATGCCCAGGAACGCCATCAGGTCGAGCATGGACCGGCCGCCGCCCATGGGTACGAGAACGCCGCCTGCACCCTCCACGATGACCGCGTCGTGCGAATCTCGCAACGTGTCGATGTGCCGCTTGATGGTCTCGAATGGCATCTCCTCGCCGGCCAGCGACGCCGCGAGGTGCGGGGAACAGGCGGGCTGGAAACGAAACGGGCACATCGGCTCGCGCTCCGCCTCGGTCACGCTGAGCCCGACCGACCGCAGGCAGAAGCTCAAGTCCGGTGTGTCGAGACCATCCGCGGACGTCGCGCACCCGGTCTGGACGGGCTTCATGGGCACGGCATCCGTGCCTTCGGCGCGCATGAGTGAGAGGAGCGCGGCAGTGACGACAGTCTTGCCGACGTCAGTGTCCGTGCCGGTTACGAACAGGCTCATATCGGTGTTCATTTCAGCTCCGCCGTCACATACAGCACGCGATATGTTGCAATCACGCCCACGTCCGTCCCGTATTCGCGATCGTACAGGTCAAGCAAGCCGGCAAGCTCGGTCCGGTTCAGCATCTTCTCGCCCCTGTAGAAGCCACCCGTCACACCTTGGGCGTGAATCGCGCGGAGGAACTCCTTCGCGCACGCGTACTCCTTTTGCACACTTTCCGTCCGGTGTTCGCGCACGGTCATCCCCGCCTCGGCCAAGCCCGCGAGCACCGCTGCCGCCGTCGGCAACCGGTCGTCATCGGTCTTCCCGGGCGCCACGGCCCGGCGAGCATGACGGAGTTCGGACAACGTGCCATGAACCATCATACCAAAGACCATGTGCCCCCCGCCGCGAAGCAGTGTCGCCAGATGTTCGAACGTTGCCGGCAGCGGATCGAGCCAGTGCAGCGCCGAGCTGCTGGTGATAAGCCGGAACCGCAGAACCGACTCGAAGTGCCGGGCATCGTTCACGTGCCAGGACACTCCCGAGTTCTCGCCCAGACTCTCGCGAGCCCGGCTCACCATCGAGGGGGCGATATCGACCGCGTGCAGGTCGGCCGTCGGAAACCGGGCCCGGAGCATGGCCGTCATCGTTCCCGTACCACACCCGATTTCCAGAACAGGCGGGGCCGCGTGAACCGAATCGAGGAGACGCAACACCTCGCCGGCCACATGCCGTTGGATGCCCGGTTGATGGTCATAGGTATCGGCGGCTGCCGCGAACCTGGCGGAGATTGTGGTGGCCGTGCCTGTCACAGTCGCTCCAGGTAATCTGCGATCGTCGCAGTCGCGGATTCGGCAACTTGTTCGGGCACGGCGTGTCCGATGCCCGGTAGCTTCACCAGTCGGGCATCCGCGGAGTTCGCAACCAGATACTCGGATGCGGACACCGGGACGATCCTGTCCTCCATGCCGTGCAACGCCAGCAGCGGGATGTCGACCTCCCGCAGGCCGTGCCGCACATCGGCTTCGGCGAGGAAGGACAGTCCGGCGCTCAACACGGCCGGAGCGATCAGACCGCGGGCGTGTCGCACGCGCTCGGCGAGGACGTCTTCATCCAGCGCCCGCGGTGATGCGCAATCCGCAAAGAAGCGGCCCAGCGTCTCCTCAGGTCTGCGTCGGAGGCCGATCGCCATCGCACGCAGATTGGCGGGAGGCACGCCGCACGGATAGTCTTCGCACGCGCAGAAACGGGCCGTGCCGCCGATGGTCACCACGCCTGCAACATAAGGTGCTTGCTCTGCCGCAACCTGGAGAGCCGCAATCGCGCCGGTGGACCAACCGATCAGAACCGTCGGCTCCGTTTGGGGGCCGGGGCCGAAGCGGAACTCGTCAAGCGACATACACTCCGTACACCAGCGACTGCTCAGGAGACCGGCCAGAGGCGCCATCGCCTCGGAGCCGTGTGCCCATCCGGATATGAGAACCAGTTTCATAGTCAATCAGGGCTGCTGCCGAACACGATGCGTATGCTCTTGGGCTGTTCGCTGGAGATTCCGAGGGCCCGACATTCCTCCGCGATGGCTTTGGCCGCTCGGACCAGATCGTCTTTGGTGTGTGCCAGCGTGAGAGACAACCGCAGCCTGGCCGTTCCTGCCGGAACGGTGGGAGGGCGAACGGGAAGCGCCAGGATGTCCCGTTCCCGCAGCCTCGCGGCGAGTGCCACGGCTTTTTCACTCTCGCCGACCATGACGGGGATGATTTGGCTCACCGATGTGCCTGTGTCCAGGCCGGCTTCCTGGAGCTCCCCACGGAAGAACGCGGCGCGCCTCAGCAGCTCTGGACCGAGTTTGGATTCCTCTTCAACGATCTTCAGCGCAGTCAGGGATGCGGCGACAACGCCCGGGGGAAGGGCGGTGGTGTAGATGAAGCCTCGCGCCCGGTTTACCAACCACTCCCACATCGACTCCGCGCATGCCACGAAGCCGCCGTAGCTACCGAGCGCCTTGCTGAACGTGCCCATCGCGAGATTGACCTGCGACTCGAGCCCCAGCTCGCGCACCATCCCGCCGCCGATGGGGCCGAAGACACCGGTTGCATGGGCCTCGTCGACCATGAGCAGGGCGCCGTATTCGTCGGCCAAAGCCGCGACCCGGCTCAATGGCGCCACGTCACCGTCCATGCTGAATACCGACTCGGTCACGATCAGCTTGCGTCCCGGCGACGGGCAACCCGCCAGGAGGTCGCGTAGGTGATCGCAGTCGTTGTGTCGGAAACGGTGGTGCCGAGCGCGGCTTAGAACGATGCCGTCGACGATGCTCGCGTGAACCAGCTTGTCGGAGAACACGTGATCGGAGCGACCGACAACCGCAGGAATCACGCCGGCGTTGGTCAGGAAGCCGCTTCCGAACACCAAGGCAGCGGGACAGCCCTTGTGGATGGCGACCGCTTCTTCGAGCCTTTCGTGGATGGGCAGCGTCCCGGTCATCAGGCGCGAAGCGCCAGAGCCCGTTCCGAGCTCGGCCGACGCTTCCTGTGCCGCGCGGATCAGGCGCTCGTCCGTTGCCAGGTTGAGGTAGTCGTTGGACGAGAAGTTCAGGATCGTCCGGTCACCCGTGAGGAAACGTCCCCCGGTGAACGGGTAAACCACGATGTTGCGCGCCAAGTGCCGCCCACGCAGTTCCGTCAGTTCGTCCTGAATCCAGTTCTCAGCCCGCATGCTCCAACTCCAAGTCTCGCAGCATCTGCAGGTCGCTGTCCACGTCTCGTCCGGCAACCGTGAGCAACGGCCCGATCATCATGCCGGTCGCGCCGGCCTGGAAAATCATCGACTGCAGATCGCGCAGCAGGAGGCGCCCCGCGCACACCTTGATCTCGGCTCGGGGGTTGACGAGGCGGAACATGGCAATGCTGCGCAAGATATCGAGGGGCTTCATGGGCTGGCGCCGGGCGAGCTTGGTGCCCTCAATCGGTATGAGGAAATTGAGCGGGATTGCGTCCACCTCCTCGCTAGCCAACGTGAACGCGAACTCCGCCCGTTGCTCCAGCGATTCGCCCAGCCCCAGGATGCCGCCGCAGCATAGATCCAGTCCCACCTCCTTTACGGCACGGACGGTTGCCATCCGGTCGGCGTATGTATGCGTTGTACAGATCTGCGGGAAGAAGCTCTCGGCCGTCTCCAGGTTGTGATGGAACCGCTTGAGTCCGGCCTCTTTGAGCGCCCGCAGCTGGCCTCTGTCCAGGCAACCAAGGGATGCGCACCAGTTCAAACCGTCGATCCGCTTCCCGCGGATCGCCTCGCACACGCGCTCCACACCAGACGCCGTGAGCGTCCCGCCACTGGTGACCACGCCGAAGTGTCCGACAGGGAGTTCCCCCGAGGCCTCGTAGGCGGCCTCTATGTCGTCCTTCCCGAGTAATCCGAACGTCTCGACCGGCGCGTCGTGACATGCCGCCTGGGCACAGAAGGCACAGTCCTCGCTACACGACCCGCACTTGGCGTTGACGATCGAGCAGAGGTGAACCCGGTCTCCGAAACACCGACGGCGTAACGCGTTCGCCGCGGCCATCACCTCGGGCAGTTCCCCCGCGCCGCACCCGAGCACGGCATGGGCCAGATCGGCGGAAGCCGCGCGCCCCGTGTCGGCGCATTCGCGCAATGCCCGGACGTCTGTCTTTGTCAATGCCATCGTTCTTTCCTGCTTCGGCTACAGACGCCTGCGTCACCGTGTGTCTTGCCAGTGTCTCACGTGAACATCGCCCCCGAGGATCTGTCGACACGTCCCGTCGGCCAGTTGGACCACAAGCTCCCCGGAACGGGCGAGACCGACCACGTCGCCTTCCACTTGCCCATCCAACGCGTCTACGACGACGTGTTTGCCGCCGAGCACGGAGAGCTCGCGCCAGTCGGTCAGAAACGGCTCCAGCCTCGCCTCTTCCCACGTCTTGTATGCCTGCTCCAACTCATCCAGAATCCGCGCCAGCACAACTGGCCGTGACACGTCGTGTCCGAGCTCCATACGGACGGATGTGGCCACGTCCGCAAGCTCCGCCGGCATGTCCGTAACCCGGCTGTTCACATTCACACCGATGCCGATGACCAAATGCCGTACGCGCTCCATCTCCGACACCATGGAGCACAGAACTCCGGCGAGCTTCCGTCTGCCGATCAGCACGTCGTTTGGCCATTTTGTGCGTGGCGACAGCTCCGGGAACAGCCCCCGGATGGCCCGGCAGAGCGCGATCCCCGCAACGAGTGACAATTGCGGCACATGCCCCGGCGGCATCTGCGGGCGCAGGATCAGAGAGAAGTACAGATTGAGTCCCGGTGGCGAGAACCACGAGCGTTGCATGCGCCCTCGACCCGCCGTCTGGCGGTCGGCGACGACGACCGTGCCGGCGGGGGTGTCGGCCTGTGCGAGTTCCGTTGCCACGCGGTTGGTGGAATCCGTCTCGTCGAGGAAGACGAAGTGCCGGCCAAACTGTCCAGTCTTCAGCAGGCGCTGGACTTCGGCTGCCGAGGGTACGTTGGGTGTGTCTCCCAGGCAATAGCCTCGATTCGTGACCGCATCGATGCTGTAGCCCAGCTCCCGCAACTGCGTGATGTGTTTCCACACCGCGGTACGCGACAGGTTCACCTCCCGGCAGATCTCCTCGCCGGAGAGATGCCCGGGCGTCGATCGCAACAGGCCCAATATCTTCGCTGTAGTGTCGTTCACGAGCACCCCGGACCAAATATCTGACAAGCCGGGAAGATAGAGCAAACGACGCGATTGTCAACCGCAAAAGCCGAGACGGTGAACGATAAGCCACAAGACAGGTCGCCGTGCCTTCCGCGCGGGCCTTGGGTGGGACAAGAGACAGGAGCGGCGACTACTCGACCGTGAGCGTGAGGTCGTCGAACCAAGCGTCGCCATCCCCCTGGAGCATGACGGCGACGCCGACGCGGTTGGCACCCTCGTATTTGTCTGCCGCCACGGGCAAGCGCTGGTACGACCATTCATCACCGGTGAAGCGGACCGAGTCGCCTTCGCCAAGCCACGTGCCATCCCTGAAGTAGTCGACCTTCAGCAGGGCTTTGCCCGACCGAACGCGTCCCCAAGCGCCGGCGATGTACTTCCTGTCCGGATCGAACGAGACGTTCGCGTGTGCGAAGACCGCATAGTCGCCCTTTCCCTTGACGTGCAAACAGCGGTATCCCGAGCGAGGCTGCTTCATCGACCACGACATTGTGAACTCGGCGTCTTCGCCGGTGGACGTGAAGAAATGTGCCGGGCTGTTCCCCGTGCCGGCTTCGATGCTGCCATTCGCGAGGAGGTTGGCTTCCGACTCGCTCGCGTGCGGATCACGCAACACCAGCACAAAATCGTCGAAGGACGCCGTTCCATTGCCGTTCAGGACGGCGGCAACACTGATGCTCTTTGCCTCGGGGAAGTCCTTCGCGCCTTGCGTGACAATGCAGATCTGCCAGTCTTCGGAACTGCCGACATGGGAGGAATAGGTGGACCCCAGATAGCCACCGTCGGCATTGAAGTAGTCGAACTTGACTGTGGCCTGTCCCTTACCCTCAACCAGGATCCACGCCGCGGCCATGTAGCGCTTGCTGCGGTCCAACGCCTTGCGGCTCGATGCCGCGCCAGCGTAGGCGCCCTTGCCGCTGACCTTCAGGCATTTCGACGATCTGCGCCCGCCTTTGCCCACGGCAATCGTGTAGTCTCCTTCGTTGTCCCTGAAGCAGAACCAGCCATCGGGTACGCCGTCGGCGTTCACGGCCCCCTCCATGTCCGCGTTGGCAAGCAGGTTCTCGGCGACGCAAGGCGTTGCACCGAAAGCGAGCGACACAGCACAAAGTGCCATGACAGAGGCGAAGCGGGTCCGGTTCATTTTACTGAGCTCCTTGTTTTCGCGTCACGCAACACGTGGTCAGTCGACCCAGATGGGACTTGACCATGCCAACTGCGTATCGGTTTGGATCACTCGCAGATACCACCATTCGGTACCCGCAAACGGCTTGTCCCATGTGAACGCCTCGCCCATGTCCACGGCGCCTTCGCCGTCCCACGACTTGACGACGACGTTGTTCCGCAACAGGTCGATGCGCTTGATCGGGGCCGTGCCCGCCACGCGCCAGCGAATCTCACGTGGGGACTTCACACCGTCGAGCGTCAACTCCGTGCCCATTGGTGTGTCATTCAGGAAGAACTCCAGAAAGATGTGCGCCCCGGTCGTCCCGTAACAGTGACGGTCGTACAGGGCCTGCCACAGATGTCGACGCGTGAGGTCGGTGGCCAGGATGGCACAACGTGCGTCGCCTGTGCCGGGACGCCCGCTGTGAGTGTCGGTCGAGCCGATGAAACCCAGCCTGTGCCCCATGGCCAGAGCGGTCTGCACGCTCGCGCCCACGTCTTTGCGCCTGATGCGCAGTTCCTCGATGGGGCCGCCCGGCGCCTCGAAGGAGCCGCGGTTCTGGCAGATCTCGACCACGCGCTGGTACTTGTGGTTGATCACCGACCAGTCGCACGGCTCCCACGCCGGTTTGCCGTTCGCCATGATCTGGGCTGCCTGTGTGTTGGTGTGATGCGGCACAGTCAGGATTTGCAGATCCTGTGTGTCAAGCCATGTCCACCAGTCGGTCGTGTTGTTCTTGAGTCCGCTCGGTTGCGGGGGTGCCGTGGCTGTTGGGAAATACGCGTTGCGGTGCCCGAAGGGCTTGCTGCTCCACTCATACCCGGTCAATGCCACAAATGCCCCCGGCGCGTTGTGCCGCTGGTTCACGGCCAGGATGCGTTCCCAGCGCTCCTCGCGCGGAGAATGGTCACTGAGGCACGCGAAGTCCAGACCGTGGAAACGCCGAGCGTACTCGTAGGCGAGATCGGGATCGCCGACGCCGTCCCCGGACACTTCGCAATGGGAGTGGATATCGCCGAAGTAGACTGCGGGCTCCGCGACGTCACGGGGCACGATCGGGTTGCTCGTTGCAACGAGCTCGCCGCTTGCTGCATGGACGCGACTGATGCCGTCTGCCGCTACGGTTGCCGGGAACGTGTGGCTGCCCGCATCGTCTTTGGTGAAGACATGCTCCGCCGGCAGGTCGCTCCCCTCACAGGTCAGCGATACCGTTCCACGGAACCCGGTCGCCGGATTTCCGTGACGATCGGTGACCGCAACCGTTACACGCCCGGGCTTGCCCTTGAGCGGCCGCATCTCGGCTACACAACGGATGGATGCTGCGTTGCCTCCCTCGGACCTCAGGTCAACCGTGCCCGCGAACGGCGCAGGCGCGTGGCCCTTGCCGGGCCTGATGTTGGCACCGAGGGGGCTGATGACGTTGCTGTGAGGACTCGGAGCCAGTTCCGCGCGCAGGAAGACGGCTGAACCGGGCGCCAGCGCTTCGGCACTGCTCAACGTAGCCACGCATGCCACCGGCCGGGGATCGGGGGGCCAGCTCTTCTTCCTCGGCGGGATGGTGATCTCGAACGCGGCGCCTGGCACGGACGACTCGGCGCGTACGTCTTCGAACTTGAACTCACGTGCAGGTCGCCAGTTGTGCCATTGGAGAGTGAGTGCACCCCCGGGTGACAACCCGCGTGTGCCCAGGACAAAGCGGCACTCCACCGGTACCGACGTTCCTGCTACAAGAGGGCGCGAGGCCCTGAACTCCCAGGAACCAAGCTCTTCAACCGGGTCACCCATCTCAACCAACTCCACGTCGTCGATCCACACTGTGCCTGTCGACTTCTGAAGCCCGAGCACAAGCTGGACACCGACGGCGCCGTCGACCTGCACAAGGGGGCCACCCAGGTTGCGCCAGCCGAACGTCCCGCTGAACCCGGTCACGCTCTGGTTCTGAAGCACGGCCCCTTCCGGGTCCTTGTGCAAAACGGTCAGTCGACCGTTCGTCAGTTCCGATGCCTTGACCCACACCGACAGACGATATCGTTTCCCCGGCTCGATCGGTACGTCCTGGCGCCATGCCTGAACGAAGCGTGACTGAGCGGCCGCGTCGGTGCCGGTGATGCGACCGGAAGCGTCGCCGGAATGTGCAACGGAGTCGTCTCGGGCGAACTCGGCCCCGGCCATCTTCGGCATTCCCCACGTGACCAACGTCGCCGTGTCGGCCTCACACTCTTCGAAGCCGGCGTTGCGGACGGCGCTGCGTGCCGGCTTGGTCGCGACGGCAAGCAGACCGGAGGCGACGATTGCCAAAACTGCGTTTCTCATCGCGCGCTCCTGTTCTTGAATGAAGCCGACGTCCGCGACCCGGAACGGCGACGGTCAGTCCACCAGTTTATACCCCGAGCCTGTCCGATTGTTCTTCTCCTGCTCGTAGCGTCCCGCGATCTCGGCAGCAGGAACCGCACGCTTGTAGATCCTGACATCGTCCAGCAGACCGATGAACGGTTGCCAGGTGGAACCGATGCTCAGGTCGCCGTCAGCAACGTCGAGTGAACCGATGAACGCCTCGGGGATGGCGTGCGTGCTGTCGAGTGTGCCGTTCATGTAGTAGTGCATCTTGCCATTGGTCCGGTCGACCACCACGGCCAAATGAGTCCAGGCATTCTCGGGAACGGTGCCCTTGGGCTTCGCGGAGCAGTTCACCTTGTTCGCGTCGACCATCTCGAGCCACGGCTGACCGTCAGGCCCGATGTCCATGACCCACCACGTCCTCGGGTAATCGTTCTTGCCCATGAAGCGACGCCGGGAATCCGTGTAATCGGTACCGAGTTGTTCCGGGAAGAGCCAGAGCTCAATCGTGAAATCGGACGTCCCGAAATGCAGCGTTGGGCTGTCCCCAACCACGACGTTGGGTGCGCCCGGCTCGACGTAGATGGCCGTGCCGAAGTCCCCCTCGGCCCAGGCAGCCCACACATCGCCGTCGTTCCCGCAACCGGACTTGTCTTCGGCTACGTAGGAGCCGCAGTCGTCGAAACTCCAGTGCCCCNCCAGCCGTTGCTCGTTGAGCGGCTCGGCCGCAGTGTCTTTCCGCGATCGCTTCCCGGCTCGTCTCGCAGGGGGCTGTGCCAACTCTTCGGCCGTGCCGAGCCTCCAGTTGTCGATGTAGAACACGGTGTCGCCATCGCTCGTGCTGGAGATGCCGAGCCAGGTGACCTTCTCGAATTCCGCGTTCTTGTAGGGCACGTCTTTGACCACCGGCTCCTCGCCCGGCGCTTCCAGTGTCAGCCGGTAGGTCCGCGGCGCGCCTTCGCCCAGCTCCAGGTCGATTGTCACGCGCACCCACGTCCCGAGCGGGATCATTCCGACCGGCTGATCGCTCGCGGTCATGCTGCCGTCGGGGGCAACCGATACGGTCGGCCCCACGAGATAGGGAGTCACATCCCACTGGCGCACCTCGACGTAGAAGCTTGCCGGCGCCTCTTTCGTGTTGAGCATGTCCCACGACAGTTGCAGATTGCCTTGCGTGTAGGTCTTACGGCAGTAGATGTGCGGCGTCCACTCGAACTGCTGTCCGGGAACGTCGGCGAACTTCAGGCTGTGCGCGCCCGACGCCGCGGTGTCCGCCGAGACGATGCAGGATGCCCCCTTGCTGCCGGCGATCACGTTGACGTCCAACGGTTCCGCCCCGGGCGCGTCGGCCTCGAAATCGAAGTTCACGATGAACGGCGGCTCCACGGGAGGGGGAATCTCGTTCATGGGTCGATTCTCGTAACGGGCCGGCAAGTTCACCCATTCGCTGTCCCCGTACAGGCCC
>JGI10211J34971_10003147_pt1 | contig 13290 bp, 17 predicted proteins | sample Etolagsediment_FD_34971 | JGI IMG/M metagenome (IMG submission 34971) | reverse complement strand
TCCAGCGTCTTTAGATATTTTGCTTCAGTTTCATACTTAGTCTTTATTAACTCACANTGGTGNCGAACCTCCGTTAACTTTTTTTGCAAATCACTTTGTTGTGAACGCAAAATTAAGTCCATTAAGCCAAAAACTCTAATATCAAGTATCTCTTCAACAACCTCTCTTCTATATCTTGGTTTCATTTTCATAAACGGCTCGTATGATGAAGAACCTAATAAAACCACCTGAATAAAAGAACGGTAGTTTAATTTCATAATGTTTGTTTCAAGGTACTTTTGATAATCAACACTGCTAGCATCCTGATTTAACATTACACCATTACAAAATATCTCAAATATATTTGGTTTGATACCTCTTCTTATAATATAATTTTTAGTGCCAACATCAAATTCAACTTCTACTAAGCAATCACCATTATTAATGGTGTTGACCATTTGTTCTTTTTTAATAATTCTAAATGGTCTATTAAATAAAACAAAACATAACGCATCTAGTAAAGTTGATTTACCTGAACCATTTGCGCCTACAACAAGTGTTGTTTGTGATATACTTAAATCAATTTCAATAGGTTGGTTACCTGTTGATAAAAAGTTTTTATATGATATTCTTTTAAATAAAATCATTCACTAGCTTCCATATACAGTTCTTTTGCAAACTGTTTTAATTTTTGTTTATCTATTTCAATATCTATCTGGTCAATATAGTTACCTAAAAATGTTAATGTGTCTTCTCCTTGTTCTAATATATCTTCTCTAACAGAAGCACCAATATCAGTAGGGTCTTCAATAACATCTATTGCATATACATTGATGTGATTATAAAATCTATCCATTAATCTTTCATACATATCAACATCTGATTTGTTAGAGATATATAACTTTAAAAAACACTTATCATATTCTTTAATGTCTATTTCATCATAATTTGTTTCTTTATCATTGTAAACAATTTTCTTAAATATGTGATTATGATTTTCAACTCTAGTAAGTTCTCTTGTTTCTGTATCAAAAATATGAAACCCTTTAGGACAATTATAGTCTGACCAAGTCATTTCATATTGAGTACCAAGATAATAAATTTGACCGTCATCTGACTTTTTGTGAAAATGACCAGACATAACTTTTTCAAATCTTTTAAACATAGATTTTTCTAATCCGTGTTCATTCATATGACCATTATGCATTTCAAAACCTTTTACTTCTAAATGACCCATAGCTATAGTAGCTTGTGTACTATCAATAGTTCTAATTGATTCTGAATAATTATCATCACAAATCCAAGGTATAAAAAGAATAGGTAAATTGTCAAACTCTACCGTAATTGATGATGTATATACTTTACAGTTTTTATTTAATTCTAAGTTTTGTAAAGCATTTACTTCATTTGTATTCTTGTAATATGTGTCGTGGTTACCAATAATAATATGTGTATCAATATCCAGTTCATCTAATCTATTCCAAAATACTTTTTTAAAATTGTGTGCCGTGTTGTGGTTGATAAACTTTCTTCTATCAACTACATCACCTAAATGAATAAGTGTTTTAATATTGTTCTTTTGCAAATAAGGAAAAAACAGTTCATTATAAAACTTGTTTTGAAATTCAATAAATGCAGGCGAATCATTTCGGCACCCAAAATGGGTATCATTCAACAGTGCTATTTTCATTACTTCTTCTTTTTACTAGGTTTCTTTACTGGTTCTTCCATTGGCATGTTTTTTTGTAAAAATTCTGTGAATTGATTTTTAAATTCTCTATCTTCTCCTGGTTGTAAAACCATATCATCATAATTTGCTTCTTGTATCATTCTTTGTTTTATTGTTACTTGTTTTTTCTCCTTTTGTATTCTTCTAATAAAGGCGTAATAAATGATTTGTGTAAAGTAAGCAAACGGATTACTTGATGTTTGGGGGTTAAAATTATCCAAGTATTGAAGACAATTCTCAATGCCATCACTAATCATATCATCTCTATATGTGTAATTAATAAAATTAGGTCTATAAGATAAATGATTCGCAATTTTTAAAAAACATTCACCAACATAATCTGGTACTGGTGGTTTTTCTACTTTTTCTTTTTTCGCTTTGTCAACAGACTTCTTGTATTCAACCATAGCGGCCAAGAATTCCTTGTTGTTAACATAGTGTTCTGATTTCTTTTTTGTTTGTGCCATAATATCCTCACTATACATTGTTTTGTTTTAAATGTCAATGGTCAAAGGACGCTTGACATTGTTTTAAATATCCCTATAATAGCGGTGTCCGCTTTAGAGATAGAGACCTAATGGTAGGTCGGTTCCTCTTCATCTTCATCATCAAATTCTGCAAACAGTTCATTAATTTTTTTATTCTCGGCGGAGGAGAATTCTTTTCTTTGATATTTTTCATCTTTTTTAGGTACATCAACCGTATCATAGTTCTTACTAATTTCAACATAACTCTTACCCATTTCATTTGAAGCATTTGTAATAGTCATAATCTTATCTTTAGGAATAGTAATGATTCTGTCGGCCGTATAATTAGTCCATCTGATTAAAGCAATATAATCTCTAAAACCTTGAGGGGTCATTTGAGGTACATACTTAATCTGTAATGGTTTTTCTAATCTTATTAGAGGTGCATCATCTTTTAATTGATGTTCGCCAGTAGGTATGACGCAAACAATATCGTCACCATTAATAAGTTTAACTATTTTAACTTCTGGTTTCATTGTTTAACTCTATGTTATGTATTTCATATTCAAAATCTTCTTCACTGTATATATTTATTCTTTCCCTAAAATGAGCCATTGTATAGTTTTCTTTCTCATTATACGATAAATCATCTGCAATATCATATAAAGTTGCGTGGCTATTATTATCTTTTAATCTAAGTCCACGGCCAATAGATTGTAAGTTTCTTATCCTGGATTTACTAGGAGAAGCAAAGATAATGTTATGCAAGTTCCTAATATTAATGCCCGTACTGAAAGTCCCATAACTTGCCACGATAATAGAGTTGTCAGACTTTTCTGTAAGTGCTCTAATTTGTTCTCTTTCTTCAGTATCAACTCCGCCATATACATAAAACACTTGTTTGTCTGTAGCTTTTGTTTTAATTGATTCATATAGTTCCTTTCCATGTTTTTCTACATATTGAAATAAACACAATGTATTTCCTTGTAGATTTGATGCTAAGTTTCTAATAAATTTATTTCTTTTTTCTGATTGTACTATGTAATCCATTTCTTCTTGGTAGTTCATACCGTGAACATGTTTACACTCTATAGCACCGTGTTTTAATATTAAACACATAATCTTTAAATCGGCCAACTGTTTCTTTTCTTGTAGTTCTACAGTAGATACAACTTTATTTACAGTACCAAAAAGGCCTTCTAATACCAATTTATGAGTTTTAGTACCATCTAATGTACCTGTAAGACCAATTCTATATGGACATTTTTCAAGTTTAGATAGTATTTTAGTTAATGAAACGGCCTTAAATAAGTGTGCTTCATCACCTATAATCATTTCAAAGTTTTTAAACCATTTCTTTGGTTGATTATAAACAGATTGCCAAGTAGATATAACTACAGGTCTATTTGTGTCTTTTGAATGACCTTGATATATTCTATGTACATTTCTTTCAGGTGACCAACCATAATCCTTAAAGTCTTTAAATAATTGTTCAACCAGTGATGTAGTAGGAACAATAATTAATATTTGTTTCTTCTTTTCTTTTAACCTAAGAATGTTAAACCTAACAAGAAGATAGACAATAAGAGATTTTCCACTAGCTGTGGGTGATAGTAGTAAAGTCCTATTTTTTCTAACAGCATATATAAACGCCTCCTTTTGATAATCTCTAACTTCCAATGGAATATTTAGAGCTTTAATAAACTGGTCGACTTTCTTTTCATCTACCTTGGTGTCTTCTATTTTAGTACCGTCAACCACTTGTACATTATTATCTTTACACCATTGTAATATATATGGGTATAATCCCACATAAATTTGGCCTGTTTGATATGAAAATAATCTAATCTTGCCGTCCCATACTCTACTTCGGTATTGAGGCATAAACTTAAAACCAGGTACTTCAAATGTAAAGAATTGACCTAATTCTCTTCTCACATCATCTTCAGCATCAATATGCAAGTGTACATCATTCTTTTTTTCAATAGTGATGTATCTCATTTTAAAACTCAGCAGACTGATATTCTGTAGATGAACCAACTAAACCTTTAAACATAATATTAAAGGCAATACTAATTCTATTTTTATTAGTTTCATTTACAGGAACATAATGTTGCAACCAAGACGGAAATAATATCATTCTGTTTGTTGCAGAGTCATATTTAACTATACTTGCATTATCTAAAATTTGTTTGTTAACATCTGGTTGTATAACACCAGCTTGTGGCCTAGGGTCTGTAAATATAATTCCAGAGGTTTCAACAGCATCAACATAATAAACACCACTTAACATATTATTTGAATGTGTGTGAGGTCTATGTGTTTCACCAGGTTTTAAAACATTTGACCACATATCAGTAATCTTAAAACTATCATATTTTAATTCTAACTTATCAAAAACATTTTTAGAATACTCTAGTATTTTATCTGTAAGAGTATCGTAAATAATCATTTTATGTAAGTCAGCAATACTTTGCCAATTTTTAGTATCACTGTTATATGTTGATATAATATGTTTTCTAATGTCTAATATATTCTTTTCAGGTATAACATTATCAATTAAAAAAATATGTGTTGAAAATAACTTATCGTGTTTCATTAAATAGCACCACTAGTAAACTTACGCCAATCAATTGCATTTTTAATAGTAAATGTTCTATTGCTTATTTGTTTAATTGTTCTATCTAAGAAATCTACTACTGTATTTAAATAGTCAACCTTTTGTTTTGCCTTAATATATTCTTCATCTGAATAAATGTATTGGTCGACATCTTGTCTAAGTAATTTAAAGTTAAAAGGTTTCTGTGCATACACTGAGGCATCTGCCTTACCAGTATAGTATTCCCAAAGTTTTCTTTTTGTATCAAACAAATCACCTTCGGCTCTACTCAACATAAGTTTAAACTTAGTTAAGTGTTTCATATATTTGTTGTGTAACTGAGGAGTTTTTAAAGATTCAAGGTCTAATTCAACATCATTAATCTTCAAGTCTTTATCAGCTAATTCTTGCAGTTTTTCTAAATCCATAATGTACCCATTCTATCATAATAATATAAAAATGTAAAGCTTTTAAGAGGTTACTGTAGTAGTTGATGATGCACCTACTGAAGCAAACTCATAGATTTTATAGTCAAAAGATACTGTTGCCTGTAAGTAATCAATATCATCAGCTTGTTGACTATAAGATAAACCTGATAAAGCAGTTGGAATTACATCTGAAAACCTTACTTCTTTTACAGGTGTGTTTTTACTAGATAAGATTGTCAATGTTGCATCTGAGAACATACCACCTATTGGTATAGGTCCGTACTTAACTTTACCAGCATCTGTTGTTAAATCAGTACCAGATGATTTGGGAAATCTATCTGCACCAGCGCCTAGTAAATCTCTTGCTTGTTGACGGTCTCTTGGAAAACCTATACCCATTAACCAGCCGTGTATCTCAGCATAGTTATCTAAGTTTTCATCTACCAAAAATGTCATTTCTAAACTACTAAAATTAATCTTTTCACCAGGCAAAGGTATATCTGCTAATGGTGTTTGCATAACTTTAGATGCAATTGAAACAGCAGGAACATTAACTGCTGTACAAAAGTATTCTACTTTAGGTAGTTTAATAATACTAAATTTAAATTGTGTTGGAGAGGCGTAGTCAAACTTAGTAGGTTGCCTACTGTATGAATTAGTTGTTGTCATTTTTTATTCTCTCCTTTTGTAATTCTTTATCAATCTCTATCCACTCTTTTGTAATAATATCTTGTTCTGATAAACTAATTTTATGAAAAGCAATACCACCTATTAATAATAATAGGGTTATAGAGAATAACCATAGATACTGAATTAAAATCTTTTTCATATGGATATTTATCCACCAGGAAAAAGGCCAAAAAAAAGGGGGCAATTTCTCGCCCCCTTTGGATGTTGTAGATAACTCTACAAGATATTACATCAAGTTAGTAACTTTAACTCTTTGGTAGTATCTGTTTGAGTTAGCAGAACCAGCGTCATTTACTGGAGTAACAGCACCTGAAGCGGCACCAGTTTCAGCAAATGGGTTAGCAACAAGACCATATCTAGTCTTAAAGCCAATTTTTGGTTGGAAAGTGTCCTGACCAACTGCTCTCACCATTTGTAGTGGAACATATGGACAGTAGAACATACCAGCGTCATAAGGTGAAGTACCTTTGTAACCCACAACATAGTATTGTGATGCTGATGAGTTTGCTGAGTACGGGTCAATGTACACTTTGTATCTGCCGTTTAATACACCAGCAAAAGTATTACCAGTGTCGTCAACATTTAGATTGTTGTTTAATGCAGGAGTGTAATCTAATACACCAGCCATTTGAAGAGCACTTGCAACATCTGAAGAACAGATAATCATGTTACCTTTTCCTCTTCGTGTTCTTTGTGCAATTCTGTTAGCATCTCTCTCTAATTGGAACATTAAACCTTTGAATCTTTCAACTGACCATCGACCGTTTGAGTCTGTGTCTAAGTCAAAGATACCAGCAGTTGTAACATTACCAGTTTGAGCACCTTTTTCTGCATTGATGTAAATTGTTCTAACAACTTCTCTATTGATTTCAGCAAGAATTTCAGCAGATAGAATATTTGCTAATTCTGTTTCTGCGTCTAAACCGTGGATTGCTTTAAGGTCTTGTGCAAGTTCCATAGTGTATTCTGCTTTAAGAGCTCTTGACTTAGCAGTCACAGTTGATTTCTCAATTGAGAATGCCATTTCAGCAAATGCATTACCAGATGCATCTCCTAGAGCTTCAGCAGCTGCTGTAGTCATTGCTGTACCTTTTGTGTAAGTACCAGCAGATGGACTGTCATTTAGTGCAGCCGGGTTGTTGTTAGGTGAACCAGAGTGAGCTGTAGATGAATAGCCATCAACAGATGAACCAGCAGCATTTCTACCACTGAAGTCTGTATCAGCTTCATCAAACATTGCCTCAGCACCAGTTTGTGAAGTATATCTGCTTCTCATTGCAAAGATAAGTCCAGTTGGACCAGTCATTGGCTGAACGCCAGCAATATCGTATGCAATTAAGTTTGGCATTGCTCTTCTAACTAATGAAATTAGGATTGGATCCCAATTCGCAATTGATGAACCAGTTGCGTTAGTTGGAGCTGCCTCGCTTAAGAAAGCTGCATCTTCTTTAGATGCTCTTTCTTGGTTTTCTAAGATGACAGATGTAACGGCTCGTCTGTAAGAGTCCTTGATTTCTGGTAAATCAGGATGTTCTAAGACAGGCTGCCATTTTTTCTCGTGTGTTTCGGATAAGTACATTTTAATATTTCTCCCTTACTTATTACCTGTTAGACAGTTTAATGTCTTTTGTTTTGCTAATAGCGGCGGTGTAAGCAGCCATTGCATTTGATAAATCTTCATTTGAAGATTCACCAGCCGCCACATCATGTAAATCCTCTTTCACTTCTTCTTTCTTACCAAAATATGATTCTTTAATAGTTTCACATTTTGCTTTAAAAGATTCAGCGTCTGAGTAGTCAATTTCTTCGGCAAGCTTAGCAAATTTTTCTTTTGCTGTGTCAGCAAGGTCACTAGCAACTTCAGACATGATTTCTTTTCTTGTCTTAACTGTATTGTCCTTGTTTAACTCAACATTTTTTTCAATTTGCTCATTGAGTTTCTTTTCTAAGTCTTCAATTTTAGAAGCTTGTTCTTCTAAAACATTGTACTTTTCATCAGGAACATCAATGTAATGCTCAGCAAAAAGTTTCTTTAATCCTGAAATAAAGTCTTCAGCGATTTCACCTTTGATGCCTCTTTCAAGTGCGATTTCATTTTCTTTCATCCACTCTTCGACAACATAAGATAGATAGCTGTCAACTTTTTCAGTTAACTCTTCTTTATGCTTAGCAGTTTCTTGCTCAAATTTGTTGTTGTACTCTACTTCTAAGTGTTCTTCAATCTCTCTAACTTTAGATTTGATTGCTGATTCAAAGATAGTAGCAGCTTTGTTTTTAAATTCTTCGGATAAGTCTGACTCTCCGGCGATTAAAGCATCAACATGTTCAGTTACATCAAGTTCTTCTTTTTTCATTTTCTTGTCATAACCTTCTTCTTTGTCTCCGTCTTTTTTATCTGCTTTCTTGTCTAAGTATTTTTTTAGACCGTCTGGCATTTCGCCTTCTTGTACGACTTCTCCCGATTGTTCTGTTTCTTTGTCTTCTTCCTCTTTCAACTTCGGCATAGGGTCAGCTGCGCCTTGGCTTTTCTGAGGAGCTTGACCAGAAACTTCCTTAACTTTTTTAGTTGCGTCAGGATTGCTGTCTGTTGGTTTTACCACAGCTGGACCTAAATCTTCTGCCTCATTNGACAGGTGAGTTGGCTCAGCCGCTACAGCATTCTTTTTAGGAGCATCTGCAACTGTAGCTTCCGCTACTGCTTCAGCTTCTAACGCCTCTAAATTTTTAGCTTCTGTATCGGCCATTGAGAAATCTCCTTTAATTAAAATAACTAGTTATTTTTTTCTCTTAATTATAGATATTTATAAGATTATAGATTTTGAAGAAAGGATTTGAATACTTTAGACTTAGCTTCTGCTAAAGCCTCTCTCTTTGCTTTCGCAATCTGTTGTTTCCACTCATTAATATCTTTTTCAACAAGAACGCCATTGTCCCATATCCACTCTTTTTGTTCCATAATTCCTTCTACGAAAGCATCTGGAGCTGAGGGGTCAGCAACAATATCAGCAGCTGTAGCTAAATAAAAATCTCTACCTACATAATTTGCGCCGTTCTTGGTTACCAAGGAACCCATACCTCGACTAGATACTCCTAATTGAGCACCTTCGTCAATAAGACCTTTTACAATCTTACCGTACGGTGTATCCATGATTTTTGCTTCACCGATAAAATTTTTGCCTTCAGACTTTAGAGATGTAATCATATGTGATACTCTCTCTAAATTAACAGTAGGTCCATCTGGATGGCCTAGTTCACCGAATGCTCTTTTTTTATCTATGAATTCTTTTGTATAACGGTCTACTTCTTTACCAAGTATTTCACTTTCGTAAATTCTGCCGTTACGATTTTTAATATCTGATTGTAAGAAAACGCCTCTTATTTTATAATTCTTTTTACCATTGGTTTCTTCAACCAAGTATTGTGCGTCTTGTATTTCTTCCGATATAAGTTTCATTGTTCTCTCTCTTGTACCAACTATTTATAAACTTTTTTATCTAAACTCTACAATTATTGTGTAATTGTCACCGTTTGCAAAGTTTTTTGTTGATAATAGTATATCTCCAGTTGGTGTTGTTGCGTTATTTAATATCTCATCTCCAGCAGTTCTTAGGTCCCAATAACCATTCCCACTTAGTAATACTGCTGTACTATTTGTTGCACCTGCCCATAACAATTCTACAGCTGACTTATTATTAGCCGTGTTAATAGAGTACCATATTCTAGCAATCTTTCTAGCACCATCTTCGGTCATAAATGTTGTTTCTGAAGCGTCAACTTTTCTAACTAATTGTTCGCCTGTACCGTCTGAGATGTTTGTCATCTTAACAACAAATTTAACACCAGAGGTATCTGTCAATGTTTGTGTTGTAACTATGTCTGCCATTTTAATTAAATCCTGTTTCTTTGTGACACTCTAACATAAGACTAAAATTATCTACATTAGCGTCTGTTATAATTTTAATATCACCTGTACCTCTAATTTTATTTTCATTTGGTTTTAAACCATAATTATCAATACCCGTCATATTCAATTCTTCTTCATTTTCAAATTGCAATTTTACTGTGCCTGTGCCTTTTACTTCATAGTAAACATTTGCAATTGATACTTCAGATTCATTTGTTGAACCTGATAATGTATCTAAATTAATTAAAGTTTCATCTTCATTTCTAGCGCCAGTAATTTTATTAATTACTTTAAATGAATCATCAACTAATTTTTCAGATACGATAGTCATTATTAACCTATGTGTCCTGAGGTACTATCATAAAAAGTTTTAGATAGTTCTCCTCTTTCTTTAGTTTCACCAGCTTTTCTAGTTCTAATATAAACTTTTACTGTATCGCTTGTTCCTGGTTTAGTATAAGTTCTAATACCATTTGCAATTACAGAATTAGCNCCGTCAGCCGAATCAGGATATGTGTCAGTGACAACGGCAGTATTATCATACTCCCAAATACCATCTGAACCTGGAACAGTTACCCACGCCATCTTTATTCTCCTGTTTCTGTGTCAATATAATTGTATAGAACATCTGTACTTACATTGTGAAAGTCTGCGACTTTATCAACAGCAGTTTCTACTCTATCAATTATACTACCTTCTTCTTTTTCTATTACTTTAAAAAAATCAGTTACCACTTCTTTGTGAAGAGGTGGCAACTCATTAAAAGTTTTTGTAGTTATAATATTGTTATTATTATAATTACTGATTTTCATTCTCAGCAGGTGCCTCTGCTTCAGGTTGAGTTTCAGTATTAGGTGTAAACTCAATCTGTTGACCCTCAGTGTCCATAATTTGGTCTGTTCTATCAGACGGGTCAATAACGGCAGGCTTTGGGTCACTATGAGGTTGTGCCTCTACTCCATTAAATATTTTACCTGCAATATCAANTCTAGCTTGGTCTAAACCTGCAGCTACTTTATCTCTTAAAGCATCTTTAAATGCTTCGCCAGCTTCTGCATTGTTGCCAGCTGCTAAGTCATCAATAAATGTTTTTACATGTTCACTCATCATTTTCTCCTATTATAAGTTCTCATTATTTGTTGTTGGGGCTGCAATAATACCGTCATCAACTTCTTTTCTAATTTGTTTATCAATATCTTCAATATCTCTTTGAGATTGTTTTAAGATATTTTTTCTTACATATTCTACTGAGAAGTATTTACCAACATAATCTCTTACGCTATCAGCAAGTCTTAATCTTTCTAATAACATTTCAGACTCTTTTAATTCTGCAAAGTGTCCGTCTTGTAAGAAATCATATTGTAATGCATCTCTTAAAATGTGCCAATCTTCATCTGTAATTACAGCTTTTAAGATTAACTGTGTTCTAAGAATGTCATTAAATAATTCAGTAAATTTCTTTCTTAGCCTTTGAACAAATTTAGTAAATTTAAGTTCATCTCTAGTAATTTCTGTAGAACGGCCAAGATTAAAACCTTGACTTGCCTCTAATCTACTAGGAGGAACATTTAAACTTCTATAGAGTTTCGCTCTAAAGTATTCTATATCTGCAATCTCACCTAAGTTTTGACCGCCTGGTAATGTCGTAATATCAGTACCTCTACCACCTTCTCTACTTGGTAACCAAAAGTCTTCAAGCATAGACATATAGTTTCGGTCATCTCTAATCTCACCTGTAGATGCATCATAGACAAGTTTATTTCTATATCTTGCCATAACATCTCTAAGATATTGTTCAGCCTTAACTTTAGGTAAATTACCTACATCAATCTTAAAAATTCTTCTTTCAGGTGCTCTTGCTATTCTGTAAATAACAGCAGAGTCCTCAATCATTCTTAATTGATTAACAGGTTTGATTGCCTTATGTAAATAAGACAAGACCATATTTTTGTTTTGGTCAACTAAACCACTAGGTACAAATGAAACAGCATCTGGAGCAATTTTAATACCACCAGATGTAGTATTAGTTACACCTTTTTCATTGTATAAAAAATACTCTTCAAACTCATCAATCATAGTTAGCGTACTAGGACCCATAACACCGTCAGGTCTTCTTTTTCTAACTTCTCTAATCTTCTTAATTTTACGAGGGTCAATGTATCTTAATTCAGTGATACCTTTTCTTGGAGATTCTCTATCAATTACTTTATGATAATAGATTCTTCCGTCAACATACCATCTTCTAAAGATGTCGTGCCCTTTAGTATTAAAGGCCATTAACCTTAATACTTCTTTAAACTCATCTTCTATCTTNCTTCTAACTTCTTTACCAAATGGGATTTCTTCGATTTTAAGACGAATAGCATCTTTCAATTCATTAGCCACAACTGCTTCATTGACAATATCTTCGATTGCCATATCACATTCGGGGTGTAATGCTATTTCTCTATATCTACGAATTAAATCTTGCTCTGTTTTGGCCTGTCCCTCCATATCGAGGTACTGACCAAAATAACCACCGGCGGCGACGGTTTGGGTACCGTCATCCGCTTGTGGTTGTGTAAAGCTTTGTTTTGGATCCGCCTGTTTTTTCAGACGAGTGATAGAAAATCCAAATAATTCAGCCATAATAATATTCCTTTTTAACTACTATTTATGTATTAAGTAGTAGTGTTACTTTCAAAGTATTGATATGCAAAAGTCACAGCAAATTCTTCAATCGCTGTAGCTTCGTCATATGTCAATTCAATCGGAGCAATTGTAGTAGGAAATACACCTCTTAAAGTGTAAGACTTAATAGTTGCACCGTTTCTATCCAATTGGTCAACAAACGCATCAACTTGATAATCCGCTGGATTTGTCAAGCCTTCATTGTCTGTCAAGTTATTGATACCATTTGACCATCTTTCAAACGCATTTCTTAGTTTGAAATCTGTATCATTGTACACAGTAACAGACCAATCTTCAATTGTTCTATCACCAGCAATCTTAATAGCTCTGCCTCTAAAAGGCACATTAAAACTAGGTACAGTCATACCTGGTAATGATGTTGCTCTACATAAGAATGCTAGGTCTTCTATTTCNCCACCAACTTGTGCGTAACCAGGAAAAGGCATNGTNACCTTAAACTGATTGGCTCTTGCGCCACCNCCTGCAAGTTTGGCTTTGAAGTCATTAATGTTTGGCATTTTATTTCTCCTTTACCTATTAACCTGCAACTTCGTCAAAGCTGACGCCAGTTCTGGTTGCGACAAATTGTAATGTGATAAAGTTGATACTTCTTGCTGGTTTCACAAAGATTTCAGCAACAAATTCATTTCTATCAATTACTTCGCCGGTGTTGTTAGTTTCATCACACACTACTAAAAAGTCTGTGATACCTCTTCTACCTTGTACTTCTCTTAGGAAAGGCTCTACAATGTTTCTAAAGTTCGCTCTTGTAAATTCATCATTGAATTCAAACAATTGGAATTTAGAAGCAGTTGAAATTGCCT
>JGI10211J34971_10003146_pt1 | contig 13290 bp, 8 predicted proteins | sample Etolagsediment_FD_34971 | JGI IMG/M metagenome (IMG submission 34971) | reverse complement strand
GAATGGACCAACATTAAAGGTTTGAACCAAAGGATGACCGATCAGGATTAAAATTTGAAATTATTGCACCTGTGCGTATTTTCAGTCTATAAAGCATTTAGAACAATAAAAACATGAACAAATACCTGGCAATTGATCTTGGGGCTGAAAGTGGACGGATAATGCGGGGCAGCATTGCGGAAGGTGTTTTTGAATTAACTGAAATTCATCGTTTCCCAACCGGAATGCTTTCCTTACATCGTTCTTACTTCTGGAATATTTACCGTTTTTATGAGGAAATTTTAAATGGTTTCAGGAAATATGCTGCATTAAATCATTCAATGCCGGTTTCCATTGGTGTCGATACATGGGGGGTTGATTACGGATTAAAGTCAAAAGAAGGCAAGTTGATCGGTTTGCCGCATACTTATCGCGATAAAAGGACGGAATCGGTACTTGCCGAATTCAATGAAATTCTTACACTTGAAAAAATATATGACCTGACGGGCATTCAAATGTTGCCATTCAATACACTATTCCAGTTGTATGCAGAGTCTAAAATAAATCCCGGTATTTTTGATAAAGTCTCTGATTTACTTTTTATCCCGGATATTCTGAATTATTTTCTGACAGGGATCAAAAAAACGGAATTCACTTTTGCAACAACATCTCAATTGCTGAACCCCTTTAACGAAAATTGGGAACCTTTACTTTTCAATGCTTTGCGGATTGATCCCGGAATCATGCAGGAAGTTAATAAACCATGTACGGTTTTGGGAAAATTATCAAAAGAAATATCAGAAAATACCGGATTAAGAAGAATCCCTGTAATATCTGTTGCGTCCCATGATACGGCTTCTGCCATTGCCGCTATACCGGCCGAAGGCGAAAACTGGGCTTTCATGAGCACCGGGACCTGGGCTTTAATCGGTTTTGAAAATGACAGGCCGATCATTAATACCATTAGCCGGAAATACAATTTCACCAATGAAGGAGGTATAAACGGTTTCCGGGTTTTAAAGAATATGACGGGATTCTGGATTTTGCAGAAATGCCGCAGCTCCTGGGGTGAAAAGGAATTTGACTATGAAAAGCTCACTGCCATGGCGCAAACTGCCAGGCCATTTACCTTTTATATTGACCCGGATGATCCTGATTTTTTGAATCCCACCAACATGATTGAGTCCATACATTTTTATTGTAAAAAAACAAACCAGCAAATGCCTGCTGAAAAGGCCGAAATTGTGCGTGGTATACTCGAATCGCTTGCATTAAAAACAAGGTGTATCATTGATGAGGCAAACGAAATAAGGGAAGAACCGATCGAAAAAATCTATATCACTGGCGGGGGTGTTCACAATAAATTGTTTTGCCAGTTTGTTGCCAATGCCACTGGGTTGGATGTTATAACAGTGCTTGCTGAGGGCACTGCTGCCGGAAATGTAATAGCACAAGCCATTGCCATGGGTGATCTTCAAAATCTGGAGGAAGGGAGGAAACTCATTGGGAATTCAATAAAACCGGAAGTTTTCAATCCGAAGGAGATTAAAAATTGGGAAGGGGCTTATCAGAAATTTAACTCGATTTTAAACAAAAATAATTAATCTGAAAATGGATAAAGTTTACCAATATTATCAAGTAGCTAAAGATCGCTACGCTGAATGGGGTAGCGATACCGATAAGATATTGAAATTGCTTGATGGAAAACCTTTTTCGATACATTGTTGGCAAGCTGATGATGTGGGAGGTTTTGAAAAAGACAATGCCGTTCTGGAGGGTGGTGGAATCCTGGTATCGGGCAATTATCCGGGAAAGGCCCGGAATATTGCTGAATTGCACCAGGATCTTGAAAAAGTACTCTCGCTGGTGCCGGGTAAGCACCGGATCAGCCTGCATGCTTCTTACGGTGATTTTCAGGGAAATTTTAAGGACAGGGACCAGATCACCCCCCGGGATTTTCAATCATGGATTGAATGGGCAAAAGAAAATCATTGTGGCCTTGATTTTAACTCTACTTTTTTCTCACATCCCAAAGCAGATGACGGTTTTACATTATCCCACCCCGACAGGGATATCAGGGAGTTCTGGATTGAGCATGGGAAACGGTGCAGGGAGATTTCGGCACACATCGGGAAAAACCTGCAGGATAAGTGTGTCCACAATCTCTGGATACCTGATGGTTCAAAAGATATTACCCTAAACAGGTTTAAACACCGGGAAATACTGCTCCAATCACTGAATGAGATTTTTAATACCATGTACCCAAAAGAATTTCTGTTTGATACAGTTGAGGGAAAGCTTTTCGGGATAGGCAGCGAGTCGTTCACCAGCGGTTCCTATGATTTTTACCTGGGCTACGCCATTAAAAACCAAATCGGTATTTGCCTGGATATCGGTCATTTTCATCCGACAGAATCCGTTGCAGACAAGATCAGTGCGGTTCTTCAATTTGTCGACAAAATCCTGCTGCACATTACGAGGGGCATTCATTGGGACAGCGATCATGTTGTGATTCTTAATGATCCGCTTCTGGAATTGATGCAGGAAGTGGTTTGGGCCGATGCTTTGAACAGGGTTTATTTTGGATTGGACTACTTCGATGCCAGCATAAACCGGGTTGGTGCGTATGTGATCGGTATAAGGGCAGCTCAAAAGGCATTGCTGGCAGCCATGCTAAGTCCTGTGGTGCAACTAAGAACGTATGAAAGGGAAAGAAAAAATTTTGAAAGATTGGCATTATTGGAGGAGGCTAAAACCATGCCGTTGGGGGATGTATGGAACTACTTCTGTGCACTCCATGAAGTTCCTCCTGCCGAAAAGTATATCGGTGAAATCCAGCAATATGAAAAACAGGTTTTAATTAAGCGTTAGTGGTGCTATCATGGGAGTTTTAACCGGATTATTATTAGTTATGACCGGAGGGTTGGCTTCCGGAAGTTTTTATATTCCTTTCAATAAAGTCAAAAAGTGGGCCTGGGAAGTTTACTGGCTGGTTGGTGGGATTTTTTCGTGGCTTATCGCTCCGTGGGTCATCGCCTGGCTAACCTTACCTTCACTTTCAGAAATATTCAGGCAGGCAAGTCTGGATCAAATGCTCATACCGGTTGTTTTTGGATTTTTATGGGGCATAGGTGGTTTAACATTTGGGTTGGCATTACGCTACCTGGGAATTGCCCTTGGAATGGCAATTGCACTTGGGCTTACTGCTGCTTTTGGAACCCTGATCCCACCTGCATTTTATGGTCAGTTGCCGTCTATGATGGCTTTGTTATCAGGTAAGGTGATTATTTTAGGAGTTGTCCTTTGCCTGGTGGGTATTGGAATAACCGGCTGGGCCGGCATCCGTAAAGATAAAGAAATCCTGGATGACCAGAAGAGAGCAAGCGTGAAAGAATTCAACCTGAAAAAAGGATTGCTGGTAGCTTTGATCTCCGGTTTGATGAATGCTTGTTTTGCATTTGGAATTGCTGCCGGTAAACCGGTGGCAGAAATTGCAGTCTCCCTGGGAGCCAGTTCGGTCCATCAGAATAATCCGGTGTTTGTTTTGATCTTGCTGGGGGGGTTGGTCGTAAACGGATTTTATTGCATTTGGATGATGATTAAGAACAAATCTGCTTCGGATTTACTTTTCATAAGAAAGAAGTTGATCTTTCATAACCTTCTATTTTCAGGACTTGCCGGAACTATTTGGTTTCTGCAGTTTTTCTTTTACGGAATGGGGGAGTCGATGATGGGAAAATACGGATTTGCCGCCTGGAGTATCCTGATGTCGAGTACGATTGTATTCAGTAATCTTTGGGGACTTTATTTTAAAGAATGGAAAGGAGTTGCAAAAAAAACCATATTAATTGTTATTGCAGGATTGCTAATTTTAATTATCTCAACGGGTTTCATAGGTTGGGGAACCTACTTAGTACGATTTGAATAGTAATGTTATTTTATGAAGAGACTTTTACTTATTTCCTTATTGATATCTGTTATTCAAGCGGTGCTACCCCAAAACCCGATTTGCCCGCCTGGCATATATTTAGCCGATCCATCAGCGAGGGTTTGGAATGATGGAAAGCTATACATATACGGTTCCCTGGATGAAAGTTGTGATTACTATTGTTCCAATCGGTATCATCTTCTTTTTACCGAGGATATGAATCACTGGAATTTGGTGGAGGATATTTTCAAATCTTCCGGTGAAGGGGATGAAGTCAAATATAATGACAAAGTATTGTATGCCCCGGATGCCGCTTATGCTGATGGGAATTATTACCTGTACTATTGCCAGCCCGATCAGGAAAATGCTGAAGGAGTGGCCTTTTCGCCAAAACCAACCGGCCCTTTTACAAATGGGGAAACCATGGATTTAAAGGGCTACAATCAAATTGATCCTGCCCTGTTTGTTGATGATGACGGCCAAATGTATTATCTGTGGGGACAATTTACCCTTAAAATGGCCAGGTTGAAATCCAACATGAAAGAACTGGAATTTAATATGGTCAGGGATAGTATTTTAACCGAGAGTGAACACCATTTCCATGAAGGGGCATTTTTGACGAAACGAAGCGGAATCTATTACCTGGTTTATGCTGATATCAGCCGGGGAGATATCCCTACTTGCATTGGTTATGCAACAGCTTTAAATCCATTTGGGCCTTATACCTACGGAGGTGTTATCATTGATAACAATCATTGTAATCCCGGCAACTGGAACAATCATGGTTCGATAGCCGGATTCAACGAACAATGGTATGTTTTTTATCACCGGTCGACCCATGGCTGCAATACCATGCGGAAGGCCTGTGTTGAACCCATGAGCTTCAATGACGATGGTTCCATTCCGGAGGTAGAAATGACTTCGCAAGGAGCTGGTGATCCACTTACTGCCACGTCCAGGATTGAAGCTGAATGGGCATGTATCCTAAATGGCAATGTCAGAATCGAACAATTTGATGAGGGTAAGGAATCTTTGACACAAATTTACGATGGCGATAAAGCAGCCTTTAAATATGTTGATTTTGGAGCCGGAACAGATAGTATACAGGTGTGTGTTTCAGCCGGGTTTAAAGGTGGTAAGATCGTTGTTTCCATTGATAAACCCTGGCATCAAAGGTTGGCCATATTGGAAATTGCACCGGGTAAAACCCAAAAATGGGAGGTACAAAGTTTTCCGGTTGAAAATGCTACAGGTATTCATGCCCTTTGGTTGCACTTTTATGGTGGAGACGGGCAAATGTTCGATATAGATTGGTTTGCTTTTGAATGAGGCCTGATCCAGGATAATTTATATGTGCTTTTAAATTTTGAAAATTTGATCATACTTGATTTATTTAACAATGAATGCTTTTACTAAATCTTTGTTATTGCCTGTTTTTTATAGTATCTCATCTATTTCCATCTGCTTATTTACAGGATGTAGTAATATTGATGAAGAAGTCGCAAATGTGAGGACATTTATCAGGAATAACTGGGACAAAACACTTGAATACCATCCAACGGATACAGGTACTTTGATTGGATTACCATATCCTTACACAGTTCCAACCATCAGTAATGAAAGTATCTTCAGGGAACTCTATTACTGGGACATTTACTTCACCAATATCGGGTTGATAATTGACGGAAAAATTGATCTGGCCAGGAATAACACCGACAATATATTGTACCTTGTAAACAGGTTCGGTAAAATGCCCAATGGAAGCCGGACTTATTATCTCAATAGGTCGCAGCCACCATATCTTAGCATGATGGTATTTGAAATGTATAAAATTACCGGGGATAAAGGGTGGCTGGAAAATGCAGTTCAGGTTCTGGAAAAAGAATATCAGTTTTGGATGGCGGAGCGTATTACTTCATGTGGTTTAAACCGGTATTCAAGCAGTGCCGGTGACGATTATAAAATCAAAATGGCTGAATACCTGAAAAAACGTTTCAAAGACAACGTCCTCATTGATACCCTGACGCAGCAGCAAAAAATTGCGAAAGGAGGACATCACACAGCAGAAGCAGAGTCGGGATGGGATTTTACTCCGAGGTTTCTGAACCGCTGTGAAGATTTTTGCCCAATAGACCTTAACTCCTATCTTTTTATTTATGAAAAGAATTTTGCCTGGTTTTATGAAGAATTGGGCCAACCTGAAAAAATCCAAAAGTGGATTGATGCAGCAAACCGAAGAAATAAACTGATAAATTCCTATTGCTATAATTCAAAAGATGGGTTATTTTACGACTACGATTTTGTTAATAATCAGCAATCTCCGGTAATATCGACAGCGATGTTTACGACCCTTTTTGCAGAACTGGCTTCGCAGGAACAGGCTGAAACATTGGTGGGTTCATTACACTTGCTGGAAACAAAATTTGGTGTTGCAGCCTGCCGGCAAAGCGATTATCACCTTCGATATCAATGGGGCCCGGAGAATGGTTGGGCGCCCGTTCATTATTTGGTAATTAAAGGATTATTAAACTATGGTTTCGAAAACGATGCTGACCGTATCGCAGGTAAATTCATTGACCTTGTTGTTGAGAATTATCAAAAAACCCATAACCTCTGGGAAAAATATAATATTATGGATGGGAGCACCAACACTGTGGATGAATACGAAATGCCCGCTTTTTTGGGTTGGACGGCCGGAGTATTTAATTTCTGTGCGGAGATTAAAGCCCCCGGGGAAAATTGATTTTGCAAAAATTAAATAATCATTGAAACTGAATTATGCGATTTCTGGGTATTGATATAGGCAGCTCTTCGGTAAAAGTATCTGTTTTGGATGGAGATTCCGGAAATTGTCTTGATGGTGTTTCTTATCCTGAAAATGAACTAACGATTGATGCCCCCAGGGCAGGCTGGGCCGAGCAGGACCCGGAGATGTGGTGGAATGCAACAGTTAATGCAATTCATTTACTGTTAAAGGGTAAAAAGTTCAAACCTTCAGATCTGGCAGGTATTGGCATTGCCTACCAAATGCATGGACTGGTTGCAGTAGATAAAAAATTGCAGCCGGTCAGGCCTTCCATTATATGGTGCGACAGCCGGGCTGTTGAGAACGGTAATGAACTTTTCAATAAAGCCGGTAAAGAAAAATGTATAACGCATTTGCTCAATTCTCCGGGCAACTTCACCCTATCAAAACTTCACTGGCTTAAAATGAACGAACCGGAAACCTATGGCAGAATTTACAAAATCATGCTGCCGGGAGATTATATTGCCATGCGGATGACCGGGCAGGTTTATACCACTATTTCAGGGCTCTCGGAAGGGATCATGTGGGATTTTAAGGAAAACGGGTTGGCAAACTTTATCGTTGAAGCGGCCGGTGTTGATCCCAATCTAATTCCCGATACTGTTCCAACATTCGGGTTGCAGGGTAAATTATCAAAAATTGTTTCAGAATTATTGCATCTTCCTTCCGGGATACCAATAGCTTATCGTGCAGGTGATCAGCCAAATAATGCTTTTTCGCTTAATGTGCTCAATCCCGGCGAAACCGCTGCTACTGCAGGTACTTCGGGTGTGATATATGGAGTAACTGACAAATTTCAATCCGATCCGCTTTGCCGTGTTAGTTCATTTGCCCATGTAAATTATAAACCGGATGATCCGCGGTTGGGAATATTATTATGTATCAACGGGACTGGAATAGCTAATAGCTGGATAAAAAACACGTTAGGAGCCGAAAGCTATGAGCGCATGAATAAACAGGCCGGTGAAATACCTATCGGTTCGGAAGAATTGTATTTTATGCCTTTCGGCAACGGTGCTGAACGTATGCTGCAAAATCAGGAAATAGGTGCCTCATATGCCGGATTGAATTTCAATATTCACCGGCAAGCACATCTTCAACGTGCAGTTCAGGAGGGAATTGCCTTTGCATTTTACTACGGAACCAAAATAATGAAAGAATCGGGCGTTGATATGAAATTGATCAGGGCAGGTCATTCCAATATGTTTCTCAGTGATGTTTTTTGTCAAACCTTGTCAACGCTATCTGGGGCTACTATTGAATTATATAATACCGATGGTTCTTTTGGGGCCGCTCGCGGGGCTGCTGTGGGTACAGGCTTTTATCAAAATTTTAACGAAGCTTTCGAAACACTAAAACGGATTAAAGTGGTTGAGCCCGATTTATCAAAACAAGGCCGGATCAGAACCATTTATAAAGATTGGGAAATTTTGCTAAACAAAAAATTATCATCAGTATGAAATATCGAATTCTACTTCTGGCAGTTTTTATAATCAGTTTTACAGCGTGTCTGGAAAATAACACGTTAAAACCCACTGCAAACGGTATTTCACTACAACTTGAAAATGGAAGTACCCATATCCGGTTTTTTACAGACGGGATCGTAAGAATAGTACATGCCCCATCCACGAAAATATCCACAAGAGAAAGTCTGGTTGTAATTAAAAACCAGGAATCAGTTGACCTTGATTACCGGCAGACTGAAGAGTACTATGAAATTGAAAGCGTTTCCCTTTTGATCAGAGTCAATAAAGAAAATGGCCACTGTGCTTTTATTGACCAGCAAGGCAATATCCTTCTTAAAGAAAAACAACACAATTTTCAACGTGATACGGTAATGTATGATCTTTGTTTTAATGTGCGTCAAAAGTTTGAATTAACCGATGATGAAGCCATCTATGGACTGGGCCAGCATCAGGATGGCATCATGAACTGGCGAGGGGATGAGGTGACCCTGGTTCAAACCAATGTGCATGCTGTTGTACCTTTCCTCGTTTCCACACGAAACTACGGTTTATTATGGGATAATTATTCAAAAACCAATTTCAGGGATAATGATGAAGGAACCGAATTCTGGTCGGAAGTCGCCGATCAGATAGATTATTATTTCCTTTCAGGAACCAATATGGATGATGTGATTTCGGGTTACCGTGATCTTACAGGCCATTCTCCTATGTTTGGTAAGTGGGCTTTTGGTTACTGGCAAAGCAAAGAACGGTATGTAGATGCGGAGGATATAACCAATATTGCCTCTGAATACCGCAAACGTTCCATTCCTATCGATAACATTGTGCAGGACTGGCGATACTGGGCATTATACGATCCCAATGATCCGGAGGCTAGCCGTAAAAGTGCCAGGGACCTCTGGAGTTCAATGCAATTTCACCCGTCCACCTATCCTGACCCTGCTAAAACCCTTGTTGACATTCATGAGCAGTATAACATGCATTATATGATCTCAATCTGGCCGACGGTAGGAAGGGAAACCCAAATATTTGATGAGTTGAATGCCAATGAACAAATACTGCCCCCCGAAACATGGAGTGCCGCCTACCTATACGATGCTTACAGTGAAGTTGGCCGCAATATCTATTGGAAAAATATTAAAAACGGTTTGATGAATTATGGTGTGGATGCCCTCTGGATGGACGGCACTGAGCCGGAACTTGGTGACCAGCATTATTTCAATGACTCCGAAAGGCTTATCAAAAAGTTTGGAAATAATGTCATGGGGAGCATGGCCCGGTATCTGAATACGTATTCATTGATGACCACCAAAGGAGTTTACGAAAACTGGCGACGAGATTTCCCGGGAAAACGGGTATTTATATTAACCCGCTCCGGATTTGCCGGACAGCAAAGAAATGCCGCGGTTACCTGGTCAGGGGATATCAACGCAACCTGGCCGGTACTCCGAAACCAAATAAGTGCCGGATTGAATTTTTCCATGGCCGGTGTTCCATATTGGACTATGGATATCGGGGCTTTCTTCCTGCATGGACACGACCGGGGCTATGGTGAAGGTACTTATCAAAGCCATGAGGATCCGTCTTACCGCGAATTGTATGTCAGGTGGTTTCAATTTGGGGCTTTTTGTCCGATCTTCCGTTCTCATGGTACACATACACCTCGTGAAGTTTGGTGCTTTGGCGAGCCCGGATCGATCACCTATGAATCCCTTTTGAAGTTCGACCATCTTCGTTATCTCTTGTTGCCTTATATTTATTCAACAGCATGGAAAGTTACGAATGAAGGGTATACCATGATGCGCGGATTGGCTATGGACTTCAGCCTCGATAAAAGGGTTCTTGAGATCAATAATCAGTTCCTTTTTGGCCCCTTCATTTTGGTGAGACCGGTGACCGATGAACAATATTTCCCCCAAGCGGGCATTGCAACCCGTGAAGTAAAGGGAGTAGAAACTTACTTACCCGCCGGTAATACCTGGTTTGATTTCTGGAATGGAAAGCAGTATGAAGGAGGGCAGACTGTTTGGCAGCCTACCCCCCTGGATATCATGCCGCTTTATGTAAAATCCGGTTCGATCATTCCAATGGGCCCTTTTAAGCAGTACGCAATGGAAAAACCTGAAGATCCTATCGAACTCAGAATTTATCCGGGTGCTGACGCAAGTTTTGTGCTATACGAAGATGAAAACGACAATTACAATTATGAAAAAGGTCAATTTGCAACCATTCAATTCCTCTGGAATGAAAATGAGCAAACATTAACCATCGGTAAAAGGGTGGGCGATTTTCTGGGGATGTTAAAAATCAGGACTTTTAATGTTATTATTGTAAAAGAAAACCATGGTATGGGAGAAGGAATTACGAAAATATCAGACAGGGAAGTTGCATATAACGGACAAAAACAAATTATCAGTTTTAAATGAATTAAATCGAAATATTAATAATGGAATACTTTAAAGGGATAAAAAAAATTGCGTTCGAAGGACCTGAAAGCCGGAATCCGCTGGCTTTTAAATGGTACGATGAAAACAGGAAAATAGGCAACAAAACACTGAAAGAGCATCTTCGTTATGCTGTTGCCTACTGGCATTCGTTCTGCGGTGCAGGAGAAGATCCGTTTGGCCCCGGAACCCGAAAATTCCCATGGGATAAACCATCGGACGAGCTGGAAAAAGCAAAACACCGTTTGGATGCTGCTTTTGAATTCATGACCAAACTGGGTGTACCTTATTATTGCTTTCATGATACCGACCTTGTGGGTGATGGAAGTGTTTTTGAAATTGAGAAACGGCTTGCGAAAATATTGCCCCAAGTGAGATCCAGGCAACAGGATACGGGCATTCAGTTGCTTTGGGGAACAGCAAATGTATTCTCCAATCCGCGTTACATGAACGGAGCAGCTACCAACCCCGATTTTCATGTGCTGACCCATGCGGCTGTTCAGGTGAAAAATGCCATCGAAGCCACCGGTGAACTGGGCGGAAGCAATTATGTTTTCTGGGGTGGCCGTGAAGGATATATGTCCCTTCACAATACCGACACCAAAAGGGAACTTGAGCATTTGGCATTGTTTCTGGGCATGGCCCGTGATCATGGAAGAAAAATCGGTTTCAAGGGGACATTTCTTATCGAGCCTAAGCCGATGGAGCCCACCAAGCATCAGTATGATTACGATGCTTCCACAGTGATAGGATTTATTCGTAAAAACAACCTTCAAAACGATTTCAAATTGAACATTGAAGTAAACCATTCTACCCTGGCCGGGCACAGTTTTGCCCATGAGATCAGGATGGCTGCCGATGCCGGGTTGTTCGGTTCCATTGATGCCAATAAGGGAGATTACCAGAATGGCTGGGACACCGATGAATTTCCGACCAACATTTATGAAGTTACCGAGGCAATGCTTGAGATATTGCAAGCCGGAGGATTTACCACCGGCGGGATTAATTTCGATGCTAAACTCCGGCGGAACAGTACCGATCCTGAGGATCTTTTTATTGCCCATATTTCCGGGATGGACATCTTTGCCAGGGCATTCATCATAGCAGGCAAAATTTTGAACGAATCAGACTACCTGAAAATGAAGAAACATCGGTATGCATCATATGAATCGGGTCTGGGGAAGTTATTTGAACAAGGTAAGCTTAGCTCCGCCGATCTGCGTAAAATTGCAAAAGATTTGGGCGAGCCAGGGACAATCGGCGGGAAGCAGGAATTGCTGGAACAGATGATCAACTGGTTTATTTAATGTAAATATTATTAAAATGAAGAAAGGTTATGTGTTCTCGCTAACACTGGTTGCTACCCTTGGTGGATTGTTATTTGGATATGATACAGCAGTAATCTCCGGCACCGTTAGTTCGCTCGAAAAGTTTTTCATTGAACCGGTTGGATTGTCTGAAATAGCGGCCAATACAAGGCTGGGATTTGCCGTTTCAAGCGCTTTGATCGGCTGTGTGATCGGAGGTTTGATCGGAGGACTTGTTAGTCTTTACCTGGGAAGGAAAAAAGGGATGATGCTGGCTGCCATATTATTCCTGGTTTCAGCATTGGGTTCGTCCATGCCTGAAATATTTTTCAGCCCTGTTGGTCAGGGTGACCATACTTTTCTTACCCATTTCATTGTTTACCGGATCATTGGGGGTATTGGAGTTGGACTGGCCTCCATGCTTTCACCCATGTATATTGCTGAAGTTTCTCCTACTGCAATCCGGGGCAGACTAGTATCATGGAACCAGTTTGCCATTATCTTCGGGATGTTGGTGGTTTATTTTGTCAATTATTTCATCTCATTGCAAGGAGACGATGCATGGCTTCACCGGATTGGTTGGAGGTGGATGTTTGCCTCTGAAATGATCCCTGCAGGTTTGTTTTTGATCCTGTTGTTTTTCGTTCCCGAAACGCCACGCTATCTTGTGATCAAAAATAATCCTGATAAAGCATTGGATATCCTCACAAAGATTAACGGCCATGAAAAAGCCAGGAAAATTCTGGAAGAAATCAAAAATTCTGTTATTAGCCGTTCGGGCAAACTTTTCTCATTCGGTGTAGTTGTGATTGTAATCGGTATCCTGCTTTCCGTTTTTCAGCAATTTGTCGGAATTAATGTGGTGTTGTATTATGCCCCTGAAATTTTCAGGAACATGGGAAGCGGTACCAATTCTGCATTGCTTCAGACTATAGTAGTCGGGGTAATTAACCTTACCTTTACAGTTGTTGCAATCTATAGTGTTGATCGTTTTGGCCGGAAACCGCTTCAAATTATCGGAGCGCTGGGAATGGCATTATTCATGTTTACTTTGGGATTTACTTTTTATTTCAAATCACTTGGGATTGCATCGCTAATCTTTATGTTGGGATATGTGGCCTGTTTTGCGGTATCGTGGGGCCCTGTAACCTGGGTGCTGCTTTCAGAGATTTTCCCGAACCGGATCCGTGGACGGGCCATGGCTGTTGCAGTTGCCGCCCAATGGATTTCGAATTACATTATTTCTTCAACCTTTCCAATCCTGGATAAATCCTCCTTGCTTACCGAAAAGTTCAATCATGGATTTGCTTATTGGATTTATGGTGTGATGGGTATTTTGGCTGCCTGGTTCGTCTGGAAA
>JGI10211J34971_10003145_pt1 | contig 13291 bp, 14 predicted proteins | sample Etolagsediment_FD_34971 | JGI IMG/M metagenome (IMG submission 34971) | reverse complement strand
TGTTGGCGCGTTTGGCTGATATCGAAAAAGCGATCAAAATCAGCACCGCTTACCTAACCTAAGCCCCCCCCTTTTATTGAGAAGCTTCTTTCTAAGCCGCCTTGACGTCGTTGAGGAAGCCCTGCACCACACTTTTCAGCTCATTGGATTGACCGCCCAGCGCGTGCACGGCTTGCTGCACTTGTTTGGCGGCCTGGCCGGTTTCCGTCACGCTGGCGTTGACGTCGGAAATATCGGAGGTGACGGTTGTTGTGCGTTCTGCCGCCAATTCGACATTGCGGGCAATTTCTTGGGTGGCTGCCCCTTGCTCTTCAACGGCGGCAGCAATGGCGGAGGTGAATTCATTGATGGTGTTGATGGTGCCGCCGATGGATTCAATGGCGTGCACGGCTTCATTGGTGGCACTTTGGATGCCGCTGATTTGCGCGGTAATCTCTTCGGTTGCCTTGGTGGTTTGATTGGCCAAGTTTTTCACCTCGGATGCCACCACGGCAAAACCTTTGCCCGCATCGCCCGCCCGCGCGGCCTCAATGGTGGCGTTCAGCGCCAGCAAGTTGGTCTGGTCGGCGATATCGGTGATCAGTGCCACCACTTCGCCGATTTTACGCGCCGCATTGGCCAGCCCCATAACCTTATCGTTGGCATGAGAGACCTCAACGACGGCCGTTGAGGCAATCTGGGTTGATTGGGACACTTGGTGGGCGATTTCCGAAATGGAGCTGGAAAGCTGTTCTGCGGCACTGGCCACGGTCTGCACATTGGAAGAGGCTTGTTGTGCCGATAAGGTGATGGTTGATGCCTTGCTGGAAGCGTCACTGGCAATGGTGCTCATGGAAGAAGAGGTGTCTTCCAATGAAGTCGACATCTTGGAGAGTTCAGCCAGAACGTTAGAGATGTTGTTTTCAAACGTTTGGGCAACAGCTTCCAAGGCCAAGCGGCGCTGTTCTTTTTGTTGGGTTTCGGTGTGTTGCTCATCGGCCATTTTTTCGTTGTGGATCATACTGTCTTTAAAGACCTGGACGGTCCGCGCCATTTCGCCGATTTCGTCGCGTCGGTCATGGGCGGGAACGTCAACTCCGGTGTCGCCCTTGGCCAGTTGGCACATGGTTTCGCTGAGTAATTTTAAGGGTGCGCCAAGACGCCAACGGGTGAACCAAACCATCGCCGCCAGCAAGGCCATCAACACAATGCCGACGACGATGGAGGATGTTTCGGCAAGAAAACTGGCTTGGGAAACGGCGGAATTCACCACCAGCGCGCTGGCGGTGCGCGACTTGTCGATCTCGGCAACTAAGGTGTCCATGCCGTGGATGGCGGGGCTATCGTCAATGATGATGGCGCGGGCAATTTCGTCGGCTTGGAAGCTGTTTTTCACCATCTGTTCGGTTTTGTCCATGGCCGCCCCATAAGCCTTGATGACGCCAAGAATGTCGAGCAAGGCTTTTTGTTCGATTGGGTTGACGCCGACGGCCTCATAAGCATCCAATGCAACGCGAATTTCGCGAATTTTGCCATTGAATTGAACAATTTGTAGGCGATCTTTGCCCAGCAGATAGTCCTTGTATTGATGCAGCATACCGCCAAAACCAAGCGCTTTGTTGACGGCGCTGAGATATGCACTTTTGCGCGATGGCCCCGCTTCAAACGCTTGCCAGGCCCCGCCCGCTTGTCCAACTTGATTGGAGGTGGCGAGAGAACTGGCGACAATCGCGACGGCGGATAGGGCAAGAAATACGGATATGATCATGCCGATGGTGCTGATTTTAAGGTGGCTCATCTGTCTGGCGCTCTTGGGCTAAAGGTTCGTTTTGACTGCAGCGTGGGCTAAGGATGGAGCCTGGTGTGCAGGGGGGTGGCAGCAATGAAAGGGCTGGGACTAAAGCCCGCTTTCGCTGATCAGGGCATCTAGGCGTTGGCTGGCTAAGTCAATTTCGGCCAACACATCTTTGTCGGTCGCGCCGCGGATGTCTTCACCACCGTAATAGATGGAGACGCTGGCCAAGGTGTCTGAGTGGATCAGGTAATAGACCAAGCTGTCCAGCAATGAGCCAGAGTCCACATACAATGTGCTGATGTCTTCAGCATCACTTGAAGGTGGGGCGGCGGGGGCAAGATTGTTGGAGGCTAACAAGACATCAAGCTTTTTGCGAAAGGCGCTCATGGCGTCTTTGGGCCCAACGCCGCTGTTAGCACCTGGATTGGGTTTTAAATCGCGCAGCCCTTGGATCCACTCGTCTTCAAGGGCAATGTTGGCGGACAAAACCAAAATGATTTCATTGATGTTTTGCCAAACACGGGAAAGATTGTTTGTTGTCAACCGGATGGTGTCAGATTGACCACCCGGACCTGCCTCCTGTTCGGCGGCATTGGATAGCCCGCTTGCCAGACTGATGCCGATGGCAAGTGAAACGATGATGAATCGTTTGAGCATGAATTCCCCCCATTTAACCCCAAGGCACTTTAGAAGTGGCGCCCCTTTTGTGCCTTGCGGACAACCGTGAACTCCCCGTTCCGGATGTCTTTTGTTATATTCAATTACACGGTACTTTCGTGTACACGGTACTTTCGTGCACTTAGCAACCATTCTAATATAATCCAAATGTCATATACATATATCAAATATTTTCGAGTCTGTAATGACATATTTTATGTGTTGAATTATTGTGGCCCGTTCAGCCGTAAATCTGTCCATTTTGGTGCGGCTTTTCCCCACGGGTCACTTGCTCTTCGCCGCCGAGAGCCTTAGAAAGTCCGCTAACGTTTGTTTCTCACCCATGTGCTATATAAGACGGGTGAGATTCGCCACATCTTTATCCAACAGCTTCTAAGGCATTCAGTCATGGCAGGCCATTCCCAGTTTAAGAACATTATGCACCGCAAGGGCGCGCAGGACCAAAAGCGTGCCAAGGTTTTTGCTAAGCATGCCCGTGAAATTTTTGTTGCGGCAAAAATGGGTATGCCGGACCCCGCGATGAACCCGCGCTTGCGCGGTGCCATTTTGGCGGCGCGTGCGGTCAATATGCCCAAAGACAACATTGATCGCGCCATCAAAAAGGCCGAAGGCGGCGACGGTGAAAATTATGAAGAGGTGCGTTACGAAGGCTATGGCCCGAACGGCGTGGCGGTGATCGTCGAAGCGTTGACCGATAACCGCAACCGCACCGCGTCCGAAGTGCGCTCGACCTTCACCAAGCACGGTGGAAACTTGGGCGAAACGGGTTCGGTCGGCTTTATGTTTGAACGCCGAGGCTACCTTGAATACGCACTGTCCGTCGCTGACGCCGACACCATGTTTGAAGTCGCCCTTGAAGCCGGTGCCGCAGACGTGGAATCGGACGATGAAAGCCACGCCATCAGCACCGCGCCCGAGGATTTTGCCGCCGTGCGCGATGCCTTGGTGGAAAAGTTCGGCGATCCGCTTGAAGCGCGTTTGGACTGGAAGCCCAACATGACCACCGATTTGGACGAGCAAGCGGCCTCCACCATGTTTAAGCTGATTGACGTGCTGGAAGACAACGACGATGTGCAGAGCGTGTCGTCCAATTTTGCCGTGTCTGACGAGGTCATGGCGAAGTTGAGCGTTTAGTCTCTGAAGGATCGTATGAAGGGGAACGAAGACGCATGCGCATCATCGGCATCGATCCGGGATTGCAACGCACCGGTTGGGGCGTCATTGATGCGCGGGACAATCGTTTGAGCTTCGTCGCCGAAGGCACCATCACGTCTAGCCCAAAGTCCGCGCTGGCGGATCGTTTGATGGAACTGCACGACGGCTTGGTCCGGGTGATCGAATTGTGGAAACCGGAACAAGCCGCGGTCGAGGAAACCTTCGTCAACAAAAACCCAACCTCCACTTTAAAGTTGGGGCAAGCGCGCGGCATTGCCTTGTTGGTTCCGGCGCGCCTCGGTTTGGTGGTGGGGGAATACACCCCCAACATGGTGAAAAAAAGCGTCGTGGGCGCAGGCCATGCGGCCAAGGAACAAGTCCAGATGATGGTCAAAACCTTGCTGCCCGGTTCGGGCGGCGGGGGACCGGACGCGGCGGATGCCTTGGCGGTGGCGATATGTCACGCCCACTTGACAGAAACACAATCACGCATCAAAGCGGCAGGGGGCGGGCGATGATTGCTCTGCTGAAGGGGCTCATTGAAGAAGTGGGCGATGGCTGGGCCATTGTCGACGTCAACGGCGTTGGTTATTTGGTGTTTTGCTCGGCGCGCACCCTGGGTCGATTGGGCGTGGGTGAAGCGGCGACGGTGCATATCGAAACCCATGTGCGCGAAGACCACATTCATCTGTATGGCTTTGTCGATACCGGTGAGCGCGAATGGTTCAAGTTGCTGACCACCGTGCAAGGGGTGGGGGCGAAGGTGGCGCTGGCGATTTTGTCGGTGCTGTCGTCTGACGAACTGACCCATGCCATCGCTGCCCAAGACAAAGCCCAGGTGGGGCGCGCCAACGGTGTTGGCCCCAAACTGGCCGGGCGTATTGTCACCGAACTCAAAGACAAGGTTGCGGCCCTGGCCTTGGGCGCAGGGGCGGGCCTCAAAGGGGTAAAAGCCTCCGTTTCCGCACCGAACGTCGGGACCAACGATACCCTGCGCGATGCGGTGTCGGCGCTGGTAAACTTGGGCTACTCGCCGTCCGATGCGCTCACCGCCGTCAGTCATGCGGCGTCGAAAGCGGGTGAGGGCGCGGGTGTCGAAGTCTTGATCAAAGGCGGCTTGGCCGAGTTGGGACCTAAGGATCACGGCCGATGAGTGATGATGAAGACGTGATGTATGACGGTGAACGCGACGAAGACGGGCGTCTTTTAGCCCCCGAAGCGGGTGCGCGCGATGGCGCCGATTACGCCCTGCGTCCGACGTCGTTGAAAGAATTTGTTGGCCAACATAAAGTTCGCGAAAACTTGGCGGTGTTTATCCAAGCGGCGCGCGAGCGGGCTGAATCCATGGATCACACCCTGTTTTACGGTCCCCCCGGTTTGGGTAAAACCACCTTGGCGCAGATTGTGTCGCGGGAACTGGGGGTGGGATTTCGCGCCACGTCCGGTCCGGTGGTGGCCAAGGCTGGCGATCTGGCCGCGATTTTGACCAATTTGCAGCCCCGTGATGTGTTGTTTATTGATGAGATTCATCGCCTCAATCCGGTGGTCGAAGAAATACTCTATCCGGCCATGGAAGACTTTCAGCTGGATCTGATCATCGGCGAAGGCCCCGCCGCACGCTCGGTGCGCATTGATCTGCCGCCGTTCACATTGATCGGGGCCACCACCCGCTCGGGCTTGATCTCGACGCCGCTGCGCGATCGCTTTGGCATTCCGTTGCGGCTGCAATTTTATTCGCCCGAAGAATTGGTCGGGATCGTGCAGCGCGGTGCCCAGTTGCTGGGCATTGAAATGACCGAAGACGGGGCGATGGAAATTGCCAAACGTTCGCGGGGCACACCCAGGGTCGCCGGGCGCTTGTTGCGTCGGGTGCGCGATTTCGCCACGGTCGCCGGACGCGCGGTCGTGGACGCGGTGGCCGCCGATGGCGCGTTGCAGCGCCTGGACGTGGACAAAGCCGGGCTCGACAATATGGATCGGCGTTATCTTTCGTGCATCGCCGACAACTACGGCGGCGGCCCGGTGGGGGTGGAAACCTTGGCCGCCGCCCTGTCCGAACAGCGCGACACCATTGAAGACGTGATCGAGCCCTATTTGATCCAGCAAGGCTTTTTGATGCGCAGTCCGCGCGGTCGCATGTTGACTGCCCAGGCCTACCAACACTTGGGACTGAAAGCCCCCAAAGTCGTCAGCCAATTGAACCTCCTTGAGGATGATGCGGATGTCGACTGATATGCCGACTGATATGAAGGGACGCGTGGAAGGCACCACGTTCATCTTTCCGGTGCGGGTCTATTACGAAGACACGGATGCGGGCGGGGTGGTTTATTACGCCAATTATCTGAAATTCGCCGAGCGCGCGCGTTCTGAAATGCTGCGTCATTTAGGTCTCGAAAACTCAACTTTGCAAGAACAGGACGGAATTGCTCTGGTCGTGCGCAAGGTGGAGGCGGAATATTTATCGCCCGCCAAGCTCGATGATTTACTCGAAATTCATTTGTCTCTGATTAAAGTCGGCGGGGCGTCGATCGACGGCGTTCAGGTGGTTATGCGTGGTGACGAGGTGTTGGTGCGCATACGCATCAAAATCGGCTGTATGAAATTATCTGGTGGCGCGCAAAGATTGCCCGAAAAAACCCGCAATCTTCTGCGAACCTTCGAAAACTCCAATTGATATAAGAGGACTGGGACCAAACTATGGAAGGCAGTGTTATCGATGCAGTGACCCTTGGCGGGTCCGTCGGCGCCCCCGATTTTTCCATGATGTCGTTGTTTTTACGCGCGGATTGGGTGGTCAAGAGCGTCATATTGATGCTGGTGGTGGCTTCAGTTTGGTGCTGGGCGATCATCTTTGAAAAAATCACCAGTCTGAAAAAACTGAATCGTCAAGCCAACAGCTTTGAAAAAAACTTTTGGTCTGGGCAAAGTCTCGACGTCATTTATGACGCCATCGGTAACCAGCCAAAGGACCCCATGGGCGCTGTGTTTGTGTCGGCCATGCGCGAATGGCGTCGCGCCACGGAAAAAGGCCATGTGAAATCCAGCCTGGCCAGTGCGTCATTGGGTGAGCGGATCGAGCGCGTCATGCACATCACCGTGTCGCGGGAAATGGAGCGGGTCGAACGCTACATGACGTTTTTGGCGTCCACGGGCTCAACGGCCCCGTTCGTCGGGTTGTTCGGCACGGTGTGGGGCATCATGAATTCGTTCCAGTCCATTGCCGTGTCCAAAAACACCTCGTTGGCGGTGGTGGCACCGGGCATTGCGGAGGCGCTGTTCGCCACGGCCCTGGGTCTGCTTGCAGCCATTCCGGCGGTGCTGGCCTACAACAAGCTGTCGCGGGATTTGGAACGCTACACCAGCCGTCTGGATGGCTTTGCGGTTGAGTTTTCGGCCATTTTGTCGCGTCAAATGGAAGATAAGGGCTAACGTTTATGGCTGGCACGCTTCAAAGCTCCAAACGGCACAGCTTCGGCCATGCAAAACGTCGCCCGCCGATGGCGGACATCAACGTCACGCCGATGGTTGATGTGATGTTGGTTTTGTTGGTGATTTTCATGGTTACAGCACCGCTGTTGACCGTGGGTGTCCAGGTGGACCTGCCCAAAACCAAAGCCAAGGCCATCGCCGGTTCGGATGAACCGTTGGCGGTCAGCATCGACAAAGACGGCAACGTCTACGTTCAAGACACGCAAATGGAACTGGACGCCGTGGTGCCGCGCTTGCAGGCCATTTCCAACAACAATCCCGAGGTGCGGATCTTCGTGCGCGGTGACGCCAATGTCGATTACGGCAGCGTCATGCAGGTGATGGGGGTTCTCAACGCGGCGGGCTTTTCCAAGGTGGCGTTGATCACTACCCAACAGCACGGTTCGGCCACGCCGAAACCAACCGCGCAAAAGAAAAAGAAGTAGGGGCAGCTCGACTTGTTTCGCAACGTCACCTTTTCGGTTTTGTTTCACGTCGCCTTGGTGGTCATGGCTTACGTTGGCTTGCCGTCGTTTCACACCCGGGACGACTTCAAAGACATCCCCATTACGGTGGAAATCGTGACGGTCAGCGACACAACCAATTTGCCAACCAAACCGAAAAAACCGGAACCGAAAAAAGAAGAGGTGAAAGCCGAACCGGAGCCGACGCCCACGCCGCCCGCACCGCCACCCGCGCCGACAGGCTCGGTCGAACAGCCGCCGGCACCGGAACCCGTGCCCGAACCGGTTGAAGAAAAGGTCGCGTTGATCGTCAACCCGGAGCCCAAACCGAAAAAAGAGGCCAAGCCCAAACCGGAACCGAAAGAAGAGCCGAAAAAAGTCGAAAGTAAAAAACGCGCCCCCACGCCTATTCCGCCGCGCAAGCCCAAAGCGCCCGATCAGTTTGCGTCGGTGCTGAAAACGTTGGAAGAGCTGAAGACGGCTCCGCGCGAGGACAAGAAAGAAGACGACAAGGCGAAGCCCAAACGTGATTTTGCATCGATGATGGAAAATGCTTTGGAAAGCGATAAAGCGCGCACCGATGTCGGCCCGGAAATGACCATCAGCGAAATCGATTTGGTGCGCCAGCAAATCCAGCGGTGTTGGAACATGCCCGCCGGGGCGAAAGACGCCCAAACCATGATCATCTCCATTCGTTTGGCGATGAATCCGGACGGTACCGTGCAGCAGGCGCGTATTTTGGATCAGGCCCGGATGGGCAGCGATCCGTTTTACCGTACTATGGCTGAAAGTGCCTTGCGCGCAACACTGGACCCCCGCTGCCAACCGTTTAGACTGCCCCTTGAAAAGTTCGACCGTTGGAAAAATATGAAGCTCACCTTTGATCCTAGGGATATGCTCGGTTTATGACACATAGCTTTTTTGCCCGTTTTACCCGTTCTGCCTACGCGCTTGCGTTTTTGGTGACGATTTTCGGCGTTGTCGAGGCGCACGCCGAGTTGGAAATCGACATCACCCGCGGGGTGGCTGAACCGATGCCGTTGGCGGTTACGGATTTTTATGGCGAAGGTCAGGCTGAGAAGAAATTCGGCGCCAACATTGCAAGCGTCATCGCGGCGGATTTGGAACGGTCAGGCTTGTTTCGTCCCATTGACCCCAAAGCTTTCATTCAAGATGCGGCCAGCTTGAATGTGCTGCCTCGTTTTGGCGATTGGCGCATCATCAACGCTCAGGCGTTGGTGCAAGGACGGGTCGAAATGACCGTGGATGGGCGCTTGCGGGTTGAATTTCGCCTGTGGGACGTGTTGGCGGAAAAGCAAATGGTGGGCTTGGCGTATTTCACCATTCCCAGCAACTGGCGCAGCGTCGCGCACATTGTCTCGGATGCCATTTACAAACGCATCACCGGCGAAAGCGGCTATTTTGACACCCGCATTGTTTATATCGCCGAAGCAGGACCCAAAACCAAGCGGGTTAAACGCCTGGCGATCATGGATCAAGACGGCGAGCGCCATCAGTTTTTGACAACCGGCACGGATCTGGTTCTCACCCCCCGGTTTTCGCCGACTCTGCAAGAAATCACCTATTTGTCTTATTTTAAGGGCGTGCCGCGGGTCTACATCTTCAACATCGACAGTGGTCGCCACGAAATTTTAGGCGATTTTCCGGGCATGACCTTTGCGCCGCGCTTTTCGCCGGATGGGAAATCGGTGATTTTCTCCATGTCCAAAGCGGGCAATTCAGAAATTTACGTTATGGATTTGGCCACCCGTTCGGTGCGTCAATTGACCAACCATTCGGCCATCGATACGTCGCCTTCCATGTCACCGGATGGAAGAAAAGTGGTATTTAACTCGGACCGTTCGGGGTCGCAGCAGCTGTATGTGATGTCGTCCAGTGGGGCGGACCCCACCCGAATCAGTTTTCAAAAAGGTCGGTACGCCACCCCGGTGTGGTCGCCTCGCGGCGACTTGATCGCCTTTACGCGGATCTATAACGGTGAGTTTTACATTGGCGTGATGCGCCCAGATGGGGCCGGAGAACGGCTGATTACCAAGGGATTCTTGGTTGAAGCGCCCACCTGGGCACCCAATGGGCGGGTCTTGATGTTCTTTCGCCAAGACCCCAGCGACCAGTACGGACGGGGCGGGAAGACGCGTATTTATTCCATCGATATTACCGGACACAACGAACGCGAAGTCATAACACCAGAAGATGCATCTGACCCGGCATGGTCCCCCTTGATTCACAACAACTAACGGCATATAGTCCCACATGGAAAAAGTTAATAATTCCAGTGGTCAGTTACGAATGAGTTAAGGATTAACCGAAGATACAGTCATGGATCAGCGAATGGTCCACCAAGAGCCAGTATGTCTTGGATAACCGTACATGAACGCTTCTTTGTGTGCCGGAAACGGCATATATGGAGTGTTCAACATATCACATCCGCCCTTTTAAAAGGGCACTCCAATGAATGGGAGATACCAATGCGTTTCAAAATTGTGAGCCTGATTGCCGTTGCGGGCGTGGTCGCTGCTTGCGGCACCGCTCCGACTTCTGAAACGGCTTCGACGTCCGGCGATGGTTCAGCTACGACTTCTCAGCCGAAAATCATGCCGGGTTCTGCCGATGACTTAAGGGTCAATGTCGGTGACCGTGTGTTCTTTGCTTTCGATCGTTATGAATTGACCGCAGAAGCACGTGCGACATTGCAAAAACAAGCTGCGTGGATGCTTGCCAACAGCAACGTTAACGTGACCATCGAAGGTCACTGTGACGAACGCGGCACACGTGAATACAACCTTGCACTGGGTGATCGTCGCGCGAATGCCGCTGCTGATTACCTGATGACGTTGAATGTACCGTCAACGCGTATCTCTACCATTTCTTATGGTAAAGAACGCCCGGTTGACCCTGCATCCAACGAAGCAGCATGGGCCCAAAACCGCCGTTCAGTTACGGTTGTTAAATAAGCCAACTGCAATTTTGCATTTCATTTCATGAGTGCGAACCTGTCAGGTGTTTTGTAAGCGTTGGGGTGTCTGTCCGATCCGGTGTGTCCGGGTATGGGTGGACGCCCCTTCTCTTTGTGCCCTGCCTCTTAGTGCCCTAATTTCGCCGAAAATGCCGTCCATGATCTCGACCTTGACCTTGGCCTATGACCATGTGGCGTAGACTTTTGTGCCCACGGCACTATAAAGGCACGGCTTTTGTCAGTTTGAACTCATAAAATACAAAAATCGGATTGCCCGCATGATCGCACTTGGTTTTCGCTTTTCTCGCTCTCGTTGGGACACCTTTTTTCTCCACATGACTCGACGGAGTCTTGTCGGGGCGGTGCTGTTGGTGGCGCTTGCTTGGCCCGTGACGCCGGTTTGGGCACAAAGCACGGACATGCAAATTTTGTTGGATCGCTTGGAGCGTCTTGAGCGTGATATCCGCACCTTGAACCGCCAGATCGCCCGAACACCCCAATCGGCACCCCAATCTGCGGCGCAAACGGGTGATCAGCCAAGCGCTGCATCACAATCTGCGTCCGCCCTAGACTTCAACCCGAACGAAGGCGCTTTGTCGCGCTTTACCGTGCGTTTGTCGGCCTTGGAAGGCGAAGTTCGTCAAGCCACCGGGCAGGCGGAATCCATGTCTTATCGTATCGATCAGCTGACAGAACGCTTAGATACCTTGGTTCAGGGCTTGAATGCGCGCTTCAGTCGTTTGGAAGGCACTCAGCCTGCGGGTGGACAACCCGCCCTGGGCAGCATTGAACCAACGCGGCCTGGCGTTTCAACGGCTCCGTCCATTGGCAGTGTGTCCAAAGTTGGGGAAATGCCTCCGCCAACGGAGATGAGCGCCTCACGCGAACGGGGCACGGTGGATAAAAACGGTGTTTATACGCCCCCCAAATCAGCGGTCAGCACTTTGGGCAGCGTGTCCAAAACCAAACTTGAGAAGGTGGTCGAACCCGATGGTGGGCTTGACGCAGGGGAAGCCGAGGCCTCTGCGCCTTCGACTCCCAAAACGCTGGATGCCGCTCAGTCACCCGCCGTTGCTCAAGCCAGTTCCGTGTTGCCTGCCGGCACGCCGCGCGAACGCTATCAATATGCTTTTGGCTTGATGAGCCAAGCGCGTTATGACGAAGCCGAAGCCGCGCTGAAAGAATTTATTGCCGCCCATGGCACCGATCCTCTGGTGGGCAATGCGCGGTATTGGTTGGGGGAAACATACTATGTGCGCAACGCCTATATGGATGCGGCACAGACATTTTTCCAAGCTTACAAAACCGCGCCCGATGGCTCCAAGGCGCCCGATAGTCTGTTAAAATTGGGCATGTCCATGGCGAGTTTGGACAAACCCGAAGAGGCCTGCGCGACGTTCGGCAAGCTGCGTAAAGAATATACGGATTTAAAATCGAGCATTGAAAAAGCCCTTAATCGCGAAACCAAACGTCTCAAATGCCAATAACGGCGCGCTCAATCGCGCATTGAGGAACGGATGCCAGACGGCACACATCAGCCCTTGGGACTTGAGCCAGAAGCGTTTGCAGGGCTGATGGCGGCGTGTGATTTCTCGTTTGAAACTTCACGTCAAATCTGCGTGGCGGTTTCCGGTGGTGCCGACAGTCTGGCTTTGTCTTTGCTGGCCCACCAGTGGGGCCGGAAGAACGCCGTCAAAGTCATTGCGTTAACGGTTGATCATGGCTTGCGCAAAGGCTCAGATGCGGAGGCCCGGCAGGTTGGCGCATGGTTGAACGCCTGGGGTCTGGAACACCACATCCTCCCCTGGACAGGCGGTTCAGCGGTACACAGCCGCGTGCAGGAACGCGCCCGCGACGCGCGCTATGCCTTGATGACCCAGTGGTGCGCGGCCCACGGTATTCGCCATCTTTTGCTGGCCCATCACTTAGAAGACCAAGCCGAAACGGTTTTGATGCGGCTGAAAAAGGGCTCTGGCTTGCTGGGCTTGGCGGGTATGGCGCGGGTGCGTCATATGCCCCATCATGCGTCCGGTGAGGCGCAGGGCAGCATTCAGATCGTGCGCCCGCTGTTGGCGGTATCCAAAGCCCAACTGCGTCAAACCTTACGCACCAAGGGCCAAGAATGGATAGAAGACCCGTCTAACGTGAATCTCGCCTTTGAACGGGTGCGCACCCGTCAGCTGTTGGCGCACCTTGAAGGAGAAGGCGTTTCAGCGGCCCGCTTGGCCGGTGCTGCCGGGGCAATCGCCCAGGTGCGAGACATCTTGGAAATGGCTGCCGAAGACGTGATGAATAAAAGCGTGTCGGGAGATTGCGTAAAACGGATTGCGGCCAAACCTTTTTTGGCGGCTCCTACAGCCGTGCAGAGCCTTGCGTTGGCGCGACTGTTGGCAGAGGTGGGCGGTGGGCGTTATGGTCCAAGCCTGGACAAAATGACCCGCTTGCTGGGCTGGATGGCGGGGCACAATGTCGACCTGAAAAAGACGGGCGTCAAAACGGATCCCGCCCGAACATTGGCGGGGTGCGAGGTGCGCCGGATTGTCGAAAATGGGGAGGTGGGCTTTAGGCTCTCGGCGGAAGGCCCGCGCACCTGTCCGAAAAACCATGAAAAAGCGGTAATTAATTGCGAAACCGCCCTTGCCCCCAGCGGGCAAACGTCTTACATCCAAGGAGCATTGAAAGCCACGGCGCAGAGGCTTGAGTGAGCGTTGTGCGGGCTTTTTAAAAGATTGAGCCAACGGTTCGGTCGTTAAATGGTGTGATCATAGTCGAATG